>Ga0310345_10002723_pt1 | contig 17454 bp, 18 predicted proteins | sample HC15DNA20500_MG_FD_204667 | JGI IMG/M metagenome (GOLD analysis project Ga0310345, IMG submission 204667) | Marine microbial communities from station ALOHA, North Pacific Subtropical Gyre - HC15-DNA-20-500_MG | ecosystem: Environmental > Aquatic > Marine > Oceanic | place: Pacific Ocean: North... | reverse complement strand
CGGCGGAGTACCCGAGCCTTCCCCACGGGACCCCGCCCCAGGGAACTGCCGCCCGTGCCGACTCGGCCGCCGTGAAGACGCCGGCGGCCCACAGCTGCCACCCGTGGAGTCGACGCACGCGCGCCATCGCCACGCCGGCCAAGGCGCCCCACACGCTTTGAACGGCAACGATCGCGGCCCAGGCAAGGGGGGAGATGGCCTCGGCCAACCACCACAGCGTCATCCCGAGGAAGACCGCGGCGTGGGCGGCGCCGAGGAGTGCCGCTCTGGCGGCTGAGGCCTCACGCAGCGCCAGGACCAGCATCGCCAGGCCCACCGGTGCCAGCCACGGCAGATCGAAGGGCGGAAAGCCGAGCGCCGTCGTGGCTCCGCCGGCAGCGGCGATCAGGATGATGGGGCGTTCACCAGCCACTCGGGCACCACTTTCGTCATGGCCTACTATCGCCGATAGTATGGACTACGTGAGGTCGTCCCCCGTCACCGCCGAGTCGGGCCAGAGCGCTCGTGCGGCGACTCCTTCGGATCGTGGGACCGCTGCGCCCCCTCGGGGCTCGATGGGATGGGGCCGCTGGGCCTGGCGGCGACTGACTTCCATGCGCACTGCCGTCGTCCTGCTGATCCTCCTGGCGGTCGCGGCGGTGCCGGGTTCGCTGCTCCCGCAGCGTGGCGTGGCGAGCGACCCCGCGGCTGTCGCGCTGTTCTACCGCGACAACCCCGACCTCGCTCCGTGGTTGGATCGGCTGTACCTGTTCGACGTGTACGCGGCCCCGTGGTTCGCCGCCGTGTACCTGCTGCTGCTGGTCTCCATGACCGGGTGCGTCCTTCCTCGATGTGTCCGCCTGTGGCGCGAGGTCACGGCGCAGCCGCCCGCGGCCCCCCGCAGGCTGGAGCGCGAGGACGCTCACGCTCGCCTCACGGTCGAGGAGGCCTCGGCCTCCCTGACGGCTGCCGCCGCGCACCTGCGGTCTCGGCGCTTCCGGGTGGTGGAGACCGACGGCGAGGTCCGCGCCGAGAAGGGCCACGTCCGGGAGCTCGGGAACCTAGCCTTCCACCTGTCGCTCCTGGTCCTCCTCGTCGGGGTGGCCGGCGGTCGATTGTTCGGCTACGAAGGGCGCGTGGCTGTCGTCGAGGGCTCGACGTTCACCAACATCGCGTCCTCCTACGACGCCCTGACCCGCGCCCCCCTGGCCGATCCCGCGGACCTGGAACCTCTCGAGTTCACCCTGCGCAGCTTCGATGCACAGTTCGAGACCAGCGGACCACGGCTGGGAGAGCCCCGTTCGTTCACGGCGATCCTGGACTGGGTGACGTCCGACGGCGCGGGAACCACCGAGGTGCGACCGAACCAGCCCTTCGACGCCAACGGGACCAAGTTCTTCCTCACCGGTCACGGGTACGCCCCGCAGATCACGGTCCGCGACGGCCGCGGTGACGTGGCCGCATCCGGTCCTGTCATCTTCCTTCCGCAGGATCAGGCGTTCACCTCCGACGGGGTCGTGAAGGTGCCCGACGCTCGACCGACCCCCGTGGCACTGGAGGGTCTCTTCCTGCCGACCGCGGCCCGAGGGGCGGACGGGATCGACGTGTCGGCATACCCCGGCCTGGTGAATCCGGCGCTCCTGCTCACCGCCTACTCCGGTGACCTCGGACTGGATGACGGCGGGGCTCAGTCGGTCTACACGCTCGACCTGGACGGGCTGGTCGAGGTCACGGGGGACGACGGGGACCGATGGCGGGCCACGCTCGCCCCTGGCGAGACCGTCCGACTGCCCGACGGCCTGGGGACGGTCACCTTCGACGGCGTGACCCGCTTCGCCAACTTCCAGGTGGCCCGAGACCCGGGCAAGGAGATCTCGCTCGTGGCGGCGCTGCTCCTGCTCATGGGCCTGAGCGTCTCGCTCGGCGTGCCGCGGCGGCGCGTCTGGGTCCGCCGCGTCGACGACGCCACGGTCGAGGTCGGGTGGCGCCACCTCGGGCGTCGTCGCTGCGCCGACAGCGACTCGGCGGCCCTGACCGCCGCGCTCGAGCACGATCCCGACAACCACCCGGAGAGCACGACGTGATGCAAGCAGACGAGATGGCACTCTGGTCGGACCGACTGGTCCTCGCCTCGCTGGCTGCCCTGTCCGCCTGTCTGGTGACCTATGCCGTGGCCGCGGCCCTCGCCGCACGGTCCGCTGGCCGTGCACCGGCGCCCATACTCGTGGGTGGTCCCGAGGCCCTCACCGCGAGCCCCGCGCCCGTCACGTCGGACGACAGGGCGAATGCCCTGCGCCCCGCGGGCACGTGGCTCATGGCTTCGGGTGCTGTGCTCCTCGTGGCAGCCGTGGTCGCACGGGGTCTCGCGGCCAGCAGGGTCCCCTGGGGCAACATGTACGAGTTTGGCCTCACCGCCTCCGCGGCGGTCGCCGTCACCTTCCTTGTGGTCCGTCGCGGTCGCCGGGTCGATGCCGTGGCCCCCTGGGTCGTGGCATTGGTGCTCGTCCTGCTCGGCGTCTCGGTCACCTCCCTCTACACCCCGGTCGACGACCTGGTGCCTGTGCTCGATTCCACCTGGCTCGTGGTCCACGTCGCCGCAGCAATCGTGGCGGGTGCGCTCTTCACTGTGGGGGCGTTGGCGACGCTGGCCCAGATGGTGCTCTCACGCGGTGGTCGCGAGGGGCGCGGGAGCTCCGAGCTCGGCGACCTCGCGCACACCGTCCACCTGGTCGCCTTCCCCATCTGGACCTTTGCCGTGATCGCCGGGGCCGTGTGGGCCGAGAACGCCTGGGGTCGCTATTGGGGGTGGGACCCGAAGGAGACCTGGGCTTTCATCACGTGGGTGCTGTACGCCGCTCATCTGCACGCCCTGGCCACCGGCGGGTGGCGACGTCGGGCTGGGTGGCTCGCCGTGGCCGGGTTCGCGGCCTTCCTCTTCAACTTCTTCGGAGTGAACATCTGGATCCCAGGCCTGCACTCCTACGCGGGGGTGTGACGTCGCATGGGCCAAGACCTCGTCTCGACCCTCGTCATCGGTGCCTTCACGCTGGGGTCGACGCTCGCCATCCTCTACCTCATCGCACGGGGCCGGTCATGACGCGGCGACTCCTCCTCATAGCCACCCTGATCCTCCTGTCCTGGCCGACTCCGCCCGCATCGGCGCACACCGACCTGGTGTCGATCACCCCTGCTGAGGGCAGCCGGGTCCTAGGCGGCTGGCCACCGGAGGTCGTGCTGGCCTTCACCGAGGCCATCGACCCGACGCTCAGCGCCGTCTCGGTCTCGGTCGACGGCCAGGACGGCACCCGGGTCCCTCTCGGGCTTGGCCTCCGCAGCACCGAGGTCGTAGGGGACCTGCGTGCCCTCAAGTCTGTCGATCCCACGACGGACCAGCGAGTCCGGATCAGCTACCGCGTGACGTCGGCTGACGGACACCCCGTCGCCGGGACCTCGACCTTCACCATCGCGCCCGACGCAGGCTCGCCTCCGACACCGGGTGCCGCTGAGACAACCACCCCCGAAGCCGCTCCGGTGACTCCGACGCCCCCCTCCCGGACAGCCCCCGCCTCCGATGGGGCGTCCGCAACCGGCCTGGCCACCGACGCCTGGGTCGCCGCCGGCCTGGTCGCACTGGTCCTGCTCTCCGCCGTCGTCTCCTCGCGCACCGGGCGATCCGAGAGCCGAGCCACCGACGGGAAGGCCGAGCAGTGACCCGGGCCGGGACGCGGTTGCTCGCGTTCGCGGGATGGTGGGTCGCGGTCACCCTGCTGGTGGCGTGGGCGACCGGCGCGCTCGCCCCACTCGGCATCGCAGGGCTGCCCGAGCCAGGGCCGGTCACGAGGATCGGACTACCTGTCGTGCAGGCCCTTCGTGACATGGCTGCGCTGCTCACCGTCGGCCTCCTGGTCGTCGCGGCCACGTGCCTGGCACCCGAGCCAGGCTCGTCGGAGCGCAGCGTGACCGGCGTGCGTCGCCGGGCGGTGCAGCTGGCTCAAGGATCGGCCGCCGCCTGGCTGTCGGGCAACCTCGTGCTGATCGGCCTTGTCTACTCCGACGCCTCAGGGAGCCGGCTCGACGCACCCGGGTTCTGGGAGCAAGCGGCGTTCTTCGCCACCAGCTACGAGCTCGGTCAATACCTCTTGTGGGGGGCCGTGCTTGCCGCCGCCGTGGCCGCCACCTGTGCGCTGGCCTCGAGTGTCGCCTTCCTCGGCGTGGCCGCACTGCTGTCGCTCGCCGGGCTCTGGCCGATGGCGCTCACCGGGCATGCGGCGGGAACGCTGCAGCACATCGACGCAGTCAACCTGCAGATGTTCCACCTCGTCGGCATCGGCGTCTGGGCCGGCGGACTGCTGGCGCTGGTCCTGCTTCGCCCCTACCTGGGCACCGGCGCCGGGGCGCCGATCCGTCACTTCTCCACCCTCGCCACGTGGGGGCTGCTTCTCGTCACGGTCTCCGGTGTCCTCGGCGCAGCGCTACGGCTGCCCTCGCCCGGCGCGATCGTGTCGACGTACGGCGCGCTGCTCGGGCTCAAGCTCGCGGCTGTGGTCGTGCTCGCCGGTCTCGGGCACCGCCAACGACACCGGCTGGCCAGCGAGGCCGATCTGGGCGGGCGCACCCGGTTCTGGAGGGTCCTCGCGCTGGAGGCCGCGATCCTCGTGGGTGCTGCCGGCACGGGCGTGGCGCTGACGCGGACCGCTCCTCCGGCCCCCTCCGGGTCGCCCCGTCCGTTGACCGCCGCCGAGGCGATGCTCGGCTCGTCGCTGCCACCGCCCCTCGACGCCGGGGCGTGGTGGTCCGGCTGGAGCATCGACAGCCTCTTCCTGCCGTTCGGACTCGCGGCCGCCGTCTGGTACGTCCTGGCTGTCCGGAGGCTCGCGACCCGCGGAGTGCGTTGGCCCTGGTGGCGCACGGCGCTGTGGCTGACTGGCTGCGTGCTCTTCCTGTGGGCGACCAACGGGCCTCCCGGGACCTACGGACGGGTCTTGTTCAGCATGCACATGATCCAGCACATGACGATCGCGACCGCTGTGCCTGTCTTCCTAGTGCTCGGGGCACCGGTCACCCTCGCGCTGAGGACCCTGCGCCGGCGCGACGACGGCTCGCGCGGACTTCGGGAGTGGCTGCTGCAGACGGTGCACTCGCTCCCGGCGCAGCTGCTGGGGCACCCGATCGTGGCCTCGGCACTCTTCGTGGTCAGCATGGTCGCGTTCTACTACTCCTCCCTCTTCGAGCTCTCCTTGGAGACCCACACCGGCCACGTGTTGATGACGCTCCACTTCCTGCTCTCGGGGTACCTCTTCGCCGAGTGCCTGGTCGGGATCGATCCCGGGCTCCGCCGCCCGACCTACCCCATCAGGACCCTGTTGGTGATGGTCACCTTCGGCTTCCACGCACTCTTCTCGGTCAGCCTCATGGCCAGCACCCGGGTTCTGGCCGAGGAGTGGTACGCCGCCCTAGGGCGCACCTGGGGCGACTCCCTGGCCGATGACCAGTACCTCGGAGCATCGCTGGGATGGCTGCTCGGGGAATATCCCCTCGCCGTCATCGCCGTCGCCCTTCTGGTCTCCTGGGTCTCCGCGGACCGGCGCGAGAGACGACGCTTCGACCGCAGCGAGGCGCGTGAGGGCGACCGTCAGCTACACGCTTACAACGCCTACCTGGCAGGTCTGTCCGCCAGGACGGATACGATGCAGCCATCCCAGAGCACGGCGGTCCTTGGAACTGCCGAGGAGGCCGATCGATCATGAGACAGCTGGGTCAGCTCGAGGCCGCGGTCATGGACCGGTTGTGGACGTGGGGCCGGCCAGTCTCGGTGCGGGAGGTGCTCGAGGACCTCGTGAGGGAGCGGCCACTCGCCTACACGACCGTCATGACGGTGATGGACAAGCTGCACTCAAAGAAACTCGTCCGACGCGAGAAGCACGGCAAGGCCTACTTGTACGCCGCCATCTCCAGTCGCGAGGAGCACACGGCGATGCTGCTCGACGAGGTCCTCGCTGCGAGTGAGGACCGGTCCGCGGCCCTGCTCCATCTGCTGGACCGGATGGACCGCTCGGAGGTGGACGAGCTTCGTGCCGCCCTGCTGGACGACGGTACCGACCGGTGACCGCGGCCGTGCTGCTGCTCACCTGGGCGGTCATCGCCGCCACCTGGGGCGGTCGTCTGATCGATCGCGGGTCCTGGCAGTACCTCTCCCCGCGCAACGGCGTCCTTGCCTGGCAGGCCGTCTCCTTCTCGGTCGTGCTCGCCGCCGCCCTGGCGGGAGTCGTCCTCGCTCTGCCCTGGCTACCGCTCGAGGCCTATCTCGCGGACAAGCTCGGTTCCCACTCACCCGTGGTCATCGCGCACTACGAGACCCCGCTCGGGGCATGGCCCGGGATCGTGGGACTGACCGCGGTCGGGATGTTCCTGGGGGCGCTCGGCTTCTCAGTGGTACGCCTGAGCCTGCGTGACAGCGCCCGTCGCCGCCGCCAGCGAGCGCACCTCCAGCTCGTCGGCCATACCCACCCGGACGGGTTCACGATCATCGACACCGACGTACCCCTTGCCTACTGCCTTCCCGGCCGGGCTGGTGCCGTGGTGCTCTCGAGCGCCGCTGTCGACCTCCTGACCGATGCCGAGCGCAGACTGGTGGTCGGACACGAGCATCGACACCTCTCGGCACGCCACCACCTGCCGATCGTCCTGGCCGAGGCGCTGCTGCGCACCTTCCCGGCGGTGCCCCTGTTCCGGCTCGCGGCCGTGCGCGTGCGGGTCCTCGTGGAGATGTCGGCGGACGACAGCGCCAGCACGGCTGCCGAGCGGCGGGACCTGGCCCGCGCCCTGGTCACCATGGGCGCTGGCGCGCGTCCGGAGGTAGCCCTCGGTGCGAGCGACACCGCATCGGTGCAGCGGGTCAGGCGGCTCGCAGCCACCCCGGCACGCAGGTCGTGGACCGGCGTCCTCGTCGCTCCGGCCATCGGCGTGGTGCTCGCCATGCCCATCGCGCTCGCGGCTGCCCCCGGCATCGAGGCCGCGACCCGCGACTGCTGCCGGCTGGACGCCGCAGCGGTCGCCCGTCCCTGACCTGCCCGGACCTCAGCTTCCTCCCACCTCGGCCGGGGACGGCCAGACCGACCGTCGGCACCCCTGCAGCCCGTAGGTCTGTTGCTGCATCACCGGTGCCGGCGATCCCGGCCCCGGACACCGCTGGTGTGGCCGCCCCAGCGCGTGCCCCACCTCGTGGTTGACCACGTAGGTGCGATAGCTCGACACTGCGTCGGCGTACCAGGGAACCGCCGAGGCCCAGCGCACGGCATTCAGCACGACCAGCGGGCCGTTGCGACAGGACACGCGCCCCGCTGTGTCGAGCGGAGCGCACAGGGCATCGGTCGTGGCAGGTGTGGCCAGCAGGATGCGTAGACCGGGCCTTGCTTCGACCCGGCGCAGGGTGACTCCCAACCTGCCTCCCCAGCTCCGGGGATCCCTCAACGTGGCCTCGACCTCGCGCGCGACCTCGGCCGGGGGGAAGGGCAATGGCCGCTCGACCTCGACCGTGTAGGCCACGTCGGCAGAGCCCGGCAGGAGGTCGGCGCTGCGGCGACCTCGAACTCACCGGAACCGGCTTCAGGCACCGCTCGCGGCTCCTTCCGCTTCACCACGGCGCCGGGGTGCACGGGCTGGGCCCCCACCAGCCCAGGACCGACCTGCGCGTCGGGTCGACGAGGCTGGTCGACGTCCACGGATGGCGCACCGCGACCGCTCACACCGGGGAACAGCGGAGCACCAGCCAGGACACCCCCCGTCGCGAGGCCCATGAGCAACAGGCCGGCGCGGGCACTGCGGTACGAACGCGACGCCCGTCCCGCTCTGTGCCGCGGTCCGTCGGGGTGGGCCCTCGACGATCTCGACCTCACCACCTAGCTCGGGGCACCGAGGGCGTCGAGGACCAGGCCACGCAACGTCGCGGCGTCCACCGGGCCAACGACCCGCGCGGCGACCCGGCCCTGCTCATCGAGCACCACGGTGCTGGGGACCGCTGCCGCGGTCAACGCCCCGTCGAAAGCCAAGATCGCAGTACCGGCGTCGTCCGGGTGCACGCTCGGATAGGGGATCTCGAAGGACCGCTCGAATGCTTGCGCCGACGCAGGGTTGTCACGGACGTTGATCCCCAGGAAGGTCACCCGATCTCCTAGCCGGCGCGCCACGCGGACGAGGTCAGGGGCCTCGGTACGGCAGGGTCCGCACCACGATCCCCACACGTTGACGACGCTCACCGTCCCGATCAGGTCGGACTGGTCGAACCGGCGACCGTCGAGCAGCTCCACAGAGAAGTCCCCGAGAACGCGACGCTCCTCCGGTGGGAACTGCTGCACAAGGTCAGTGGACTGACCGCGCCCCCCACCGTCCTCTGCTTGCCGCAACGCCAGGGCCAGCGCCACGGCGCTGGCGAGCACGGTAAGGACGGCGAGGAGCACCACGGCTCGACCCCAGCGGTTCACAGCGGCGCCTGCCAGTCGACGATGAGGCCCTGCAGGGAGGCGACCAGCACCGCCCACACCCCTGCGACCTGGAGCACCCCCAGGACCACCAACATGGAGCCGCCTGCCGCGGCGATGCTGCGTGCGTGCCGTCGCACGCCAGTGAAGACCTTCATGGCCGAGCCGACCATGAGGGCGGCGACCAGGAACGGCAGGCCGAGGCCCAGCGCGTAGGCGAGCGACAGCACCGCGCCTCGCTCGGCTGAAGCAGCCGAGGTCGAGAGCGTGAGGACTGCGGCCAGGGCGGGCCCCATGCACGGTGTCCAGCCCACCGCGAAGACGGCCCCCAGCACGGGAGCGCCTGCCAGGCCCGCCCGGGGCGCGAAGCGCGGGCGGAAGGTGCGGCGCACCCCCGGCACCCTCGCAGCAGCGCCCGCAAAGAGCAGGCCGAGCACGATCGTCACCACGCCCGAGACCCGCCACACCGTCTCCTGGTGCTCCAGGAGCAGGGACCCTAGGGAGCCCAGCGCCACGCCGTAGCTGGTGAACACCAGCGCAAAGCCCGCCACGAAGAGTGCCGTGCCCAGCACCAGGCGCGCCCGCGGCGGACGCAGGGTCCCGGCGTCGCCGCTCTCCGGACCGGAGCCGGCCATCCCGGCGACGTAGGAGAGGTAGCCCGGCACCAGGGGGAGCGAGCACGGCGTGAAGAAGGAGAGCAGACCGGCCAGCGCGGCCACCGGCAGCGCGAGCACCATGGATCCGTCGAGGATCGCTCCCTGCGCCCCCCCGTTCATCGGACTCCTCCCTGCATGTCGATCACCCGGTCCAGAAGGACCAGAAGCGGACCAGGACGGCAACCATGACCGCGGCGTACGGCAGGAGGGTCACCAGGCCGTGCCACTCCTGGGCGCGGGCCACTACGGGCGACTCCGCGCCCCAGCGCCCCAGCGCCCCGGAGCGCAGGTTGCGCAACGTGACGTACCACGCAATCGGCCACACCACGGACCAGACGACCATGCAGTACGGGCAGAGCGCGCCGATGCGGTAGAGGCTCTGAAACACGAGCCACCCCACCAGCGCCAGCCCTGTGAGCACCCCGACCTGCAGGCCCTGCCAGAACCAGCGCGCGAGCACGGCGCCGCTGAGCAGTGCCATCCCTGTCGTGATCACCACAGGGAAGGCTGCCACGCCGATCACCGGGTTGGGGAAGCCCAGGAGTGCGGCCTGCCACGACTCCATGATCGACCCGCAGCTCAGCACCGGGTTCACGCTGCACGAGGCGACGTACGCCGGGTCGTCGGCCAACCGGAATCGCTCGACGAGCAGCACCGCAGCCGCCACCAGGCCCACCCCGCCACCCGCGGCCAGGCCGAGGCCCAGCCGCTGGTCCCCCGTCACGACGACGCCAACGCCGCGTCGATGGCGGAGGTGAAGTCCTCGTAGGTCCGCGGCTGCAGCGGCTCGCCGTCGACGTAGAACGTCGGTGTCCCCTGCACCCCGAGCTCCAGGCCGTCGTCGACGTCGCGCTGCACCCGAGCGGCCACCTCATCCGAGGCGTAGTCGGCGTCGTACTGCTGCATGTCGAGGCCGATCTCCTCGGCGAAGCCTCGGAAGAGGTCGTCGTGCGGCACCTGCGCCTCGCCCCACTCCGCCTGGGTCTCGTACATCCGCTGGTACATTGCCTCGAGCTCGCCCTGTCGCGCAGCCGACTCCACGGCGCGCGCGGCTCGCTCGGCGTTGAAATGACCCGGCAGCGGGAAATATCGCGCGACGAAGGTGACCTCGCCGGCGTACTCCTGCCGCAGCTGCTCCACGGCCGGGTAGGCGGCGGCGCACGCCTCGCACTCGAAGTCCAAGAACTCCACGAAGGTGACTCCGCTGCTGCCCTCCTCCCCTAGGATCCGGCTGTCCTCGCGGACCAGCATCGACTCTTCCGGCGAGCCGGTCGCGACCGGTGCGGGTTGGTCACCTCCGCGGGACTGGACGACCAGCAGCAACACCACCACCGCGGACGTCACCAGGACCCCGAGGGCGATCGCGGCCTTGTTCTGCTTGGTCATGCACGTTCCCTTCAGGTCTACTATCAGCAATAGTAGCGAGCGGTTGACGACGGCACACAGGAGGGGATCTCACATGGGAGCCGGGCACGCACACGGACACGCCGGAGGGCGCCACCGGTGGAGGCTCGTGGTCACCTTCGGCATGGTCGCCACCTTCTTCGTGGTCGAACTGGTCGTTGGCCTCCTCACAGGGTCGTTGGCGTTGCTGTCGGACGCCGGCCACATGGCCGCGGACGTCGTCGCCCTCGGTGCGGCCCTGACCGCCACCAGCCTCGCGTTGAGGCCGGACCGGTCGGGACGACGCACGTACGGCTCCTACCGTGCCGAGATCCTCGCTTCTGGTTTCACCGTGCTGGTGATGCTGGGAGTGGCGACCTACATCCTCATGGAGGCATGGTCGCGTCGTGGCGAGTCGGTGTCGATCGAGACCGGGCCGATACTGGTCGTAGGTGGCTTGGGATTGCTGGTCAACATCATCTCCCTCGTCCTGTTGCGCCCCGGCGCCAGCGAGTCGCTCAACGTCAAGGGCGCCTACCTCGAGGTGATGGCAGACGCACTGGGGAGCGTCGGGGTTCTGGTTTCAGGGATCTTGGTCATGACCACAGGCAACACCGGGTGGGACGCGATATTGGCGGTCACCATAGCCGTCTTCGTCGCGATCCGCGCAGTGGTGCTCGGACGAGAGGTCCTGACCGTTCTGAGCCAGCACGCTCCGGCGGCACTGGACATCGACGCCGTGGCGCGGAACCTCGAGTCCGTCCCCGGCGTCCGCGAGTTGCACGACCTGCACGTGTGGACCCTCACCTCAGGCATGGACGTAGCTACCGCCCATCTCGTGGTGGACGGCGGCCCCACGGCGGCCGACGTCCTGGCGACCGCCCAGCAGGTGCTGCAGGACGAACACGGCATCAGTCACGCAACGTTGCAGGTCGAGGTGGATCCCAGCACCGAGTGTCACCGCGCCACGTGGTGAGTCGCGTCGAACCACACGCTCGCCTCGATCATCTCGGCGACACGCTCACCTCTTAGCACATGTAGTACTTCGGCTCAGACTGCCAGCGACTCGACCGATGAAGAGTGCGTGGGACCGAAGGACCCACGCTGGCACCGCGTGTGCGACGTTCGGATGAGAGGACCCTCGGTATGGCCACAACCAGCGCGACCACGACCCCGAGCCCGATGCAGGAGAAGGTGACCAAACCAGCTGGAGGCCGCAAGAAGGTCCTGGTGCCGATCCTCGCGGTGTTGGCCATAGCCGGGGGCGGGTACTGGTTTCTGCTTCGTCCGGCTCCCGAGCCCTCCGAGCCGGAGCCGGGCGAGGTCCTGGCTCTCGAGGCCATCCAGGTCAACCTGAAGGCCGGTCACTACCTCCGCGTCGGCATCGCCCTGCAGATGTCAGCAGAAGTGGTAGAGGAACTAGACGGGAGCAAGGCGCTCGATGCCCTCATCGACGTCTACACCGGCGAGAAGGTTGCGGGTCTAGCCGAGCCGGAGCGACGCGAAGAACTCCGCGGGGTACTGGTCGATCGGGTCGTCAAACTGTACGAGAACGAGGTACTTGACGTTTACGTCACGGAGTTCGTGACTCAATGACGGACCCCGCCGGGTCCGCCCGACACTCGACCCCACAGACCCATCTCGAGGGCATCGAGTGCCAGGTCGGTACGCAGACTCGTCGACACCTGCCGGCCGACCACACGGCGGGAGTAGACGTCGATGACGAACGCGCCATCCGTGAAGGCTTCGGTGAGGTGAGCACCCGATAGCAGTGGGCAGAAACCGAAGGCGCTGACGTCGGGTCCCAGGAAGGGGCGTTGAGACTACAGTCGCCCGGATGGGATGGATGATCAGTGCGGCCGGCCTAATCGTTGTCTTGGTGGCGCTGTGGGACATCTTCCACACTCTGTGGCACCCGGGCGGATTCGGCCGGATCGCTCGGTGGGTGTTCCAGCTCGTGTGGTGGGCCACCAAGCACGTGTTGCCCAGCCACACCCGGCAACTCGCCGGGCCGATCGGCATCCTCGGAACCGTGGCGTTGTGGACCGGTCTGGTGGTGATCGGCTGGACTCTGGTCTACCTGCCCCACATGTCGGACGGCTTCTACTTCGGGTCTGCACTCAGACCCCAGCAGTCTTCCGATGCCCTGACCGCCCTGTACCTGTCGTTGGTCACCGTGGCCACGCTCGGATTCGGTGACGTCACCCCGGCCGACCCCGTCCTGCGCCTGCTGGCACCGTTCGAGGCGCTTCTCGGGTTCGTCCTCCTGACCGCCGCCATCTCCTGGATCCTGCAGGTCTACCCCGCCCTGGGCAGGCGGAGGTCTGTTGCGAAGCGGTTGAGCCTTCTGCAGTCGAGTCATGCGACTGCCGTGGTGGCCGGTGGGGAACCATGCGTCGCTAGCCGCCTGCTGGACGCCGTGACCGACGGCACGATCCAGGCCGAGACGGACCTCATGCAGTACGCCGAGTCCTATTACTTCATCGAGGAAGAGGAAGAGCTGTCGCTGGCTGCGACCCTCCCTCACGCCCTGGAGCTGGCGGAGGCCGGAAGGACGTCGTCCTCGCGCGAGGTGCAACTCGCAGCCGACATGCTCACGGCTGCCGTCGAGAGCCTCGCCCTGCTGCTGGACCGTGCCTACCTCAAGACCGGGTCCGCGACACCGGAGGTGCTCGCGTCCTACCGTTCCGACCACGGATTCGAGCCCCCCGCATGATGACGAAGGCGCGGGGCAGGGCGCTGCCATGACCCTCGACGTGTTGCCCATCGCGACCGGCGCGCTCGGCGTGCTGGTGGCTGCGCTGTCTGCACGAATCGGGCGTCTGCCCGTTTCCGAGCCGCTACTTGCGCTGGTGCTCGTCGGGCCCGAGGTGCTCCGCGCCTTGCCTCTTCCACCAAGTGCACGGACCGAACCGAATGGGTAGCGCAGCGCGACCCCCATCACCGAGATCACCAGGGCGAGGACCGGGTCGGTGGGCCGCGAGCGTACAGCGGAGGTCGAGATCGACGAGTCGGTCAATCGGTTCGCCGTCCTGCCGATGTTCGTGCTGCTGGGCGCCACCCTCCCCTGGACCGTCTGGGGCGAGCTCGGTTGGACGGCGATCGCACTCGCTCTCGCCGTGCTCCTGCTCCGTCGACTCCCCGTGCTGCTCCTGCTCGAACGACCGCTGAACCTGGGCTGGCCCGACGGGCTGTACCTGGGGTGGTTCGGGCCGGTCGGTGTCTCGGCCGTGTTCTACCTGACTCTCGAGGCGGAAGAGCTCGGTCTCCCTGGGACCGCCATGGGCGCCGGGATCATGGTGGTGGTCGTGAGCACCGTGGTCCATGGCGTGACCTCCTCGGCCGGCCGGCTGCTCTACCGACGCCTCACGGGCCAGACCCCGACCGGACAGCCAGTGCTCGAGGGTTGACCCTCCGCCACGTGGCCGGCGGTTCCCCACCTGGGGATACCCGTCAGATCGAGAAGACACTCCAGAGGACGCCTGCGCCTATGCCGAACACGAGGCTGAGAGCCGCGGTCACCACCGCCGTCGTCGCCGACCAAGCACGAGGAACGAACGCTGCTGGCAGGGTCCGCGCGGGGGGTTCCCCTCGGCCGTAGACGGGCGCGATCCACCGGAGGTAGTAGAAGAGACTGACCACGGTGTTGACGAACACCAGCACGGCCAGCCAGGCCAGCCCGCCGTCCCAGGCGGCGGCGGTGGTGGTGAGCTTGCCGGCGAAGACGACGGTCGGCGGGGTGCCGACGAGGCCGAGCAGCGCCACCACCAGGGATGCACCAAGCCATGGCCGGGCTCGGCCCATGCCGCGGTAGGAGTCGAGGTCGCGCCGGTCGGGGAAGGCGGTCGTCACTGCGAATGCCGCAAGGTTGGTGACGGTATAGCCGGCGAGGTAGAGCAGCAGGGCGGGCAGGGCCAGGTCGCTGCGCCCGGCGACCGCGACCGGCACGAGCAGGTAGCCGACCTGGCTGACCGTGGACCAGCCGAGCAGGCGCCGGGGGTCGCTCTGCCAGTAGGCGGCGAAGTTGCCGAGCGTCATGCTGGCGACCGCGAGGACGGCGATCAGCAGCGGCCAGGCGAGGGTGTCGGGGAGCATGGCGATGAGTCGGTAAGCGGCGACCATCGCGCCGATCTTGGGCACGGTGGTGAGGAAGGCCGCGACCGCCCCGCCCGCACCCTCGGCGGCATCGGGGACCCAGAAGTGCCCCGGGACGCCGCCGGCCTTGAACATCAAGCCACCCAGCACCGCCACGACGCTCGCCGCGACCACGCCCTGTGGCGCCTCAGCAAGTCGGTCGGTGAGGTCGGCGTACGACGTGGTCGCGGAGACTCCGTACAGCAGCGTGACCCCGAGCAGCAGGAGGATGCCGAACAGGGCACCCAGCAGGTAGGTCTTCATGGCCGCCTCGGCTCCGCGGGGCGTGCGTGCGATGCCGATCAGGCCGTAGAGCGGGATGCTCGCGAGCAGGAACCCGACCACGACGACGAGCAGGTCGTCGGCGCCGGCGAGGACGAGCGTGCCGGTGGTCGAGAACAGGAAGAGTGCGTAGGTCTCGCTCTCCCGTGGCGAGCCGGCGATCTCGTCGGAGGCCAGCGCGAGGACGATCAGCGTGCCGACGACGGCGACGATCCGCGCCACTCCGGTGGCGGTGTCGACGGTGAAGGTGCCCTCCATCGCCGGCTGGGCCAGGCCGGGAAGGTCGACCGCGGCCAGGATGGCGGCGGCGACCAGCGCGACCGCGGCGATGACGCGGGTGACCCACTGGCGGGTCCGCGGGAGGAAGGACCCGCTGACCAGGACCGTGAGCCCGCCGAGGAACACCACGATCTCCGGCAGCAGCAGGAGTGGCCGCATGGCCATCTCGGAGCCCACGGGCCTACCTTCCGACGAGCTCGACGGCGACCTCGGCCGCAGGCTCGATCACGGCGAGCAGTGGTCGGGGGAACACTCCGATGAGAAGGGAGAGCACCAGCAGCGGGCCGACCGACCAGACCTCGGCGGCGCGCAGGTCGGTGAATCCGACCGAGCGGCCGCGGGTCTCGCCGGTGAAGATCCGCTGCAGCGCGCGGAGGAACAGCGCCGCGGTGAGGAGGATGCCCACGAGCGCGATGGCCGTGACGGGGGCGGCGGCGATGCTGCCGGTGAAGATCTGGAACTCTGCGATGAAGCCGGACAGCCCGGGAAGGCCCAGAGAGGCGAAGGCGCCGACGGCGAAGAACGCGGCGAACCGCGGCGCGGGTCCGGCCAGGCCGCCGTAGGAGTCCATGTCGTAGGTCGCTGCGCGGTCCTGGAGGACGCCGGCGAGGAGGAACAGCGCACCGGTGATCAGTCCGTGGCTGACCATCTGCGTGACGGCGCCGGTGACCGCGATGGACCGGGCCTGCGCGGTGTCGTCGGCGATGAGCCCTGCGGCGCCGACGGCGAGGACGATGTAGCCCATGTGGTTCACCGACGTGTAGGCGACCATCCGCTTGACGTTCGTCTGGGCCAGGGCCACCAGGGCGCCGTACACGACAGACACGATGCCAACGACGATGATCACCCACGCCCAGTCCCGCCACGCCTCGGGCAGCATCGGCATCGCGATCCGCACGAACCCGTAGGTGCCCATCTTCAGCAGCACGCCCGCCAGGACCGCCGAGCCGATCGCCGGCGCGTCCGTGTGGGCCGGCGGCAGCCAGGTGTGGAACGGCACGGTCGGGGTCTTCACCGCCAGTCCGATCAGGATCGCGGCCAGCACCAGCCCACCGGCCAGCGACGACCCGGCGAACGGGGTCTGCTCGGCCAGCTCGACCATGTCGAAGGTGTGCGGGTCGGCGGCGATGTAGAGGCCGATGAAACCGACGAGCAGAGCCAGGGAGCCCAGGAACGTGTAGAGGAAGAACTTCATCGCTGACCGGGCGGCGTTGCCATGCCCCCAGCCGGCGATCACGAAGTACATGCCGACGATCGAGAGGTCGAAGAAGACGAAGAAGAGGATCAGGTCGGCGGCGACGAACAGGCCCATGCTGACGCTCTGCAGGAAGAGGAACAGCGCAGCCTGCAGACGCGGCCGGTCGGTCTCGCGCAGCGCGAAGATCGCGCAGGCGAGGAAGATCACCGCGGTCATCGCGACCAGCGGCAGGGACAACCCGTCGACGCCGAGGTGGTAGCTGCTGTTCACGCCGGGGATCCACTCGACCTGCTCCTCAAAGGCGAGTCGTCCGGCCGTGGGCGTCTCGTAGCGCAGCCACGCCGCGACCACGAGGGCGAGGTCGGCGGTTGCGACCGCGACCCAGGTCCACCGTGCGGCCGTGTCGCCGAGCCGCGGAAGCGCGAGCAGGGCCAGAGCGGCCGCCAGGGGCAGGAAGACGATCAGACTGAGCACGTTCACCTCACCGTGACGAGGAGCAGGACGCCGATCGCGAGCACCGCGACGGCCTGGATGTAGTACTGGTGCAGCTGGCCGGTCTGCGGACGACGTGCGAGGCGGCCGAGGCAGCGCAGTTGCGCAGCGAGCCCCTCGACCGCTCCGTCGAACCACCGGTCGTCGTCCCGTGCCGCGCGAGCCGCGGTCCACAGCGACGCCCGGGACGTTGTCTCGACCGCACCGTCGAGCACTCGGTCGTCGAACGTCGCTGCCCGACGCGCCAGACCGAGCGCGGCCGCGGCGGACCCGGCCACGCCACGGTCCAGGACGCGGTCGTCGAAACGCGCCAGCGCCTCTGCCAGCGAGAGGCTCGGGCGTACGACGAGGGCCTGTGTTGCGCGCTCGAGGCCCAGCCAGGCCAGGGCCCAGCCCGGTTCCGGCACCGGACGCCACCACACCAGCGCCAGCATCCCCAGTGCGATGACGACCGACGCGGCCATCTCCGCCCATGTCGGGTGGAGCGGCTCCTCGCCGAGAGCGCGGGCGATCGTGTCGCCGAACGGCGGCAGCGCGAGCACTCCGAGGACCACTGCGCCGAGCGCGAGTGCGA
>Ga0310345_10002722_pt1 | contig 17465 bp, 16 predicted proteins | sample HC15DNA20500_MG_FD_204667 | JGI IMG/M metagenome (GOLD analysis project Ga0310345, IMG submission 204667) | Marine microbial communities from station ALOHA, North Pacific Subtropical Gyre - HC15-DNA-20-500_MG | ecosystem: Environmental > Aquatic > Marine > Oceanic | place: Pacific Ocean: North... | reverse complement strand
TCTTTTTTTTAAGACCACCTTTTTTTACCTTTTTTTTAATATCGTCTTTTTTTACCTTTTTTTTAAGGCCACCTTTTTTTACCTTTTTTTTAATATCGTCTTTTTTTACCTTTTTTTTAATATCGTCTTTTTTTACCTTTTTTTTAAGGCCACCTTTTTTTACCTTTTTTTTAATATCGTCTTTTTTTACCTTTTTTTTAAGGCCACCTTTTTTTAAACTAATATTTTTTAAACTTGATTCCTTATTTTTCTCATTTGTTAAACTTTTTATTAACATTTCTTCTGAAATATTTATAATGTTACAAACTTTTGGATATTTTTCCCATAAGTTAATTAAAAATATATTATGTATATCTCTAACAGAATATTTTGATTTATTATTTGATACCTTTTTAAAAAGGTCAATCCCTTTTGAAGATATTTGTGGTGTTTCAACAGATGAGTTTCTGATTTTTGATACCTTTTTAAAAAGGTCAATCCCTTTTGAAGATATTTGTGGTATTTCAACAGATGAGTTTCTGATTTTTGATACCTTTTTAAAAAGGTCAATCCCTTTTGAAGATATTTGTGGTGTTTCAATGGAAACAGAACCACCAATGTTTTTTCTTCTTACCAATCTACGATTTTGTCTACGATTTCGTGATTGAGTTTTTTTAGTTTTACCACCATTATTAATCATATTTTCTAAAGATTTAAAACCAACAGAATCTTTTAATTCTTTTAATTCTTTTAATTCTTTTAATTCTTTTAATTCTTTTAATTCTTTTAATTCTTTTAATTCTTTTAATTCTTTTAATTCTTTATTAAACTCTTCATTGTTTTCTAAATCTTGATTCAATCTTATTTGTTTTTTTTGTTCTTCTGGTTTGCGTAAATTCTCCCAACGACGAGAGGGCTCCTTATTGTATTTATCATTGTCTTTTTTATCTTCTTCTTTTGGTTCAAATATATCCAGCAAATTTCTAATATCAGCTTCTAATTCTAAATCTTCCCAAGCTGTCTCAAAATTTGTAGATCTTTGACGATATTTTCCTTCTTTTGGATATCTCCCTTGACGATATTTTCCTTTTTGTGGATATCTCGCACTGAGTATCTTGCATGCTTTACTCATAGTGTTTATTTTTCTATTAGGATCTAAACCAAAAGAATTCGATACAATGTAGCCGAGATCTTTATGTATTTCTGTTGGTTTTAAATCTACAATGTGTTCGTGTTCGTCTTGTATCGGATTTAAAAAATATGTATTCCAGTAATCTTCACTGGAATATTCAGTCTTAGCGACTGTTTTAATAACTTTTGTTATTAACATTTTTTTCTTGAATTCTGGTACGTTAAACAATTTAAACAAACTCTTTATATTATCTATCTCAATCATTTTTGATGGTGCTGATGAACCCATCCGGCAATGATCTAAATAATGACCAGAAATTATTATTGCATTATAGATAAAAAAGTTTAAATTTTTTGTTTTGTTCAATATATCCGAAATTTGTAACTTATTAATATTAATATTAAGATTGTTTTCATTTTGGAAATGATATGATACTGCTTTTGATAATGTTTCTATTGTTTTATTATCTATATTACTACTAAAACACTTTTTCATCAAAACTAAGTGAAGAATAGAACTAGCAATTTGATGAGGACTTTGACTAGTATTATATGTTTTTCTGTTTAACGTTGGATATAACTTCTCAAAATATTCAAGGGATATATTACAAAGCACTTGTCCCGATCCCTTTTCATCTACTCTCATTATAGACTCAAACATAGTCGATAAAATTAACATGACTTGAAATGATTTTGTTTTAAAAAGTTCTCTTTTTATTTTGGGATTAATACTCGGGGATGTTATAAGAAGTTCAATAACAAGAACACCAAATTTTAAACTCCTTAAATGATTTAAACCACCATGATTTCTTCTAGGAATATCATAATTTTCATTATTTTCATTTGGATAAGATTTTGTAGAAATATTATTAAATATTTCTTTACAAAAATTTTTTATATATTCCACATTCTCATTAGTATTATTACTTTTATTAAATGGGGTTACCTTAATATTATTTAAGTTATTTTTATATCCTTTAAAATCATTAAATGCCTTTTCTGCATAATTTGCATAATCTTGAATATCAATTATTTTTGTACCAAGATAATCATACTCCTTTTCTTCCTTTTTAGGTAATAAATCCACAAAACGATTACCTATACCTATATCAGAAATAAGATTCATATGATTAATAGAATTCATATGATTAATAGAATTCATATCAACACAAGAATTTGTTTTGGAATTTGTTTTGTTAGAAAAATTAATGGCGTCATTAATAATCCAATCTGTTTTCTGTTTAATAGTCATATTTCTGTTCTCTAAAACGGGACTATCAACCAATTCACAAGTAATAATTAATACTTTAGTAGTGAATCCTGTATCATAATATTCATAATTTGTAGATATGACTTTCAAATCACAACCATATGGTAATAATACTTCTTCTTCCACTCCGACCGAGTTATCACATAGCTTGTCGTTTTTCGAGTTGGGTAAATATAGAACTCTACTTTGTTTTTTAATTTTTATTTTATATATACAATTGTCCTGTTGTCCTTTATAAAATTTCTTCAAAACATAATAGAAATTGGTTGAACAGGAAATCATAGCATATTGTTTAAGTATTTGATTTTTTTGTAAATTCCAAGGTGACGTACCATCCTTTAAATTTAATAATTTAACAGATCTAAATAGCCACATTCCATTTCTTGGGAATACCGCATCCTTAAAAAACTCATTACGATCTAAGTTAAGACTATTAGAATAAAATTTTAAATGTCCTTCAAGAACTTGACGATATGTTGGGTTACCTTCATACGTAGGTGAAGAAGGTGAATCATTTTTAGCTTCTTCATCTTTAAAAGTGCCAGTAATTGTAGATATTAAAAGATAGGTATTCAAACTTCTAGAAACACCATAAGTATATCTATGCAAATAATGTCGACTTTCGGGGTTTTGGAGCATCGCCCATTCGTACATTTTTGTAGCCCAACTATTTAAGATATTGGCATAAAGTGCGCGGTCAAGAACCAAAGGACCTCTTGATGAAAGAATTACTGGGATTTTCATCCATTGATAGCGTTCCTTTATGATTTCATGCATATTTTTGTAAATATTTACATTTTCTTGATGTTCCTTAAAATGATGCTTATTCTTATTTTTAAAATTTTCTATGGTAAAATTTTCCAAATAAGAACCAGGAATATAATTTAAAGATATTTTGAATATCCGTGGGTCAATATAATCATTAGAACCAAGAATTTTGGAAGCATGAGGGTTACTCTTAAATACAAACCAAGGAAACCAAGGCCAATGACGGTCTTTGATCCATCCTAAAGTCTCATGACAATTTGTATATGGGATTAATCGTTCTGGAATATCTTTTAAAATACTAAGTATTTGTTTTTTCTTCATTTTAGACGTTTTTTTCAACAACATTTGATTTAACGCTATTCGATTTAACGTTATTCGATTTAATAGCATGGTTTGGTCTTTGTTCTTAGATAATATACAATTAATATTCCCATTCTTTAACATTTGAGATAGAAACTTCAATTGGTTTAACTCCTTCTTGTTCGTCACCGCCTTACTTATAATATATTTTAATACATAATATAAATACGCAAAATTTTCGTAATTGCCTACCGTTTGATATTCTATTTTTTTCGTGGAAGTTTGTAATTTTAAAATATTAATTAGGATGAAACTTTGAGGGGATACCATCCCCTTTGGGAGAACGGCAACTTTTAAAGCAATTGTTGTTCTCCCAAAGCCCCCCCCTGGCCTCAAATAAAATTGATTAGATATATGGTCATAAAGTTTCCATTTATTAAATGAATAATTCTTATTCAATTCATCCTTGAAATTTATTTTATCATCGATTACCGAAGTTAATCCTAATGATCTTAAATTAGATTCTAACATATAATGTTCTATATGTGGTTGGTCTTTCGATTTAATTGTTCTTGTCCCATGCCTACCATCAACAATGTCTATATCATCATATCCATTTAAATAAAAAACTAATAATGAATTTATATAGAGACGAGCAAATTCCATGTAAGAATCAGAATCAGAATCAGAATCAGAATCAGAAATATTTAGATGTAACTTATATAAAAAATTCGTGGAATTTTTTAGGGAAATAAATTTAGACATTGCTTTTGTTCCACAATAAAAAAGTAAGCATGCATCACCATAATTAACCAAGTTGAATTTATTGGATTTCTTAAAAAAATATTTATTAAATGGATTCCTAAATGAATCCCTACGTATGTCCTCTATCATGTTATTAATAGTCTCAGCTCTGCTTATAAAATATTCTTTTCCAGAACACAATATTAATGCTTCTATAATTATATTTTTATCTCTATTATTAGATAAAAATTTATTCGTGTTAACAATTGCTTTTCTAACAATCCTACTAATGGTAGGATATAATCTCTCTTGTAATAGTTGTACTGTCCCCCCAATTTGTTTTATTTTTTTGTTAGTTTTTTTTTGTTTTATTTTTTTTATTACTGATAACCCTGTTTTTGTTTTTTCTCCAGTATATTTATAACCTTTTTGTAATTTACCTACTTTTCCACCATTTTGATGGATTCCGATATGTTTTCTGATAGGCATATTATTGTATATATTATATATATATAATTTATAATCTATTTAATAATAATTAATCTCACTATTATATATAATCATGAGATTAATTAGTACAAAAAATAAAAATAATACATGTTCCTTTCAAGATGCTTTATTTAATCCAATGCCTAGTGATGGAGGATTATGGATTTTTGAAAAAATTGAAAAAATGAATTCGGAATTTTTAAATAATTTTACATCTATGACTTTACCAGAAATTGCTTTTTGGATATTTAAACATTTTGATAAAGAATCTGAAATTTCCGAAACTGATTTATCTATAATATGTAACGAAGCATTCAATTTTCCACTGATTGTAAAAAAATTATCACATAATGTTTTTGTTGCTGAATTATTTCATGGCAAAACTATGGCATTTAAAGATTTTGGAGCAAGATTTTTAGCCAGAATGATGAAACATTTTGCTCGCGATATACATATTATCACTGCAACCAGTGGTGATACCGGGAGTGCTGTTGCTGATGCTTTTTGCGAATTAACAAATATTAAAGTATCAATTTTATATCCAAAAAATATGGTTAGTAATGTCCAAGAAGTACAAATGACCAGTCAAGGAGATAATGTTATGGCATATGAAGTTTCGTCAACATTTGATACTTGCCAAGATATTGTAAAAAAAGCTTTTCTTGATAATGATATTAATAAAAAAATTTCATCTGCAAATTCAATCAATATTGGAAGATTATTAGGACAAGTATTTTACTATTTTATTATAGTTAAAGAAACACTTTTATTGACTGATAAAAAAGAAATTACAATTTCAATTCCCAGTGGAAATGTTGGAAATATTACTTCATGTGCTATTGCTAAAAAATTAGGTCTTCCTATAAAGTTGATGATTGGAGCTTGTAATATTAATAATTCTTTTGCTAAATATATTAATATAAATAAATTTGAGCAAAAAGATGTTGTTAGAACTTACTCTAACGCAATGGATATTTCACGACCATCTAATCTTGAACGACTAATTTTAATTTATGATAATAAAAAATTTGATGATATCATTGGTAATACTACCAATGATAAAATAACTCTGGAAGTTATTAAATATTTTTATAATAAATTTAATTATATTATGTGCCCTCATACAGCATGTGCAGCAGATGCATTATTATCAAATTTGAATCAAAATTCAATAGGTATTATTGTTTCAACCGCACATTATATTAAATTTAATGATACTGTAGAAAAGGCATTAAGAAAAAAAACTATTATACCAGAAAGTATTAAAAATTTATTAAAAAAAAAACAATTTAAAATACTAGTAGAAGCAGATTATGATATTTGGAAAAATCTTTTCAAAGAAAAAAACTCTTTTTAATATTAAAATTGATTTTTAATACCGACACTACAATATTACCAAAAGATATAATCATAATCACAATGCAATTTTGCCCACCAACTAATAACGCTTTACCTATGACTCCTCCACCTTTAGTGAGAACTCATAGAATTATGTTTTTAAATCAAACGTATGAAGAATTTAGACAAAATGCTTTACTTTATTTTAATACACACGGAGAAGATCAATATTTATATTGGGCTCCGCATAATAATGACGCTGGAAGATATGTTATTTTTACAGATGGTACTGAATTCGTAGAAAATTATCCAGGAGTTCAAAATCTCCCATTACAAGGACCATTAAATTATGATACTCGTGAATACATAGCAAATCGCAGAGTTAGAAAGATTCAAGCTTTATGGCGTCGTAAATTATGGAATCGTTCTGTTCATACAGAAATAATGCAAAATACACCTCTATCTAGAGATGAAGGATATATTATTATTAATTTTGTTTAATTTTATATTTATTTTTTTATATTTATTTTATGGACTTATTTTAAAATAGAATCTATATTCTTCTACTGATATATCGGTAATATATTTTGAAATTAGTAAGCTAATATCATGTGAAAATACTTTGTAAAATATTACACATATTCGTTTAGATTTTTCATTCATCATTTTCATATATGATTTATCACAAAAAGACGGCATTTATAATAAATAGTTTATATAATAAAAGTAGATTTTTGTAGAATTATAAATGTTAATATATATAAGATTCCATTCTATATTTTCGGCAACGCGTTCATATCCATAGTAGTAATATAAAAACTAAAATTGATTAAATAATATAAAATATAATATGGAAAAAATTAATAAACGAGTAGTTGCTATTATTGGAGGAGGTTTTGTAGGTTCTGCAACTTATTGTTTAAAATGTGATAATGTAGAAATATTAATATATGATATTTGTCCGTTACATTAACCTTTCTTAACATTAATTAATTAACATTAAGAGGTCTTAGGACACGTAACCTGCCCTGATATTTAATTGTTTGAAAAGTATAACGACATATATTTTAAATATAAACAACAAACTTGGCTCTCGTAAGCTATTTATTTAATAAAAATATATATTTTAAATTTCATACTTAAAATATCAATATTATAATTATTGTTTCAATTTTAATTTTGCTTTGATTTACTTTCGTTTTCTTTCATTTTTATTGATACGTAAAGTTGAATAAGAATACGAAAAACAGTTCGAACCTGAAAAATGTATTCCTCGAGGAACTACTTTAAATGATTTAAAAAAATGTGATTTAATTTTTATTGCTGTTCCGACACCAACTATGAAGGATGGAAGTTGTAATTTAAGAATTGTAGATGCTGTCGCAAAAGATTTAAAAAGTATTAATTTTCCATCTTCAAAAATTGTATTGCGTTCAACAGTAACACCAGGAACTTCTGATAAATATGGATTTAATTATATGCCAGAGTTTTTAACAGAGAAAAATTATTTAGTAGATTTTAAAAATAATCCTAAATGGATTTTTGGTGTAAGAGATATTAAAACACAAAAAATTTTTACAGAAATAATGAGTTTTGCTAAGAAAGAAAGGAAAATTGTATCAGATGATATTATGTTTGTAAAACCAAAAAAAGGTGAATTAATTAAATTATGTCGTAATAATTTTCTAACAGTTAAAGTGAGTTTCTTTAATGAAATTTATCAATTATGCGATGCAACTGGTATTGATTACAATAGTGTAAAAGATGGTGTATGTAGTGATAATCGTATTGGATTTTCACATTCAAACGTCCCAAATTATGAATTTGGTAGTGATGTTCCGTTATTTGGATTTGGAGGAACATGTTTTTATAAAGATATTTCAAATACAATTAATTATCAATCACAAAATAATATTAAAAGTTATATCTTAAAAGCAGCATTAGATAGAAATTTTGTAGATAGACCAAATCTTTTAGATGGATTAGATGCAAGAGCATTAACAAAATAAAAATATAAAATTTATTATATTTTTATTTTTATAAATAATTATGTGTAAAATTTTCGGTTATTTAGGAAAAAAACAAGAGATAATTAAAAAGTCAATAAAAGCATTAAAAACATTAATATCGAGAGGATATGATTTATAAACTATGGAAGAATCAAATTTTTTTCTTTACTAAATAAAATAAATTTCTTCTGTTATTGCCATTCATAATCAAAATAATTATTTTGTTATTGTTATATATATTTATAATAAAAAATTTACTATAAATATATATAATATGCCGAATATAGAAAAAAACTATTGTCATTGTATTCAACAAATAAAAAAAAAGAATCCAGAAATTAATCCGTATGCAATATGTACAGATTCTGTTTATGGTTCACGTAATATAAAGCGTAAAAAGATTGTAAAATGTGATAAATATTATGATTTGAAAAATATGAAAGTAAAAGAATTACGGGAATATGCTAAGAGTAAAAAGTTAAAAATTACGAAAAATAGTCGTTATCTTAAAAAAAAGGATTTATTAAAAGTGATAGAAAAATATAATAATTAATTATATTAATTCATTTCACGTTATGTAAAATGGTTTCTCAGACATATAATAATAAGAAGAATTTAAAATATGATTTTGTAAGTGGTTGGATTGGTGGTTCATTGGGTATTTTATTAACACATCCAATTGATACTGTAAGAGTACGTATGCAATATGCTTCACAATCTCCTTATTCAAATATTACATATAGACATGTAATACAAAATATTCATCGAACGATTGGTATAAAAGGTATATTTAGAGGTGTTCTACCTCCAATGGCTTTACGTGGATTTTCGATGGCTTTAAATCGTACTGGTTATAATTTTGGACACAGTATTAAATCGAATGACAATGTAATAAATAAATATTCAAAAATAGCATTAGTTGGTAGTTTTTCTGGATTATGTCAAGCTATTGGTGATGCTCCGTTATATATCTTAAAATGTCGTGCTCAAACAACTGGTAGAAAAAAAATGGATGAATCATTTTCTACATATATTAAAATGACTAAAGAGATTACTCGTAGAGAGGGTGTGCGTGGATGGTCGAATGGTTTTATTCCTTGTTCTCTTTGTTGTATGAGTTCTTATGCGATATTTTATCCATTATACGAATATTTTCTTACAAAAGATATGAATGCTGGACTTGCAGGTGCAATATCTGCTACGATTTGTTGGCCGATTGCTCTTCCATTTGATACACTAAGAGTAAGGATGCAATGTCAAAGTTATCATGTTCCTTTAACAAAAGCAGTTAAACAGATGTGGCGACAACCTATTTCTAAATGGTATATAGGAATGTCAGCAACTTTAGTCAGGGCATTTCCTCGTTATGGAATATGTATGGGAACAATTGAATATTCAAAACATTTTTTATGATTGTAGATCAATATCTTTTTGAACTATTTCTTGAAAGTTTTTTTCAAAAAATTCATTAATAAAATTATATGCCTTATCTAATAAATTCATATCTGGAACAACTATATTAACACTTCCACTTCTATAAACAAAAAGAGAAGGTTGTTTATATCTTTTTTTTTTTTTATCATAAGTAGAGAAACATTTCAAATATATTCTAACTGGGGAAGACATACAATTATTATATGTTACAAATACGTCTGTAATTTCATAATTTTTTTTTAATAAATGATACAATTTAAGTTGTTCTATTTTAAAATTAGTTTGAAAAGTACTATTAATCATTTTAATAGTTAATTGAGAATTTTCTATTGTGTGCATATTTTCAATTGGATAAATATTAATAATCTTATCAGTTCCTTTAATTAAATGTGTTGTTGATATTTTATTCACTTCTTGCGAAATAGTATTAAATATATATTTTGCTTCTTCCAAACTTCTTGGCCCAGCCATATGAATTCCTCCATTTGTGAATAATTTTACACTAATTGGTTTTTTATGTTTTTCTAAAATACCTTTAATTCCTAAACTTGCTTGATTAGAAAAACTTTTTCCTTTTCCTCTTTTTCTTTTATCAACTTTTACAAAACGATCTAATTTTTCTTTCTTAGTTCTTTTTTTTTTTTTTAATGGCTTATTTCCTCTAATATTATTACCATTTTCAATATAAATAATATTTTCATTTATAGGTAAACAATTATAAATAATTTTACTATTAACAAAAGAGCCAATAACTCCAGTTACTGTTATAGTAGATATAATCAAATCTGTAGGTTTAATATAATTTCGTTTAATTATATTACAGCTATTGATATAATCATCAAATAAATCAGCTGCTTTATCAAAATCGATATCAAATATATCGTAATCGCTCATATTGAATTAATACATAATATTAATATTCAATTTTAAAATGTATTTATGAATTATATATAAATATTAATTTCTATATAATTTATATATTTTGTGTTTATGAATCAAATAGAATTAGATCCTTATGAAATTTTAGAAGTTGATTATGATGCTTCTTTAACTACGATAAGAGAAGCATTCAAAAAACTTGTTTTAAAACATCATCCAGATAGAGGTGGAAATTCTCAACATTTTCATATTATAAAAGGAGCATATTCATATATTTTTAAAGAATTAAAAAAACAAGAAAATTTGCGACAAAGAGAGGAGCAAACTTATGATGAATATGAGGAGCAAAGGAATAATCAAATTATTGAAGACCGGGAAGAAATAGAGACTGAAGAAAAATTTCAACCAATTGTAAGTTCAAAAAATTTTAATGTAGATAATTTTAATAATTTATATAGTCGTTATCGTGTAGAATCGGTAACCGATCATGGATATGGAACCACAATGATGAATAGAACTCAAACTAGATTAAAAGATGATGCTTTACAAAATAATAAAGTTAAAGAATTTGAAAAACGAAAACTTATAATTTATGAGGAACCCCAATCGATGATGTCAACTCATAATTTTAATAATTTAGGTGGGGATAAACCAAATGATTATACAAGTGGTTTTAATATTAATGATACAAAAAAGAAAATTTCTTTTACTGATTATATGAGGGCACATTCTGAATGTGAGCAAATATCATCTAATACTGCAAATGTAAGAAATACAGAGTTTAAATCTGTAGATGATTTAATTCAAACAAGAGGTAATATTTCACATGTAATGTCAAAAGAAGATTTACAAAAACAAAAATTACGAGAAAAGAAAAAATTGTATGAAGAAAAAATGAGAAGATTACGATTACATCAAAAAGAGGAAGAAATTGAAAAAAAATTTAATGCAAGAAAAGCATTTATTAGATATACTTAAATATAATGGGACTTATTTTTTTATTTTTATAAGTGAAGCATATATTCTTTTTTATGAATTTTATTATTAAATTTATTATATAATTTATCACTTATTTCTCCATTATTAAAAAGTTCTTTCAGGTATTTTTCTTGATTTTTTAAGATTAAATAAGTTACTTGATTTGTTTCAATTTCTTTAACTAATTTTGGATATGCTGTTTCAATTTGTTTCAAAAATTTGATCCCTCTTTCTTCTGATTTATTTGAATATTTTTCGAGTTCTTCAAATATTTCATTATCAGTAATTAAATTACTTAATTTAGTTAAAACTTCTCTTTGTCCCATAATATAAGCTTCTACAATATTGTAATGATGTTTAATATTATAAATTTGGATACATTTACCAAAACAACATTTAGAAATTTTCTTATAAAAAAAATTTTCAAAACAAGAACTGCTAGTGATACAACAATATTGATCAATTGATAATGACCAATCTAAATCTTCTGAATCTAATACATTATCAATTAATTCAATTAATTTAACAACAACATCTTTATATATCATATGTCTGTCAAATAAATTCCAATATTGTTTTTTTAAACATTGTAAAAAAATTTTTTTACTTTCCATTAATACAGGTCTATTTTCAATATTATCATTTTGTATTTGTAATTCAATATCTTCATTTTGATTATTTACTTTTGTTAAAAATTGTTTTGTAATTTTTTCCCAATTTGCCTTAAGAAAAAATTCATTTTGTTTCATTTCATAAATTAATTCATCTGACAAATCACTAAGATGATCTTCTATATGTAATATTTGTTCATCTAATAATTCTTCTTGTTTATTGTTTGAAATATATTTATTAGTTATAAATTTTACAATAGAACTATTAACTAAAATTGTTAATATAACAATTCCAAATGAGTAAAAACAAATTTTATCTTTTATTTCTTCTGATAATTCAAATTCTAATTTTACGATTAGTGAAAGTAATAAAGTTATTTCTCCTCTTAATCCACTTAAGGATAATATAATTGTATCCATTTTTGATAATCCATAACCAATTTTTCTGAAAAAAATATAAAGAAAACTAACTAATATTATACGACATATATTTAAACAAATATATAATATAAACAAGTATCCTATATCCGAACCATGAATATTATCATATGATACATTCAAAAAGATGATTACACCAGCTAAAACAAATATAATATTATTGATAACATAACTTAAAAATTCCCATAAATGTTCCAAAGTAGTTCTAAGACTTGGTGTTGTTCCGGTTCTCCCAGTATAACTTATATATAATCCATGTGATACAATCGATAAAATACCAGATAAATGTAATAAATGTTCGGATATATAAAAAGTGATATAACAAGAAACGATACTGAATGATAGTTCAACAATATTATTGTCATAAATTCTTTTTATAATATTATTGAAAAGGAATCCCATAAAAATTCCAAACACGATACCACCAAATGTTAATTGACTAAATGTTTCTACAATATATGGAAATGTAATAGTATTATTTACACCATATTTTAGTAATACAAACACAGTATATGCTGTTCCATCATTTAATAATGATTCTCCTTCTATTAAAATCAATAATTTTTTAGAAACACCTAAATTTTGTAAAATATTTATTACTGCTATTGGATCAGTTGCGCTCAAAATACTACCTAATATAAAACAGCTAATCCAGTCAAATGATGTTTCAAATGATTTGACTACTAAACCGGTTATTGCAGTTGAAAATATAACACCTGGGATTGTTAAAAAAAGAAAATGCCATAAATATTTTTTAAAAATGTGATAATCAATATTAAATGAAGATTCATAAATTAATGGGGGAACAAATATCATCAACATAGAATGTGGATCTGTATGCGACCAGGTATATATAATTTCTTTTTCTTCATTTAGAAAAACATATTTAGCTAAAATACCTATAAAAATTCCGTAGGTTAAAAGTAAAAAAGAGTAAGGAAAAGGCGTTGTAAATTTGGTAGTTAGATGTTTAATAATACAACTACCAACCATACATAGTAAAATGAACAACATCATAATATAATCAATATTTATTTAAACATTTTTTATTTCAATTTTAATTTATTTAAATCTTAAATATCCAGTTTTAGGCGAGCCTCGTTGTGTTGGTCTGATACCACAATCAGAACCAATACGAATTCCTGAAATTGTTTTATCATCTTGATTATCTCTTGCATTCATTTGAATAAATGCCGCAGGTGTTGTTCCAAATTTTTCGAACGTTTTGTCTAAATATATAATAGCAGCTATTACAAGAACTATTAATGTAATTACAAAAATATGTGAAGCTGTTAAATTCATTAAAAATCCAAACATTTAAATTATTTTTATATCATAAACAAAGATATTAAAAATAATTTAATATTTAAAATTATATTAAATTAAATGAAAAAGAAAAAATTTGTTATATTATTTGATGAAAAAATGTTACCATTTTCTGGAGATATTATAAATATAATTAAAAATTACGTATCTCCTAAATGTTGTGGTACCACTTTTAGAGGAAAAAAATTTAAATGTAATAAACCAGCAAGAATTTATCCATCACTCTATGATGTTGATTATATGGATACACCAATGTGTATGGATTGTGAAACTATAATGAGATGGGAATATGCTATTTAATTTTCTTGTTCTTGTAGAAAAAATAAACATACATTACATATATGATGCCAGGTACCTTTACATTCGGAACAACATGCTAATTCACAAATATCACAAGATTCATTTACTACATTAATATCGAAACATTGTTCACATTTTTTTAATTTAATAAAACATGTCGGGCAATATAAACCAACATTAAGAATATAACAATTTACATTTCTATTGTCAAATATATTAAATTTATATTTACATAAATCACAATATTCCCATCCACAATTATAACATAAAGTTTTACCAGTAATGAAATAATCTAAAAATAATTTAGTATGATTATAAATTTTTTTACAATCATTGCATTTTGAAAATGTATATTGTAAAATAATATTTGAAATATCTTTTGATAACATTTATTACTATTTTATAATATTTTTTTTGAGAATAATAAACATTTAACAAGTCAGTAATAATAAATCAAAAAAAATCATATTGTTTTTAAGAATTAACACTTGTTAAACATAATTTTAAAATACCATCTACTAGAAATACTGGTAAAGGCACTGGATATACATATGATGAAAGATTTCGAACAATGGCAAAAGAAATTATAGTTATTCTTATTCAACTAGTTATTTAAATTAAAATTGATTAATTATTCACTTATTCACTGAAAAATGTTTTATAAAGATATTCAAGAAATTATAGACGAATACGCATTCAATTTGAATGTTACGGATGAATATAAAAAGTTTAATGATGAATATGATTTGAAACAAATTTATAAAGAATCTGTTATAGATTATATGCAAAAATATTCTTATAAATTAGAAGAAAATGTGCAAATTTTTGATTGCTATGAAGAATGTTATGAAGAATTTCTCAAAAATAAAGTCTTTATTAAACATTATCCTAAATATATTGATTTACTAAATTTTACTTATAATAGTAAATATAAGCAGGTATTAGAATACGAATATAAATTTATTGAAAATTTATTGAATTGGGAAGATGAAGAAGATAAATCTCAATTTTTATATGATTGTGCTCGAGAAATGTTTCATTATTGGTTCCGTGAAGAAGTTAATTAAAAATTTATCTTTAAAAGGGACTTGTTTTTTTTTGTAAATGAAAATATATGACAAAATATATCTAAAAATGGATAATTCTCTACACCAAATGGAATTATTATATTAGCATGTTTCTTACAAGATTGAATATATATTTAAAATATGAATCATTATCACAATATAATAAATTATTTATGATATTTACAATTTAATCTATTACATTTTTGTCCTTTTCTATTACCACTTTTTAAAATTTTAGAACATTTTTTAGCACCACCTTTTTTACTTTTTTTAGTTATTCGTTTTTTAATTTTAATTTTTTTAATAATTGGTACTTCATCTTCTTCTCTTTTAAAAAACTTTTTAAATTTTCTAACTAATTTATTTGAGACAGTTTTATAACCATTTTTTTGATAAAAAGATAAAGCATTTGGTGTAGCATTTGCATAAATTTTTTCTATTTTAGCCTTTTTAGCATATTTTTCCATTTCTTTTATTAATAATGTTCCTACAGGAATACTTTTTTTTTGAGGAAAATGTTTAGAAGAAGCAGCACATAATAAATCAAGATATAAAGTTATATATGGTACACCAAAAAAATTTTCCGCAAGTTTTATTTTATATAATATAAATCCAACATATAACCGTTCTTTACCAATAGTCATAATTTTACCCCTAATGTAATCTAGTTCAAAAGATTGGTTGATATATCCAGGATGAATTTTTCCTTGACAAAATTTTTTACCATTACCTTCTTCAACAAAATAATCATAAATCTTGGCATTCTCTTTTCCGGGCAAACTTTGATAATCTAAAAATTCTATTTGATGTTTTTTATAAATAGATGGATCGATTTTACGACTTTCTACTTTTTTATCAAAAAGTCCACCGCCTAAAGAAACTTTATTTTTCATACTAATACCTGTGATTTTCATATTATTTATATAATATTATTATATAATTATTATGAAATTAAAAAAATTTTGGAAAAAAAATAAAATATAAATCAATCATATTTCCACAGCCTACTGAACATCTAATCAATTCACAATTTGTACAAAAATATTTTCCATAAGCATCTGTATTGCTATCTTTATTCGAACACATATTACATTTATTACAAATATATTTATAAATTATATTAACGATGTCTTTGTTCATGCTATTATATTGTAAATAGGTATTAATTTTTATATTGTCAACATCATATTATTGTTATCAAAATCATCATAATCAGAATATTCAGAAAAAATATCTTGTAATCTTCTTCTTCGTATATTATTCGGAACTCTTAATAAGATATTTGATATAAATTCCATTCTATTCATTTCTATATTATTTTTTCTAAAATTTTTTAAAAATTTTCTTAACCGGTATTCAGTCATTAAATTTAAATATAAATTCAAAATTTTAGCCAAACAAAATGTTCCGAAAAATGAAGAAAAAATAAAAAAAATTTTTCCTTCATCTTTATTAGGTACGACATCTCCGTACCCCAATGTAGTTAACATGCATACAACGAAATAAAAAGAATCTATAAAACTCCAATCTTCTATATATTTAAAAATAATTGCAATAATAGTTATTAATACAATCATTATCAAAAATAACAACGAAAAAGTTTTAAATATTTGTTTTTTAATACTCGGAACTTGTTCATCTAATTGATTTTCATTTTCATTTAAAGTATTTATATTTACTTTTGATAGAATGTTTACGGTTTTTTCAGAGAAAATCCACATGATTATACTTATCGTGATTAACGTTGTTCCTAAACCAAAAATTGAAAATATTGACGTATATATTTTTCCAATATCAGTTTTTGGATAAATGTCACCCAAACCTATTAATGATAAAGTGGATGACATAAAATATATGCTATTTAACAAACTCCAATTCTCGATATTCATATAAAATACAACTGATCCTATGTAATAGCATAGTAGAAATATAATTGGAAAGCCTAAATATTTTAATTCCATTTCCATATTTATTGATTACATATTATTTTATGAAATGAAAATCAATTTTTATATTTAAAAAATAATAATTATCTGTTTTTTTGGATCAACCAATTAGATTAAAATTGAAATTTATATTATAAATTATATATATATATGGTTACAAAAACTTGTAATACTTGTAATTTAACATTAAATATTAGTGAGTTTTATAAAACTCACGCAAAATGTAAGAAATGTTATAAAAAACACGTAATATGTAAACATAAAAAAACAAAAAAAAATTGTCCTGAATGTAATCCTAAACTTTTATGTGAACACGGTATACGAAAAAGAAGTTGTCCTGAATGTAATCCTAAAGTTTTATGTAAACACAAAAAACGAAAAAGCAATTGTCTTGAATGTAATCCTAAACTTTTATGTGAACACAATAAATACAAAAGAGATTGTCCTGAATGTAGCCC
>Ga0310345_10002721_pt1 | contig 17487 bp, 16 predicted proteins | sample HC15DNA20500_MG_FD_204667 | JGI IMG/M metagenome (GOLD analysis project Ga0310345, IMG submission 204667) | Marine microbial communities from station ALOHA, North Pacific Subtropical Gyre - HC15-DNA-20-500_MG | ecosystem: Environmental > Aquatic > Marine > Oceanic | place: Pacific Ocean: North... | reverse complement strand
CTACTGGCAGAGAAACCCACTTACGCAACCCGATCAGCAGGAGCCGAGAGTAGCTTAGAAAACGCCAGATCCTGTCCAAGGATCGGGGAGCACCTCAGATCTCGTGGCTCCGGTCGGCGCGGAGCCGGTCGGCGAGCCGGTCCGGATCGACCGGCCCGGCCCCGTCGCTCTCGATCACCTCGACTTCGGCGCCCAGCGCCCGTGCCGTGGCGACCCAGCCATGGCCGAAATGCCCCGCTACCAGCGCCAGGATCCGGTCGCCCCGCGCCAGCACGTTCAGAAGCGCCACCTCCCACATGCCGTGGCCGTTCGAGATGTAGATCGCAGCGTGATGCGCGGTGCCGGCGATGCGCTTCAGGTCGGGAAACAGCGTCGCGGTCATCTCGTGCAGCGCGCCGGTATAGATGTTTGGCGCCGGGCGCTGCATCGCCGCGAGCACCCGGTCGGGCATGACCGAGGGGCCGGGAATGGCGAGATAGGGGCGACCGTGGGAAAGCGACATGCGGGGGCCTCGCGAGGGTTGATCGGCGCGCAGCCTCGCGCCGGCCGACGCCGCCGTCAACGCCCTCTCAGCGCCCCAGCGCCCGCGCCAGCGCCGCCTCGACCGCCGCTACCTCGGCCTCGCCATTTTCGGGCATCGCGCCGTGCAGGTTGTTAAGGTCGCTCACATAGCCACGGATCTGCTCGCGAAGCGAGGCACGGCTGCGGTCCGGGACGATGCCCGCCCCGCGCAGCTCCGCCTCGGTGGCCGGGGTCTTCTCAGGATACTTGGTCAGATCGGCAAGCCTCAGCCCGGCGGTGATCCCGCGCCCGCGCGAAAAGAAGCTGCGATAGTCGCGCACCGCCACCAGCCCCATCGGCTCGGGACCGAGCCCTGCCGCGTGCAGCCTTTGGAACATCACCCAATTCTCGGCCACTCGGCGCAACACTGGCGTCGAGAAGGCCCGTGCCCAATCCTCGGCATCGCGGCGTCGGTCGAAGCCGCCCAGCACCTCCTCGCGCCGGGGCGCCTTGTAGTAGATGCAATGCTGCAGCCCCGCCACCGCGTGCATCAACTTGATCTGCGGGCCGGGCAGGTACACAGCCCAAGCGCCCCATTTCACCCGTTGCGGCCGCCCGGCGATCATCGCGTGGCTGGGCCACAGCCGTATCTTGTCGATCAGCTCGATGCCTTCGTGATCCATGCCCGCCTCTTTCATCGCTCCGCCCTGCCCTAGGCCGCGCCTGCGGCCCCGTCAAACCCGCCTGCCTTGCGAGAGGGGCTCGGGATGCTTATTGAATGCCGGATGCGTGGGATAGGACCGATGATGAAGCTTCTCGAGGATCTGAAGGCCTGGGAGCGGCGCGCCCGCACCGGGCGGCATCATCACCTCGACGATGCCGGCGCCCGCCGCCGCGCGCTGGCGAGCTACCTGATCCTCGACCACGCGATCCTGCGCTACTGGTGGACCAATTTCCATCTCGTGACCCCGGGCGTGTTCCGTTCGAACCAGCCGACGCATGGCCGGTTCGAGAAGATGGCCAAGATCGGTATTCGCACGGTCATCAACCTGCGCGGCGAGGGCGGGCATCCGCGCTACCTGTTCGAGGCCGAGAGCTGCCGGTCACTTGGGCTGCGGCTTGTCTCGACCCAGCTTTCGGCACGGCGCGCCGCGCCGCGAGGCCAGATTCTGCGGCTGTTCGAGTTGCTGCGCGAGGCCGAGCGCCCCGTGGTGATGCATTGCAAATCGGGTGCCGACCGCGCCGGTTTCGCCTCGGCCCTGCATCTTCTGGCCGAGGGCCGGCCGATCGAGGAGGCGCGCCGCCAGCTGCATCCGCGCTTCTTGCATTTCCGCCGCTCCCGCACCGGCATTCTCGACCACATCCTCGACCTCTATGCCGCGCGGCAGGAGCGCGGTCCGATCGGGATCGAGGACTGGATCGCCACCGAGTACGATGCCGAGGCCGCGCAGAGCAGCTTCGAGGCCGGGCGGGCCAAGCGATGACCACCGCGCTGCGCCCACCCGCCGACGCCGATCCGGCTGCGCCGCGCCCTGATCGCCGCGGGCTGTTTCTATGGCTGTGGCGCAGCTACCTCTCGCGGCACTGGCGCTGGCTGGTGGTCGCGATGGTCCTGATGGCGATCGAGGGCGGCTCGCTGGGGCTGTTCGCCTCGATGATGAAGCCGATGTTCGACGAGGTCTTTGTCGCCGGGCGGACCGAGGCGCTGTGGATCGTCGGCGTCGTGGTGATGGGCATCTTCATCGTGCGCGCCGTGACCTCGCTGGGCCAGCGGGTGCTGATGACCACGATCCGCGAGCGCAGCGCCGCCCAGCTGCGGGCCGACCTGCTGGCGCATCTGATGCGGCTCGACGGTGGCTGGCACCAAGCGCATCCGCCGGGCTACCTGATCGAGCGGGTGCAGGGCGACGTCAACTCGATCAACCAAGTCTGGGCCGCGCTCATCACCGGGGCCGGGCGCGACGTGACCTCGGTGATCGCGCTGTTCGCCGTGGCACTCTCGGTTGACTGGCGCTGGACGCTGGTGGCGCTGATCGGCATCCCGATCCTCGTGCTGCCCTCGCTGATCGCGCAGAAATACGTGCGCCGCCGTTCGCGCAGCTCGCGCGAGATCGCGGCGCGCATGTCGACCCGGCTCGACGAGGTGTTCCACGGCATCGCGCCGATCAAGCTCAACGGGCTCGAGCGCTACCAGTCCGAGCGCTATGACCGGCTGATCGGCGCCCGTGTGCGCGCCGAAATACATGCCTCCTCCGGTCAGGCCGCCATTCCCTCCATGATCGACATCATGACCGGCCTCGGCTTTCTGGGCGTGCTATTCTACGGCGGCGCCGAGATCATCGCCGGTGACAAATCGGTCGGCCAGTTCATGGCCTTCTTCACCGCCATGAGCCTTGCCTTCGAACCGCTGCGTCGGCTCGGCAACATCTCGGGCCAATGGCAGACCGCCGCCGCCAGCCTCGAGCGGATGCGCGCCATCTTCGACGCGAAGCCCTCTCTCGTTTCGCCCGCGACGCCGCGCCCTGCCCCACGAGGGGCTCCGGAGATCCGGCTCGAGGACGTGCGCCTCCACTATGGCGATCTGCCGGTGCTGCGCGGCGCGAGTTTTACCGCCAAGGCAGGCCGCACCACCGCGCTTGTCGGCGCATCGGGGGCAGGCAAGAGCACGGTGTTCAACCTGCTGGCCCGGCTCGTCGATCCGCAGTCGGGCGAAATCACCATCGGCGGCGTGCCGACCCGCGCGCTCGCGCTCGAGGATCTGCGCGGGCTGATCTCGGTGGTGACGCAGGACGCGCTGCTGTTCGACGAATCGATCCGCGACAACATATTGCTCGGCCGTACCGACGTCTCCGAGAAGCGGCTGCGCGAGGTGCTCGACGCGGCGCATGTCTCCGATTTCCTGCCGCGACTGGCCAAGGGCCTCGACAGCCCCGCCGGGCCGCGCGGTTCGGCGCTTTCGGGCGGGCAGCGGCAGCGCGTCGCAATCGCTCGCGCGCTTCTGCGCGATACGCCGGTGTTGCTGCTCGACGAGGCGACCAGCGCGCTCGACACGAAATCCGAGGCGGTGGTGCAACAGGCGCTGGAGCGGCTTTCGGAGGGACGCACGACGCTGGTGATCGCGCACCGCCTGTCCACCGTGCAAGGTGCCGACAGTATCGTGGTGATGGATCACGGTCAGGTGGTCGATCAGGGCAGCCATGCCGAGTTGCTGGCGCGGGGCGGTCTTTATGCCGATCTGCACGCGTTGCAGTTCCGCGATCCCGAGACGGGCTGACGCCGGCCGCGTGGCCCCCTATGTAGGGCGGCATGACACAGGATCGTAGCATCATCGCCGTCACCGGCACCGACCGCGAGGAGTTCCTCCAGGGGCTCGTCACCAACGATATCGCCCGTGCGAAGGATGGCCTCGCCTATGCAGCGCTGCTGACCCCGCAGGGCAAGCTCATCGCCGATTTCTTCCTCAAGGGAGAGAGCGACCGTTTCCTGATCGATGTCGCCGCCGACGTGGCGCCGCAGCTGTTTCAGCGGCTGTCGATGTACAAGCTCCGCGCCGACGTGGCATTGGCCGAGGCCGACCTCAAGGTTTCGCGCGGGACCGGTCCCGCACCCGAAGGTGCCCTGCCCGATCCACGCCACGCGGCGCTGGGCTGGCGGCTCTACGGCGCGCAGCCGGGCGATGACGGCAGCGACTGGACGGCACTGCGGGTCGAACACCTGATCCCCGAATGGGGTCACGAGCTGGGGCCCGAGAGCTACATTCTCGAAGCCGGGTTCGAGCGCATGAACGGCGTCGATTTCCGCAAGGGCTGCTATGTCGGGCAGGAGGTCACGGCGCGGATGAAGCACAAGACCGAACTGCGCAAGGGTTTTGCCCGCGTGGCGGTCGAAGGCCCGGCAGAGCCCGGTACCGAGATCACGAGTGGCGAGAAGATCGTGGGTACGCTGCACAGCCGCGCGGGTGATCGCGCCATCGCCTGGCTGCGCTTCGACAGGGCATCGGAAGGGATGCAGGCCGGCGAGGCAAGGGTGACGCGGCTCGACTAGAGCAGCGCCGGGCCGAGCCGGGCCGCCACGGCCTCCCAAGCCGCCTCGCTCGACGCGGTGAGCAGATAGCCCGCGTCGCGCGGCAGACCAAGATGGTAGCTGCGACCGTCCAGCATCCGCGCCACGCCGCCCGCGCGCGTCACCGCTAGGGCGCCGGCGGCGTGGTCCCATGGGTTCAGCACCGCGGCCAGTGCCGCCTCGGCATGGCCCTGGGCGATCAGCCGGTATTCGTGGCAGGAGCAGCGCAGGCTCGTCACTCTGCCGAAACCGGGAAAGGCGGCGGCGACGGCATGCTGTCGGTCAGCTGGCAGGAGCGCCAGCGGCACGTAGAGGTTCATGCGATCGGGATCGCTGATCTCCGATGTCGACAGGACCCGACGCCCGCCATCCGACGTCACCAGCTCGCAAGGACCGTCCTCATGCGCTTCGATCCGGTCATCAAGCAACGGGTCGTAGAGGAGGCCGTGCGTCACGCGACCTCGCTCCCCGAGTGCCAGGATCATGCCGAAGAGCGCCAGGCCGCGCGCAAAGTTCCAGGTCCCGTCGACCGGGTCGATGATCGCCGAAAGCTCGGCCGTGCCCAGCCCGTCGAGGAGCGTGGCATCCTCGGAGACTGACTCCTCACCTACGATCAACGCGCCGGGCAGCAGGTCGCGCAGCGCCGCCGAAATATGGATCTCGGCTCGAGTGTCGGCTTCGGTGACGAGGTCGTCGGGGCCGCTCTTGGTGGCGATGTCGCCTGCTCCGAGCCGTCGGAACCGGGGCAGGATCTCGGCCCGCGCCGCAGCCTTCAGGATTTTCGCCAGCTCTCCGTTGTCGATCATCGCCGCCTCCCGCCAAGCAAAAGGGGCGGCCCCGGTGGAGCCGCCCCCGATCGGGCGCAGTCTGCCGATCCCCGGCCCGGCCGCAAGGCCGGAGGGGCTCAGGCGCGCTCGGCGTATTCCATGGTCTCGGTGTTGACGACGATGTCCTCGTCCTGACCGATGAAGGGCGGCACCATCACCCGCACGCCATTGTCGAGCAGTGCCGGCTTGAAGCTGTTGGCCGCGGTCTGGCCCTTCACCACCGGCTCGGTCTCGACGATCTTGCAGGTCACCTTTTGCGGCAGCGACACGTTCAGCGCCTCGTCACCGTAATACTCGATATGCACGGTCATGCCGTCCTGCAGGAACGGGCGGCGATCGCCCAGAAGCTCGGCCGGCAGCGCGATCTGGTCGTAGGTCTCGCTGTCCATAAAGGTCAGCATGCCGTCGGCTTCGAACAGGAACTGCTGGTCCTTCTGCTCGAGGCGCACGCGCTCGACCTTGTCGGCGGAGCGGAAGCGCTCGTTGAGCTTCGAGCCGTTGCGCAGGTTCTTCATCTCGACCTGCGCGAAGGCGCCGCCCTTGCCGGGTTTCACGTGATCGACCTTCACGGCAGCCCACAGGCCGCCATTATGCTCGAGAATGTTGCCGGGGCGGATTTCGTTACCGTTGATCTTGGGCATGTCGGTCCATGTGACGGAATTGTGGCGATGGGTTGATCGAGATTGGCCCCCGCCTATATCTCGCGGGTCGCCCCAAGGCAAGCTGAGCCGACTCGCCCCAGCCCCGCAAGGTCGTCACGCGCGGAGCCATGCACTGAACACATGGCTGACATTCCGAAAACGGTGACCCGAATCACCGTGGTTTCGGGCTAGTCACTCTGACGCATTGGCGACAAGAGCAAAAAGAACGTAAGGAAGCATGATGAAGGATTTCGTTGACGGCACCGCCTACAACAACGAGCAGGGCAACCGCGCCCGCAAGCTCTTTGCGGCCGTCGTGCTTGCCGCTCTGGACGACGCCATCGCCGACGACAAGAAATATGGTAACGGCCCCGAACAGATCGCCCGTTGGGCGCGGTCGCGTGACGGGCGCGAGGTGCTGTCCTGCGCCGGCATCGATCCCAACGAGCGCGTCGTGGCGGGTCTGATGGAATTCGTGGGCAAGGGTGTGCGCACTTCGGTCGCTCTGTCGCGCGAAGAGAGCGAGCGTCGTCATGCGGCCGAGCTGGAATCCCGCGCCGCCTGATCCACGCTTTTCCGACCTGCTGAAAAAACGCGGCTTCCATCTGGAGCCGCGTTTTTTCTTGCCCGGTGCTCGCTTCAGAAGACGAAGCGCCAGATCCCCGACGACCCCAGCTCAGCCGCCAGCAGCAGCACCAGCCCTGCCCGCAGAACGAGGCTTTTGAACCGCCAGAGCATGAAACCCGTCAGCAGCACGGACAGGCCCGCCTCCAATGGTCCGATGATCCCGGCGTGGTGGCTGCGGTCCCAGTAGCTCAGTGGCGAAACGAAACGCCAGTCGCTCAGCGGCCAGAACATCGGCCTGGCATCCGCCCCATGCAGCGGCAGGTCGAACGCGAGGTGCAGCAGCCCCGCCCCGGCAAAGGCGATGATGACGGGCCAGCGCCGCCAGATCGCGAGCGCCAGCAGCGCGCCCCAGATCGGGAACGAGTTGTCGACGGCGAAGACGGCCATCCACGCATCCGAGAAATAGTATTCGCCAAAGATCGTGCGGGCCGGCACGTCGCCGACGAACCGTGCCCAAGCCACCATGAGGTATAGCGACAGGTCCGGTGCCAGTCCCCCGAGCAGCGCCGCCGACGTCACAGCGGGCCTCCCTGGCTGCCCAAAGGCTGCCGCGCCAAAGATCAGATGCGCGGGGGTGTTCATGGGCTTTCCCTTGGGCCGTGCCGTCCCTAGACAGCTATCTCAGGCGACAGGCGACGGAAAGTGACGGCAGGCATGGCACGAGCGATCATGATCCAAGGGGCGGGCTCGAATGTCGGCAAGTCGATGATCGTCGCCGGGCTTGCCCGCGCGGCGCAGCGGCGCGGCCTCTCGGTGGTTCCCTTCAAGCCCCAGAACATGTCGAACAATGCAGCCGTGACCGAGGATGGCGGCGAGATCGGCCGGGCGCAGGCGCTGCAGGCCCGCGCCGCCGGGGTCCCACCGCATACCGACATGAACCCGGTCCTGCTCAAGCCCGAAAGCGAGACCGGCGCGCAGGTCGTGGTGCAGGGCCAGCGTCTTACCACGGCGCGGGCCCGCGATTACGCCGCCCTGAAGCCGCAACTCTTGCCGCGGGTACTGCAAAGTTTTCGCAGGCTCGCGGCCGCGCATGATCTCGTCATCGTCGAAGGCGCGGGCAGCCCTGCCGAGGTCAACCTGCGGGCGGGCGATATCGCGAATATGGGCTTCGCCCAGGCGGCCGGCGTGCCGGTGGTGCTTTTGGGGGATATCGACAGGGGCGGCGTGATCGCGCAGCTGGTCGGAAGCCATGCGGTTCTGGATGCCGACGACGCGGCCCTGATCCGGGGCTTTGCCGTCAACAAGTTCCGGGGCGACGCCAGCCTATTTGCCGAAGGGATGCGTTTCATCGCAGGGCGCACCGGCTGGGCGCCGCTGGGGATCGTGCCGCATTTCGCCGAAGCTTGGCGGCTGCCCGCTGAGGACGCGGCCGAGATCGTTTCGCGGCCCGGCGGTGCGCTGAAGATCGCGGTACCGCGGCTGAACCGGATCGCCAATTTCGACGATCTCGACCCGCTTTCCGCCGAGCCCGGTATCAGCGTGACAATGATCGAACCGGGGCGCCCCCTGCCCGGCGATGCCGATCTCGTGCTGATCCCCGGCTCCAAATCCACCATCGCGGATCTCGCAGCTTTTCGGGCAGAGGGCTGGGACATCGACCTGCGCGCACATCTGCGTCGCGGCGGCCGCGTCATGGGTATCTGCGGTGGGTACCAGATGCTGGGCCGCTCGATCGCAGACCCCGACGGCATCGAAGGCCCGCCGGGCCGGGTTGAGGGGCTGGGCCTGCTCGATGTCGAGACGGTCATGCGGCCCGAAAAGCGGTTGGGCCTCGTGGCGGCGCGGCTGCGCGCTGATGGTACGCCGCTCCGGGGCTACGAGATCCATATCGGTCGGACCACCGGGCCGGATCACGCCGCGCGGGCCTGGCTCGACATCGAGGGCCGCCCCGAAGGCGCGGCGAGCGCCGACGGGCTTGTGCACGGCTGCTATCTGCACGGGCTGTTTTCGGAGGACGCTTTCCGCGCCGCCTTTCTCGCCGAACTGGGCGTCGTTTCGCGCCCCGGCTATGATGATGCGGTGGAGACGACGCTCGACGCGCTGGCCGCGCATCTCGAGCGGCATCTCGATATCGACCGGCTGCTCGCTCTCGCGGCGCCGGTCTGAGGGATCACTCGAATTCGCCGCTTGCCAGTGCCCGGAAGATCTCGCGGCGCACCAGCTTGCGCAGGTTGCCGGTGATCCGGTCGCCCAATGGACCGCGCAGTTCTTCGCGCAGCACCTCGGTGATCAGACGACGCAGCGTGTCCTCATCGACAAGAGCTTCGGGGGACGGCATTGGAGCTGTCGCCTCGACTGACTTGGCTGCTGGCTCTGCGATCTCAGGCTGAGAACGCACAGTCGCCGCCGACTGCTCCTGCGGCTCGGCGACCGATTCCGGCCCGCTCAGGGGCCGCTGATCTTCGACATCGGGGCCGGGCGCCTGCGGTTGCGGCGCACTCTGCATCTCGCGCGGAACGCTCGGCGCGGCGCGCCCGGTAGACACGGGGCCGACATGGCGACGGCTCAGGAACGGGGTATCCTCGGCCCGCGCCGAGGACCAATCCATTACCGGCGCCGGTTCGCTGCCGTCGGGCTCCCACTCGTCGGCGCGATGGGTGATCGCCGATTCGAGTTCGGCAATCGTCTCCTCGAGGCGCGAGCGCAGCGAGCCGCTCTTGTCGGAAGACGCGGCGGTCAGGTCGGCAGGCTCAAAATCATCATCGGCCGATGATGCGCCGGGCGTCCCCGTGTTCGCCGCGACGGGCGCCGGAAAGCGCGATGGCCGCTCGGCCGCGCCTTCTCGTCCGGACACCCGCAGCGCGGGCGTCAGGACCAGCGGCGCATCGCCGCGTCTTTCGGCACGCACCCGCGATGGCGCGACCGGCGATCTGCTGGTTGCATCCGCCGATTGCTGCGGCGCGGGTCGGCCCCCGCCCTGCCCCTCGCCATCCGCAAGCAGTCTGCGGATGGAGGAGAGCACATCCTCGATTTCGACGCTCTTGACCGGATCGGACATGATCTACCCTGCTTGCCTCGAAAGAAGTCTAGCGAAGCCCCGGGCGCCCGGCAACAACCCCACCAGCAGTGGTTCAGCGGCCAATCGCTTCGAGCACACGGTCCAGCGCCTTGCCCTGCGCCGATGTGGCGGCGGGCGCGTTGCGCACGAGGTTGTAATAGGCCACCGGGTCATAGACCTGCACCGGCAGCCCCAGCTGCTCGGCGGTCAACCGGCCGATCGCGGCCAGCACGACATAGCCCGCCAGCGTCTCGTCGATCTGCGCCGAAACCAGCGTGGCACGCGCGTCGAGCAGGTCCTGCTCGGCATTGAGCACGTCGAGCGTGGTCCGCGCCCCAAGCCGGGCTTCCTCGCGCAGGCCGTCGAAAGCAACTTGCGCGGCCCGAACTTCGCGGGTCGAGGCCTCGATGCTGGCGCGCGCGACGGAGAGCAGCGAATAGGCGTTGGCCACGGTCTGCTCGACCGTGCGGCTGGTGTTGAGCAAATCGCCCCGCGCCGCGTCGCGATTGGCTTTGGCTTGCCGAATCTGGCTGGCCAGCTGGCCGCCCGAATAGATCGACTGCTGCATCCTGATGCCGATCTGCTCTTCGTCGTCGAAATTGTCGTCGACCGAGATGCTGCCGGTAAGCGACAGTTCCGGACGAGTCGTCGCCTCGGCCCGAGCGATGTTGAGTTCCGCGACGGTGACGGCATACTGCGCGCCCTTGATCGACGGATGCTCGCGCCGCGCAATGGCTTGCGCCTCGGCGAGGCTGCCCGGAATTCGTGCATCGGGCGCTTGGGCAAGGCCATCCGGATTACGCCCGACCGCCGCACGGAATTCGGCGATGGCCCGAGTCAATCCACCCTCTTCGGAAGCCAAAAGGCTGCGCGCGGAAGCCAATGCGGCCTCGGCCAGCGACACGTCGGTCCTCGTGACCTCACCAACCTCGAATCGGTCCTGCGCGGCGCGCAGTTCCTGAGTGATCAGACGCAAGTTGTTGCGGCGCAGTTCGACGAAGGCGCTGGCGCGCTGGACTTCCATGTAGGCTTGGACGATCCGCTGCAACACCTGCTGCTCCACGCCGCGGAGCCCTTCGCGAGTGGAAAGCACCAGCGCCTTTTGCGCGTCGATGCCGTAGCGGCTCTGACCGCCATCATAGAGCAGCAGCGATGCGGAAAGGGTAGCGGAGCTGGACACATCGAAGCTGTCGACACCGGCCGTGCCGGGAGCGGCGTCGCGCAGCGCGCTGCTGGTGGAGAGAGCGGTCTGAGCCGACCAGCTGATGATCGGCCTCAGCGCACCGATCGCCTGCGCCACGTCCTCGTCGGCCGCGCGCAGCAGCGCCCGGTTCTGATCGAGTAGCCCGCTGTTCTCATAGCCATAGGCCAAGGCTTGCGCGAGCGTGTCAGCCCGCGCGGGCGCCACGACGGCGGCGGCAAGGCCGGCACCCAAAATCAAGCTACCTACAATTCGCCGCATACCACCCTGCCCTCTTGTTTCTCACTCGTGCCCTTAAAGCACGAAGTCCTGTTCCGCCTCGAAACCCTTCAGAAGCGGCGCTCCCGCGTTGAACGCGAAGCGCCACGAGATCCGCCCGTCGATCTTGTAGCCGATCCGGACCACGCCCAGCGCGCCTTCGGCGAAGATCGCCGCGACCCGGCCGCCTTCGCGCAGCTGGGCGTCCAGCGCATCGGGAAAACGTTCGATCGCACCCTCGATGATGATGACGTCATAGGGACCGCTTTTGGGTGCACCCTCGGCCAGCGGGGCGCAGATCACCGCCGCGTTGTCGACGCCATGCTCGGAGAGGATCGACTGCGCCTCGGCGGCGCGCGCCTCGTCATCCTCGACCGCTGCGACGAAGCCCGCGAGCCGCGCCAAGAGCGCGGTCGAGTAGCCCAGGCCGCAACCCAGATCGAGCACCGCGTCCTGCGGATCGATCTCAAGCCCGTCGAGCATCTTGGCCAGCGTCCGCGGCTCCAGCACCACGCGGTCCCCGCCCAGCGACAGGTTTTCGCCCACATAGGCCGCTTCTCGCAGCGCCGCGGGCACATAGGCCTCGCGCGGCACATCGAGCATCGCGTCGATGATCGGAAATTTCGTCACGTCAGAAGGCCGCACTTGCGTATCGACCATGAAGACGCGGCGGGTCGCATAATCAACCACGGACCGGACTCTTTCGTTCAATTTCTCCATGGCCGTGATGCCACAACCTCCGGCAAGCGGCAACTGCTCAGCGCCTTTGCCAAGCCGCCGCGCCGCTTTGGTCGTGTCTTGCGGCCACACATGCAGATTGTTCGTGGAGGCTGTGTCGCCGTACCTCGCTGGCCACAAGCTTCGGCCGGAAGCCTGCGAAACGGTGTTCGCGGAGCCGTACAGTGATTGGATGCAGACTTTTGGCCGCCTGATGGGGTCGCTGTGCAGGCAGCCATACCCTCACGCTTTTGCACATCTCACGACGTAAGCAATTCGAAACCACCCTTCGACGAGCCGGCGCATCCGGGCACGCCAACCTGCTCGGAAAGACATCGATAATTGCTTGACGCCTGCCACGACAAACCATAGTGAAGCCGACACCGAGGCGGGTTGGCGGAGAGGTTACGCAGCGGATTGCAAATCCGTGTAGACCGGTTCGATTCCGGTACCCGCCTCCATATCTCGACATTTCCACTCATGACGCAAGCTTACGGGCTTTGACCCGCGCCGCCGGTGTGAAGGGATATGTTTTCCAGTCAACCGACCCTGCATCCAGCCCATCCTCCGCGCGCCAGAAGTCCGCTCGAAAGACGAAGCGCCAACGCCTTCCCTTTAGTGCTCCGCGGACCCGAGGGGCCGTGCCCCTTGCTTTTCGGATGATTGATCCATGGCCCAGCCGACGCTGAAGCCGTGCAGGAAGGTCGAGGCGAGGATGACCAGCGCCACGAGGGACCATAATGAATCCTCGTCGACGAACTCCATGTGGCTCCCGGCGTAGCACAGGTAGTAGATCGACCCGATCCCGCGGACGCCGTAGACCGCGACGATGCTGCGGTCGCGCCACCCAAGCCCACTCCGCCCCAGCGACAGCCAGCCGGCAGCCGGGCGGATCACCAGGAGAAGCACCGCCGCTACGGCGATCTGGGACCAGGTGAGGTCGCGAAACAGCAGGGGCAGCACCGTACCGAGCGCCACCAGCAGCGCCGCCGTGAGAGCATGCTCGATCGATTCGGAGAAATCGTGCAGTCGCTTGTGGAAATGGTGGTCCTTCTCGATCCGCCGCAAGGTCAGGCCGAGAACGGCCACCGAGATGAAGCCGTAGCCTTCGATCAACTCCGTCGAGCCGTAGCATAGCAGGATTCCCGCCAGCGCGACCACCCCCGAGCCAGTCTGGGCCAAGGCCGCATCGGAAGGGAAGCGGAACAGTACGTAGCCCAACGCCTTGCCGCCAAGCCAGCCCATCGCAGTGCCCAGAGCGATCCGGTAGATCACGTCGCGCAACAGCCAGTCGAGCGCCCAGGCACCCGGGTTGAGCCCCTCGGCCGCGAGGATCAGCCCGAGATAGACGAAGGGAAAGGCCAGACCGTCGTTCAACGCCGCCTCGGTGGTCAGGGTAAAACGGACGGGGTGCTCGGCCCCCTCCTGTGGCGGTCCAACCTGCACATCGGCGGCAAGCACCGGATCGGTCGGGGCGAGAACCGCGCCCAGCAGCACAGCCCCGGCCACCGTCATGCCAGTGAGGCCGACCCCTAGGAAGGCCACCGCGAAGATGGTCAGCGGCATCGCGATGCCAAGCATTCGGAAGGTTGGCCTCCAACGCGACCAAGGGCGAAGCTCGTCGAGCCTCATTCCCGAGCCGAACAGCGCGACGATCACCGTGAGTTCGCTCGCCAACTCCCAAGGCAGCGGCGTCTCGCGGGGGTCGGGCAACGTCGCGAGATCCGGCAGCCAGACCGCGATTCCCGCGCCGAACAGGATCATCAGCGGTGCTGCCGCCGGTTCGCGGCGCGAGATCAGCCGGGGTAGCCAGCGCGCGAGAATGATCACGAGGCCCAGCACCGCCAAGGCGATGTGATACCGATTCAGCCCGAAAAACGGCTCGCCCTCCACTGGCCCCTCCTCCATCACCCTTCCGAGACCGACAAACTGCGCCGCCTAGGCGCCCAGACAAGGGGACGTCGCGCAGCGGCAGGCGGGATCGCGCCCGCAGGCGGCAAGGCGGCCCCACTCCGCCGTGACAGCGCGGCCGACGCCGCCTAGGCTGGCGCCGTATCCCCGGATCGATCGGAACGAACGCCCCCATGCTGCGCATTCTCGCCTTGCTTCTCGCCCTTCTCCCCGCCTCCACTGCCGCGCAGGACCGCGCCGCGCTCGAACGGCAATTTCGGGGCTGGCTGGAGCAGACCGTCTGGCCGCGCGCCCAAGGCGCGGGCGTGTCCCGCTCCACATTCGAGGCGGCCTTTTCGGGCGTCACGCTTGATTGGGACCTGCCCGATCTCGCCCCGCCGGGTGCACCGGCGCAGCCGCAACGGCAGCGACAGGCCGAGTTCGGCAGGCCTGGCGCCTATTTCAGCGCAGGCGCGGTACAGGGCGCGGCCTCGGTGGGGCGGCAGATGGCGGCGCGCCATGCCGCCACGCTGACCCGTATCGAGCGCGCGACCGGTGTGCCCGGGCACATCGTTCTCGCCATCTGGGGCCGCGAAAGCGGCTATGGCCGCGCTGCGATTCCGCACAACGTCTTTCGGGTGCTGGGCACCAAGGGCTTCATCGGGCGTCGCGCCGAGTATTTCACCGAAGAACTGGTCGCGGCGCTGCGCATCGCCCAGGCGGGTCACGCACCGGGCGCCGCGATGAAATCGAGCTGGGCCGGCGCGCTCGGCCAGCCGCAATTCATGCCGACGAGCTTCCTCAAATACGCAGCCGATGGCGATGGCGACGGGCGCGCCGACATCTGGCGTTCGGAGGCCGACACGCTCGCCTCGATCGCCACATATCTGGCCCGGCATGGCTGGGTCGCGGGACGCGACTGGGGGTTTGAGGTCCGGGTGCCGAAAGCGGTTTCCTGCACGCTGGAAGGGCCCGATCAGGGGCGGCTCATCCGCGACTGGGCGGCCATGGGCATCACCCGCGTGTCCGGCAAACCCTTTCCGGACCACGAGGCCGCGCGCGAGGGCTTCCTGCTGATGCCGGCCGGGCGGCACGGCCCCGCCTTCGTGGTAACGCCCAACTTCTACGTCCTCAAGAGCTACAACATGAGCGATCTCTACGCGCTTTTCGTCGGCCATGTCGGTGACCGCATCGCCTATGGGGTGGGTGATTTCGCGGGCGGCTGGGGCCGGGTGGGCGGGCTGATGCGCTCGGACGTGGCCGCCATGCAGCGGGCGCTCGAGGCAAAAGGGCACGACGTGGGCGGCGCCGACGGGCTGGCGGGCTTCAAGACCCGGCGTTCGATCGGTCGCTGGCAGGAAGCGCAGGGCCATGCCGCCACCTGCTTTCCCGATACCGGAATGCGCGGCGCGCTGAACGGCTGAACCCACTCAATCAGTCAAATGGCGGAACGCGGGCGGGCAGCATCCGTTTGTCTCGTGACGGCAAGAGCAGGAGACCGGCAATGAGTTCCCCCGACCCGACGCGACCCATTCTGCGCGAGGGCGAGACCTGCTGGCGCATCGCGCGGGCAGATCGGCTGGCCGTGATCGTCGATGCGGCCGATTACTTCGCGACGATCCGCGAGGTGGTGCGCCATGCCAAGCGCAGCGTGCTGTTCATCGGCTGGGATTTCGACACGCGGATCGAGCTTGAACCCGATGCTGAGGAGGACGGTGTGCCCAACACGCTCGGCGCCTATCTCGAATGGGTGGTGGAGAAGACGCCCGACCTGCAGGTGCATCTGCTGAAGTGGGATCTCGGCATCATCGAGACGCTGTCGCGCGGCTCGACACCGCTGGTTCTGGCCGATTGGATGACCAATGAACGCATCCACATGAAGCTCGACCATGCCCACCCTTCCGGGGCCGCGCATCACCAGAAGATCGTGGTGATCGATGACGTGCTGGCCTTCTGCGGCGGCATCGACATCACCGCCAAGCGTTGGGACACCCGGTCGCATCTCGACGAGGACCCGCGCCGCAGGCGACCCACCTCGAAACGCCATTACGGGCCGTGGCACGATATCACCACCGCCATCAGCGGCGAGGCGGCAAAGGCGCTGGGCGATCTCGCGCGGCAGCGCTGGTTCGACGCAACGGGCGAGACGCTGGAGGCCCCGGGACCGCAGGCGCCGATCTGGCCCTCGGGGCTGGAACCCATTGCCGCAGGCCATCCGGCAGCCATCTCGCGCACCCTGCCTGCCTACAAGGAGCGCGAGGAGGTGCGCGAGATCGAGGCGCTCTATCTCGAGGTCATCGCCCGCGCCAAGAAGACGCTTTATATCGAGAGCCAGTATTTCGCCTCGCGCCGCATCGCCGAGGCGATGGCCACGCGGCTGCGCGAGCCCGACGGGCCGGAGATCGTGGTGGTCAACCCGCACACCGCGCAGGGCTGGCTCGAGGAGAAGGCGATGGGCACGGCACGGGCGCGGCTGCTGCGACTGGTACGCGATGCCGACCTGCACGATCGGTTCCGGCTCTACACCCCGGTGGCCGAAGCCGGCACGCATATCTACGTCCACGCCAAAGTGGTCATCATGGACGACCTGCTCCTGCGCGTAGGCTCGTCCAACATGAACAACCGCTCCATGGGCTTCGATACCGAATGCGATGTCTCGATCGAGGCGCGTGGCGCCACCGCGCCGGAGCTGCGCGAGCGGATCGTCGGGCTGCGCAACGATCTTCTGGCCGAGCATCTGGGCCGCTCGAATGCCGAGGTGGAAGAGGAGATCCAGGCGCGTAGCTCGCTCGTCGGGGCCATCGACGCGCTAAGCGGCAAGGGGCGCAGCCTCGTGCCATTCGAAGCACCCGACTTCTCCGACATCGTCGAATACGAGCTCGCCGAGACCGACCTGCTCGATCCCGAAAGCACCTCTTCCTCTTGGACCGGCTGACATAAGAAGGGCCGGTGCGCATGGCACCGGCCCCTTCGACACATCCGGGCATCGCCGGCTTCAGCCGCCGATCTTGTCCTGCGTCTTCGTCTCGAAGTCATCCGCCGAGTGCCGCTCATGCAGTTGCAGCGCCGGGTCGCCGAAGCTGCGATTGACCATCCGGCCCCGTTGCACCGCCGGGCGGGCGTCGATCGCCTTGGCCCAGCGCATCACATGCGTGTAGCTATCCACATCGAGGAACTCGGCCGCGTCGTAGAGCCGACCCAGCACGAGCTGCCCGTACCACGACCAGATCGCCATGTCGGCGATGGAGTATTCGTCGGCCATGAACTCGTGCTCGGCCAAGTGCCGGTCGAGCACGTCGAGCTGGCGCTTGGTCTCCATGGCGAAGCGGTTGATCGGATATTCAAACTTCTCGGGCGCATAGGCATAGAAATGCCCGAAGCCGCCGCCCAGATAGGGCGCGCTGCCCATCTGCCAGAACAGCCAGCTCAGCGCCTCGGTTCGCTGGCCGGGATCTTTCGGCAGGAAGGCACCGAATTTCTCGGCCAGATGCAACAGGATCGCCCCGGATTCGAACACACGCTGCGGCTTGTCGCCACTCAGGTCGAGCAGGGCCGGGATCTTGGAGTTCGGGTTGATCTCCACGAATTCCGAGCCGAACTGGTCACCATCGCCGATCCTGATCAGCCAAGCATCGTATTCGGCGCCTGAATGGCCGGCCTCGAGCAGTTCCTCGAACAGCACCGTGACCTTCACCCCATTGGGCGTGGCCATGGAATAAAGCTGGAACGGATGCTCGCCGCGCGGCAGTTCCGCATCATGGGTCG
>Ga0310345_10002720_pt1 | contig 17488 bp, 29 predicted proteins | sample HC15DNA20500_MG_FD_204667 | JGI IMG/M metagenome (GOLD analysis project Ga0310345, IMG submission 204667) | Marine microbial communities from station ALOHA, North Pacific Subtropical Gyre - HC15-DNA-20-500_MG | ecosystem: Environmental > Aquatic > Marine > Oceanic | place: Pacific Ocean: North... | reverse complement strand
TTCCACCTAAAGCAGAGGGTACGCAAGAACCCATAATTGGATTTCAGACTGTTATGAATGCCTTTGGAGAACGTGGCTATTCAATTTACTGCAATATTCCTGATATGGAATTAAAACCTGATGATATGCCAAAGGCGGTAGAGGGCTATCATGCACGATACTCTGTACTACCTAAACGAATTATCATACACGAGCGCAATAAGCATCTATTGCCATACTTATATGCTCAAGTACCAGATATAGAAGTAGGACTAGCTAATGCAGCGATATGGGAAATGAAGTTACAAATACCATGAGAAATAAAGTAGAAGTTTATAGAAATTTACATAAAAAATGTTGGTCTGTACGAAATAATGCAACAGGACATGTCTTATGGCATTGTGATGAAGTTCTTTTAACAGATGTAGATTTGGTTGTTAGGCCAGGAGGCCGAGCCAAAGTATTGCGAGAGAAACGCAAAAATGTTCATGCATTTGCCAAAGGCACAATCGATACTCTCCACGTTGGAACTCATATAAATCGAGATTATTATCCACATATGCAAAAATTTAAGCAGATAGTATATGACCCATATCAATACGAATCATTTGTATATGCTGAGTCCAAGGAACCAATTTTTAAAGCCGATACGGTACATTTAGATAATAAAGGTGAAGTTTATGTCAACTAATATAGAAAAAACAGGATTAGAATGGGCAAAGGAATACGGAGTTTTAATTCTAGACCCAGATGGATTCGGGGAACGAGCAAAGGGAATGCCCTTGACCACTGATTTAATGACTGAATTAAAGTTTAAGAAGGGTGTTGGACGTTCTACTTGCAAGTTCTTAGATATGGACTTATTCCGCTCAAAATATGAGGCGAATAATAGAGGGGGCCAAGCATGATAAACCATAAACGCTCCACCCAGGCAGTCGCACAATCGAATAAAGAACGTATTATTGAATTACGGACTACACATCCCGAAATGACATTGAAAGCAATTGGTCAACAGGTGTCATTAACCAAAGAACGAGTACGTCAGGTTCTTGTAAAAGCAGAGTTAACAACACTATCGACTGGACGTATGACTACTAAACTTAAACCAATTGAACCATGCGTACAATGTGGAAGTCTTGAAAAGACTTTTGTAACAAAGCATTCCACATTTTGTAGCCCTACATGCCGACGTGTAGCGGCACAAGATAGATGGCAACAATGGCATAAAGATAATCCAGACCGTCTGACTACCTTTAATTGTGCTTATTGTGGAAAACGAAAAACAATTCGCACTACACTATATGAACGACAAGTTAAAGTCCATAAAAATATATTTTGTAGTCATTCTTGTTCGGTTTCATCACAATGGGATGATAAACATTCAGCATTATCAATAAGCAGACAAAGTCATATACAATCAGATGTACTTGACTTCACGACTTAAATAAGATATAATAAACATATAAACAAAAGAGGTGAAACACATGAAACAAACATTTTGCGAACTATTTGCGGGAGTAGGTGGATTTAGATTAGGGTTAGAAGACTCAGGATGGGACTGCGCATTCTCTAATCAATATGAACCAGCAACAAAGGTACAACATGCTTCTGATATCTACACTACTCATTTCGGTGAAGCTAATCATGCTAACTGCGATATAGCCAAACTTTCAGTAGACGATATCCCAGACCACACATTATTGGTAGGGGGATTCCCATGCCAAGATTACAGTGTAGCAAAGCCTCTACTCTATTCTGAGGGTATTGAAGGCAAGAAAGGCGTACTCTGGTGGGAAATAGTCAAGATAATAGAAAATAAGCGTCCACCATTCATACTGTTAGAGAACGTTAATCGTTTACTGGTATCACCAGTGAATGCACGTGGACGAGACTTTGCAGTCATACTGTCATGCTTGGAATGGTTTGGCTATATAGTTGAATGGCGCGTTATCAATGCTGCTGATTATGGATACCCACAACGGCGTAAGCGCATATTCATTATGGCTTATCAACCATTCAGCGAAAAAGAAGAAGGTAGAATTAGTGGAAACGGTACGGGAGTCGTTAATCTTCAAACTATTACAGATGGAATTCTTGGACAAGCCTTTCCATGTAATGTGATTGCTGATTCGCCCTCATACTATATTGGGACTGAGAAAATCGGTGGTGAAGGTATGGAAAAGGACTTTGCTACGTACATCCATTCAGTATCTGAAGCGTGGGATAAGATGGCTCATAGAGTCTCACCCTTCAAAGATGCAGGAGTCTTTTATAGTGGTGTAATGTACACCGCTACTACAGAGCCTGTGTATGATAATCGAAGATTAAAGCAGACTTTAGGCGACATACTTGCTAATGAACAAGATGTCCCCGAAGAATTCTTTATAAATAACCTAGATAAATGGGAATACCTTAAGGGTGCTAAGAAGGAGCCACGTATCAGTACATATAATGGTTATGAATATATCTACCAAGAAGGGGCTGTTGCGTTTCCTGATGCTCTAGATAAGCCGTCTAGGACTATCATTACAGGTGAGGGTGGAATATCTCCATCACGTAGTAAACACGTTGTTCAAACGCCATCAGGACGATATCGCAGATTGATGCCTATCGAACTAGAACGTTTGAATGGTTTTCCCGATAACTGGACTCAACTAAATGGGGTATCAGATACCAAACGTGCATTTATCATGGGCAATGCTTTGGTAGTGGGACTAGTAGAACAGATTGGTTATGTATTATCTAAAGTGATAGGAGAACGAAGTAATGTCAACAACCTCACCACCACCAGTGTTTAATGAAATTCAAATACGCGCCAAATGTTCTGCTGAACATACACGCGGATTCTGTACAGACTGCGATGATACGGAGTATATCAATCGTTGGGTTAATATCGATGACTTGTTGAAACACATAACTATGGATAATATGCCTGTTAATTTACAATGGCATAATCCGACAATAATTGAATAATGATGCAATATCAAGATGATAAAGCCGTGAATCCCCCTAAAAAACGAATTCTAATTTGTGGAGATAGAAATTATAAAGATTGGCGAAAAGTACAAGATTATTTAAATACTATTTTACACACTGCTATCATTATTCATGGGGGAGCAAGAGGAGCCGATAGTTTAGCTGGAAACCTAGCTACATCTTTAAAGATGAAAATTATAAAATTTCCTGCTGACTGGAATAAATACGGCAAAGCTGCTGGTGTATTAAGAAACCAACAGATGTTGGATGAAGGACACCCAGACCTAGTAGTTTATTTTCATAAAGATATAGAAAATAGTAAAGGCACAAAAGATATGATAAAACGAGCCATTGATGCCAATATTCGTACTATCAATGGTGAAACAGGAGAAGTATACAATGGCCCTATTTAAGATTAATGGACACTATATAACATACGTAGAAGGGTATGTAGAAGCTGAAAATGCTAATGAAGCACAACATAAAGCTAAATATGGTAGACATTGGAAAATAAATCCTAATACCATACCTGTACAAGAATTAGCAGTGAATTACGTAACTGAGGTGGACGACATCAGTCCGTACTCTACGCTAAAAGTACAGCGTTTCCGCAAAGAAAATAATGAACATTAATGATTTTCTAGAAAATATGCCCCCAGAAATCTATTTTTGGATTCAAGATGAAATAGATGGCGGAGATTTAGACCCATTTATTGCCTATTATGCACAACGTAATAACCTTTTCCAAAATAAAGAAGACTTTATTAATGGTTTTACATTAGCAGTAGCATACTTACATCATGAACGATTTACGACGGAAGAACTAGCATGGGTCAGAATGGCGATGTCAGCTGCATTGATAAACGTATTGACTTAGAAAGACTAATAGTGTATAGTAGAGGTAATGATGGAAGTTCTAGTTAGAAATAGATGTTGGGACTGTTTTGGGTTAGAAACTACATGTTCTATCTGTAATGATACTGGTTTGATAGAAAAATGGATTTCAATTACAGAATTGTCATTAGAAATTCAAAAGTTTACACCAGCACCATTGTCAGATGATGGACAGATTACAATAACCCCCCCGGAATACATAGAAATTCCACCAAATATAAATATTTAGAGGTGAACAACATGAGTGTACAAGTTTACAAGGTAAATCTCACAGGATATGTGATACGCAATACGGATATTATGGATGACCCTAATCATATTGATTTAAGTACTGTTGTGGAAATGGTATTAGATAATCAGCATGAATGTACAATGGACTTAATCGACTCTATCGGTGATACAGGCTGTGGTTGCACAGAATGTACTTGTGGAGCAAAAACAGAGTCTGTACCGCTTATGATGAATCTAGAAGAGCCTGGGGCATCAGCGGATTCAACGGTAGAAGATTTTTAAAGGATAACAGTATGACAACGGGAAGTAGAGACAGAGTTAAATCATTACGACAAAGTAATCCTGATATGACTCTAATTGAAATTGGTGACGAAGTTGGAGTAACTAGAGAACGAGTACGACAAATTCTAGTCAGTGAGAATTTAGAAACACGTTCAACAGCGCGGATACCTATACCAATGCCCCCATGTAAACGCTGTGGTACTCCAGTACCCTATCGAAAACGTATATTTTGTAGTGCCATATGCCAACGGCCTACTGGCAGAACCATAATAAATTGTAATTATTGCGGTAAAGAAATATCCTTAATGACTTCAACATATAAAACCCGCCATGCTAGAGCGGCACATATCCACTGTAGTCGAACCTGTAGAGATAATACTAGACGAGGACACCCTATAAAATAATATGAAAAATGACGAAGAACTTATTCAAGGTATGGAAATCGCTGCCAAACGTGGTGCACAATACAACATAGAAGCATTAAATGAGGAGTTAATTCCCACTTTAATGATATTAACTAAAGATGATAGAATAGAAATAGCCCATATTGCTTCAGAAAAAGAAGATATACCTATTATCTTAAAAGAATGCTTAATAACCAAGCAAGCGAAAGCCTATACTTTAATTTTAGAAGCTTGGTCAACAAGTTTCGTGGAAAAAGCCATAGCTTTAGAGGGTAGGGTACGTGATATGCCATTAGATGATAGATTTGAAGTAACAAACATTATTATGGTAAAAAGAAATGAAGGGATTACCAAATATCTATCAGCGAGAATTGATACAGAATTCAATGGTAAACGTAAATTACGTGAATGGGAAACTGGGACTGTTCAAGACAGTCGAATATGTATACTTGAATGGTGAACTTAATGCCAACAGGTGAAGACTATAGATTCTTATTTGTGATGCTCTACAACATGGGACGAGGGTATCACATAGGCCAGGAGTCCGAAAATCGAACCTTACGACAGATTATGATAGATGATGATTATGAGATTATCTACGAGCCTGTTGGAGAACGAGATATAGTTGTCGGTAAAAAAGACGACCAAGTTGTTGGAGTAGCTGATTTATGGGGGCCGTGGGCTATCAATCTAACTGAAAGAATAGACACATTTCCTCCAACGTAAAACACTGGTCAAAACAAGGACTTGACTTACATATAGTAATTAGCGTATAGTGCGGAAACAGGTTAAAAATATCTTAATAGGATAAAGGTGAACAACATGAGTTTAAAAGACAAGTTTTTCAATCGAAACAAAGAATCTAAAGAATCTACAGAAAACAGCAATATGCCTGCCATACTAGGCGAATGGAAGGACCCTCAGGTCACTTATCGACCTACCGATAATGAAGACCTATCCGAAGCGACTGACTTCATGTGTATGTATTGTGTGCATACTGACAACTATGTGCAGTTTTTGAATACCTCAATTGATGCAGGGACAATTACACCACACAACATCGATGTAGTCCCATACTCTCCCGATTGGCCGTCATTCAAACGTCATATGTATGTCACGCATCCCGAACAATGGGGATACAACGAGATACCGGATTCATATTTCAAGATTATCAAGTCCAAAACATCGTGGAACAAAACCGACAAATTGGATGTAGCTGATGCTTACATTCAAATTAGGGCTAGGCATGAATATGGTTGGAATTTCTTTGTTGTAGTCGATGATAAAGTTCATCGCACTCTACATGCTCTTCCTAAAAATGAAAAAGCCATCACTAGCATAGTGTGGCATCCCCGCATTAACCCTCTAACTAATAAACCCTGGACAGACTGGCGGTTTGAACAAGAAGGGGAAACACATAAACGAGCAAAAAATGTGCTACCACGTATTGTTGGACGTACTCATGCGTCTATAACTCCAGTACTACGAGGCGCACGAAAAAATTACTTATCGGACGGGCATGTACTAGAAACAACAGCTAAGCACTTAGCTAAATACGCACACTTACCGCCCTATGTGAATACAACTTGTATATTTACAAAGAAGGCATTAAAACAGGTTCAAGATTTACGTGACATATGTAATTTAGAGGGGCCAGGAAACATTGGTATCCTACGAATGAAATATGGTGACCATGTACACGCTGAATCTAAGGTACAAAATGAAAATCTAAAAGAAACAACAAAAGGAGAAAAAGTGGTTAAAGAATCGACACCAGAAACACAACCGAATCCAGATCGTCCTTCAATAAATGCACAAGATGTGGCAACACAGCTAGAACACTTACTGCCAAAAAATGACCATTCAAGTGACCTGATGGGGCAGATACATATCATCTTTAACTATGCACGTGAACAATCACAGCATGAAGAAGATTTTTATAAGGTACAGGCTGACCTTGATGCAGCAAACGAATTAAACAAGGGACTCCAACGCGATGTAGCTGAAGCTACAGCTGATACTAAGAAAGTCGAAGAGGAACGTGACGCGGCTAAAAACCAGATTACGGCATTGCAAGCCAAGCTTGATACACGTGGCCGTAACAAAACCGCAAAAGAAGTCAAAAACGAGATGGACAAGGCTACAGAGAAAACCCTGGATAAAATCCGAAATGAACCGCGTAACCCTCGTATCATCTAATGGCTAAGTGTGATGTTCTATCATGTCCAAAAGAGGCCAGTGAAGTAGTAACTAAACTGGCCTTACGTCTATGTGACTGGCATGCGTATGAACATCATCATGAAGTAGGATGGATAGGTAAGACGGACGAAGACGATGTTAAGAATACAATTCCAAAGATAAAAAAAGATAAAGGTAATAATGAATAATTGCAGACGATTAAAAGAGAAAACATGGGAAATGAAGCTCAATGATGAATGTAATTGGATTCCAGTAGATAATATTAATAAGTTTATAAATACTTCTAGCTGGGTAGTCATGGCACAAAATAATATAAAGACGGCTCCACCCGCTGATGTAATTGCTGTGATAGCGGTACATGAATCTGGCTGTGACCATCTTGTAGACGGTGGAGCACAAGTATCCGATTTCATGGGTTGGAATGAACTCTATCCTAATCTCATTACAGCCTTAGAAGGTTTATATAACTATTCTCAAGAATTGTTACGGTCTGAAAATGGAAATGATTTTCAATTTTCAGAAGATGGAGTGATGTTAGGTCATATCGAGTTTATGGAATGCGCAGAACGTGAACCTATGACTGATGAAGAAGCTGAAGCCTCATATAATCGTTTTTATGACGCTTGGCTCGCTCAACATCCTGAATTAGAAGATGATAGGAATATGACGGATGAAGAGTATGACGCATACCTAGCTAGAAATCCCGCATATACACGATTCCTTGAGTTAGAAGAGAAACTAGACATGATGCCTGATGATTACGCAGAATTACCGTCTGGGGAAAAGGAAGAATTTAAGGAACTGTCAGCGATATATCAGTATAAAATAGATGAACATTTTGGATAAAAGATGTGCTACATAACGATGAATGAAGAAACAGATAACAATGGAATAAATATTTGGGAATTACCTGACCACTTACAGACTTGCTCTAGGTGTCATGGTAGTGGTGAAGTCAGTACCGCATTACTTCCTTATGAAGATGATTATCGGAAAACTGCAGGTACTTGGGAAGATGATAGACCCAAATGCCTGTACTGTAATGGTGCAGGGTACATTGAAAGAGAACTCGATACTCGATGGGAAGCATTAGGAATTACACCACAGCAAGCTGTTGAGGATTGGGATACAGCATTACGAGAGAACTTTGGTGATGAAGTACTTAAACAAGTACAAGAAATACGAAAACAACAAAATGAGGGATTGACTTAAAAACTCATATATGGTATAATAGTAATAGGAATAAGGTTTTAAGAGGTGAGAAATATGCCAAAAGGAATAACTTGGAATGGGATTCCATCAAATGGATTGGTCGTAGTTGAAGGTCAACGTGGGGAAGGTAAGACATCGTTAGCATGGTACATAGCGGAACTAAAGCGAGTTACTAAAAAGGGAAAACGTGTAATCGCCTTTGGTATGCCTGTACAAGCTAGGAAAGCATTACCGAAATGGATTACTCATATGAGTACTCTAGAAGAGGTTTCCACGGCCAAACCATCTATCGTCATCATTGATGAAGCTGCCTTTGCAGCTAATTCTAGACGAGCGATGCAAGAGTCTAATATCGAATGGCTTCAACTAATAGCCATCTGTAGACACAAAGACCATCTACTAATCTTTGTTAGCCAGCATAACCGTCAATTGGATGTACAGATACTGGCTGATGCAGACCTAGTAATCATGAAGAAGCCATCATTATTGCATCTGCGCTTTACTCGTCCTGAGTTCAAGCCTGAACTAGAAACGGCTTATGAAGAATTCCAGGCCATAAAAGGCGACACACGAAAATGGGCTTATGTCGTGGACTATCATAATGGCAATGCTAAGATGTTGAAGTGTAAGCTGCCTAAATTCTGGTCTGAACGCATCTCTAAAGCATACTCAGAGATGGCAATCGGACTAGAAGCAAAATCAGTCGCTCCTGTTGCTGAAGTAACTGATGGCATTGAAGAAAAAGTTTTAGCCTATGCTCAGACTGAAGTGCCTGCTTCACCTAAAAAGCGTCGAGGACGACCACCTAAGGCTGCACCAGTCCAAATCGTCTAAAGACACCTAGCAGACTAGTAAAGCCTTGTATTCGGCCTCTCAGGGCCAGTATAAGGCTTTAATCATTGGAATGGACAGTACCATCGCTACCAAATGAATCACATTCAAGGAAAGTATCATTGACAGGAAATGAATCACGTTGCCAAAGAGTACCAAGGATTCTGAATGAATCATGCTTGTGGACAGTATCGTATAGCTTGAATGAATCAAAGTGAATGAGAGTACCAAACCATAAGAGTGAACCATGTTAGTTAAATTTCCATATAACAAAGAATTAATCGAAGAGATTAAGAATATACCTGGCAGGAAATATGACCCTAATGAAAAGGGTTGGAACATTCCTGACCAGTTCTTGCCTATGGCAGCTAACATGATTCAGGACTATTATCCTAATATTGCTGATATTGTTAGAGACTTCTCAACTCTCACCAATCCTAAACCTGAGATAGGGAATCTCAATACCGCTAAAGATATAGATGAACTCGATGAAAGGTATAGTCAGGAAGCTGTACAAGACATTAAAGATCGTCTACAGACCCCACATGAGTTATATGCTTATCAGGAGATAGCGGTAGCGTTTCTAGAGGCTCGTGTACGCACTAGTAAAGGAGCATTGATAGGTGACCAACCTGGGTTAGGAAAGACCATAGAAACACTAGCATGGCTGTTGTTGAATCCTTCTAAGCTACCTGCTCTCATAATTACTCAAGCATCCATTAAACGTAACTGGTATCGAGAGATAGAAAAATGGATGCCCGATGCCAAGGTACAGATGCTTGACCAAGGCAAAGACATACTAGATAACGATGCTGATATAGTCGTCATCAATTATGATCTTATCTGGCGTAAGAAGATTGAAGAACAACTACTGAAGCGTAAATTTCCGGTAATTGTTTATGATGAAGTTACCTCAATCAAAGAATCATCCGCAAAAAGAACTAAATCTGCCAAGAAATTAGGTCGTAAAGCAGAATTTAATATAGGATTATCAGGCACACCTATCCTAAATCGACCTATAGAATTCTATAATATCTTGAATTTAATAGAACCTAAGCAATTTAGTTCGCATTTTCAATTCGGAATGCGATATTGTAATGGATACCACAATGGCTTTGGCTATGTATTTAAGGGGTCTTCTCGTGTGGAAGAACTACGAGAACAGATACAACCTCTAATGATACGTAGACTTAAGAACGATGTACTCACAGAACTGCCTGCTAAAAGTCGCAGAACTATATTCATTGATATGCCTGGAAAATACCATCAAGATTATGTAGCTGCAGAAAATAATCTCGTAGAAACACTACGTAATTTGCCGTCAGGTAAAGTATCTGATGAATATGAAGAAAGTAGAATGTGGCTACTGTCCAAGTTAAATTATCTACGGCATATTGTCGGGTTGGCAAAAGCAGAAGAAGCCCAAGAGATAATTAAGAACTTTGTAGATGCAGGGGAGAAATTAGTAGTTTTCGCCCACCACCATGATGTAATGGACTTGATCGACGATTATCTTACTAAAGATAAGATATCGCACGTAGCCGTAGATGGGCGTACTGCTGGCCCCGCTAGACAAGATGCAATAGATAAATTCCAAACAGATCCAGACTGTATGGTATTCGTAGCCTCTACCGCTATGGGAATGGGGATAACGCTTACTGCAGCGTCTAATGCGCTATTCGTAGAACGTCAGTGGACTCCAGGGATAGAAGAACAGATGGAAGACCGACTACATCGAATTGGACAGACCAATGCTGTCTTAGCACATTATATGTTAATAGAAGGCAGCTTAGACGAAAAAATGGATAAGCTAGTCGATAATAAACGAGTCGTACTCGATGAAGTTCTTGATGGAGAAAAGAGCAGAGATAAAGGCGAAAGTATTATTAACGAACTATTATCGGAATTAGCCCGATAATCTATCATCATACAGGACGTAAAGAATCGTACAGGTCAACGATCTTTCTTTGTTCATCAAATACCCACTGAGGAACTGGACCAGATAATTGTATTCGACAAATCTCTGCTGCCCAAGCAGCGATATCATGCCCCACTTTCTGCCTTTCCATCGCCCGTCCCACCGCTATAATTGTTTGTGGAGATAGGGCTATATCATGGAAGTGTGCTGTTGTTAAGTTTGAAGAATCAATCCCCGACGCTAAAGCCTCTTGCCAGGACACTGGCCCAATAGGCGTAGGTTGCGGTATTAGAACTATCCGTCCGCCAGGAGTCGCATATCCCGAACTAGTCGAAAGGGTAAGTATTCTACAATCGCTACTTGCATTTACACCCGCTACATCCGCTGTGAGAAATATTCCTAAACATATTAATAAAGCTAGAATCCATATTCTTAAAAATTTCATCTAGCGGATTGCAGCCGTTCAGGTAACCACTCATTCTTTAAGATAACTCCTCCATATAGACGAGGAAATCCTTGTCTTGGAGGAAATCCATATCCCCACGTACCGCCCCTAGTCATTCGTAGTCCGTATTCTTCTTCTATAGCCGCGTATTCTGCATCTCGCAATACATGCGGTGTCAGAATATCTCTAGGAGGCCACGTATTGGTGGCTTTTCTAAGCTCTGTAGCTCTAATCCATCCATGTCCCGTACCAGGAGATGTTCCTGGCATTGGTATCCATTCTGTATAAATATGGGATAAAGGAATCGGGGTAGGGGTTGGTGGGAGAGGTGCATATTTTATGCACTCTCTATTATCATTTGCACCAGCGATGAAAATGATTCCTAAACATAGTAATAAAGCTATCGTCCATATGCCTACGAATTTCATTAACCTTTAACTTCAACGGAATTTACATCTCCACTCCAAGTACCACTCCAAGGCCATTCTCCATCACTATAGGAATTGGCAAGCCATTGGTTAGAAGGTTCTAAAGGTTGTAGAACCCATGATGCATGATTGTATTTAAATACATAGCAAAATTCCCATTGACCGCCAGGGGTTCCACATTCCCAATTTATCCAAACCGGATACCCATCCCAATAGCCGTCCATCCAATAGTCGCCCGTATAGCTATGATTCCCATTGCCATCGACATGGCTTACATATATCCAGTATGGCTCATCCCATGCCCCATCCCAACTTCTGCCTGCTGTAGATGTAGATGAGGAATCATTACTGGTAGTCGTACTGTTGTTATTACTACTAGTCTGCGAATCATTTATAAGAGTTTGAAGTTCCCAAACTTGTTCTTGCACAAACATGACTTCAGATTGTAACTCCTCAAACAACCACTTTTCTGCATACATATCATCACTGGTAGTTGAGGTAGTGTCAGAAGCCCATTCCAATTCATCTATACGCATACTGAGTTCGTTCTTGATGTCATACATCAAATCTTCTAACCAACCTACATCTGTAGCAGTAAAGGTAGGAATATCAAGATTGTCTAAGTCCCACTGGATATCATCAATCATATCCCGCAAGTTAGAATCATCATAAGAATTACTTCCCGTAGCTTGAAGAACTGCTACAGCCGTTTGTAATGCGGATATATCTGAACGTAGAGAAGCATCATTAAAGTCATTCTCTACACGCTGAATAGTAGTGCCGCCACCACTGCTGGTCGTAGGCAAGGCATTTACTTGTCGTTCTAAATCAGATACTCGACTACGAAGATTAGAATCGTCGTAGTTATTTTCAACAGTTCTACTGCCACCAGAATTGGACTTAGCAGAATCAGCAGTGCTTTTAGCAGTATTAGCTGTCCGTTCTACGGAAGTAACATCAGATTTGATGGTTCTCATATCCGATTTAATTGTAGTAATAGAAGATTTTAAACTATCGATTGAGCCTTCTGCGGATGCAATACGCACCACTAAAGGACCCAGGTCTACAGATCCATCTGAAGTCATATCTATATTAGCTAAAGCATTTAGCTGTCCCTCTAATTCAGCCAAGCGTCCACGTAAATCTGAATCATCAAAAGTTTCCATATCTTGTATATCTAAACCATCGAGTTCAGTGCGTAACGCAGTAACCTGTAAAGCTAAATTTTGTATGCGATCATCTAAATACGAATCATCATATCCATCTGGAATATGAATGTTATCTATACGTTCATGCACAGCATCAGCTTGTAGCCAAATCAAGGTATCGTCATACGGAGCAACGTTTATCTCACTAAAACGTTCTTCCATATCCGCATTAACAGTCTGTTGATGAGCCACATCTTCTTTGATGTTTGTTACATCAGTTTTAAAGTTAATCCCAAATGTAATACCACCGATTAAGATACCTACAATCGGTATCCCAGCGGTAACAACACCTACTGCTTTTGAAATGCTCATAAATATTCCTTAAATGGTGTTAAACAGGTTGGCATACATTTGTGCTTCTAAGATGTACCCATCCAATCCTAAATCTGGATATTTATTTCGAATAATACACTTTAAACAAATTCGTCCATGTCGGTTCCAATCCTTTAAACAATCTTTACGATGACTGGGATAAATCATTAATCTGTGACAGATGAAACAATCTAAGACTAATCCTCCCATCGACGTATTATTATCTTCAAAGGTGCCATTACTAGCCATTGTGCTGCGATTCTACGCCACGTACTGTACCTACACTTAGTGCTAAAAATTCCTGTACTGAAATATTTAACTGCCTGCTATCCTCAAGAATAGTTAAATATCCCATTTCTTTTATAATAGCGGACGTTAATTGATCATCACTAGTAATCTTTTTTCGTATGAGTTTAGAAATAATCAGAGATGGAACTAATTCTCCTAAGTGGTCACTCATCTCAGTTCGCTGATAAGGAGAATGATGCGCTAACATTCCTGATTTAACTTGATTACGTAAAGAATCTTCTACAAAAACGCTCCAAATCAATGTAACTTTAGTTTCAAGACGTGAAAATTTAACACCAAAACCGTACACAATTCCGGCAACAGCTAAAATACCAGAAATTGCACCAATAACTGATAATATTTCTGGATTCATGTGCTTTTCGTCTTCCTTAATGTGATTAACATGTTCACAGTTACCATTAATTCCACAGGAAATGAACGATTTCCACAGTTCATACAGTAGATTTCATAGGTATTATCCGGTAATTTCTCATAATCTACTTGAATAACACCTCCACATTTATGACAAGTATGTCTAGAAAGAAGTCGATCTAACAATATCTGGCAATGCCTCAAACTCTAACAAACGTTTGTACAACTTTTCTCTACTATCTTTCTTCGGAGCTAATTCTTTATACCAAATTATTAAGGTCTGATAATCACTTCTAGCAAAAAGTTCTATTCTTTCTTGTTCTTCTTGAGGGAGATGCCATCTCTCCCCATACATCTCAACAATTTTACGGCTATCCCGATGTATAAAATCGGGACACATGCCACTTAAAATAAATTGTCCATTCCCTGTATATTTATACGACAACCCTAAATAACACATTATCCCGAATAGAGTCATTTCTGCATTGTTTGGCTCTTGTCGGGATAATCTGTCCCAGAAAGCAGCTGATTTAGTTATCTGCCGTTTCTTTCTCGGTTTACTACTTGTGGTAGTACGCCGTTTACTTTTCAGCTTCGGCATGCACACCCATCTTAAATAAATAGAGGATGATTTTGTTCCGGCAATTTAGATATAACGACAGTTAACTCATCTTCCGCCATCTTATCAGCAGAGTTGGTAATACGACTGGTCGTTAAGAACATATGGAACATTTCCACCCATTGTTGAAGAATACTAACTCGTAAATCCAACTTGGTCAGAAATTCATCCGCACTATGATCAACTTGTACTTGACTAGTACTTGCGCCCGAATCAAGAGTAGCTATTTGATTTTTAAGTATCTCAATCTCTTTTCTAAGTGCAGCTACCTCGTCATTAGCTTTATTAGTAGAACCACTAGGACGACCTCGTCCCTTTTTAGTCTCCGTAATGGGAACATATCCCTGCGGTAAACGCGAAGGGTCTACCTCCGTGACTGTGTCCTGAGCCTCTACCTCACCCTGTATCTCATTATTCTGTACCATAACCTTTCTCCTTACCATATTAACCTAGACATATTTTATCTATTTTTTTATTGTACGTCTAGTTACCATATCCGCCATAAGACCGACGTTCTCCACTAGGCAATACTCCCGCCTTACCTAAATCATCCAATACATCAGCGAATCCCATGTGATCTGCCATAATTGTTCTCATCTGGTCATTGGCGACAGCTAAATTCTTCTGCAATTCAGCAATTGCAGGGGCATTAGTTTGAGCTTCTCTCTCTATTGCATCTAGTCTAAATAGAGCGACATCTACTCTATCTACAACCTCTTCAATTTTATCTATATCTTTTATAAGTTCATGCAGATTATTAATCGCTAAAGCCCCTTGTTTAGAATCATCTTGTAGAGATGCAACTTGGACTTTAAAATCTACAATTTGTGTTTGAGCAGTATTCAAATCCCCACGTAAAGTAGTTACCCATCCAATCAGACCGATAGCAACTATAAGTACGGGTAGCAAAGCGAGTGCAATATTAAGTGGTTTCATTAGGGTAATCCATATGTATTCGGTTCTCTATCTTCCGCATCTTCACCACCAATAGCGGACTGTTCATTTCGGTCTTCTCGCTTGGGACGAGATTCTTCCTGTAATTGTTTATTCTGCATTAGAGTTTGAATAGTATTTTGAAGTTCAAATAACAAAGCTTTACCATACTCCATCTTCTCTAAACTTAATACTAAATTATAAATATCGTATGCAGGACCAGAATCATCTCCAATAGACACACTCAATTGCTCATCAGATTTATACAAATCGATATGTAAATCAGGATAATGTGCCTGACCTACAGGATGCCAACGACTATAACCATCATGTTGATGATGCCCGTCTTTCTGTAATAGTTTAGGTCGTCCTGCCCTACCCATTCACATCCACCAACTTCAACATATAATCAATATCACTTACGCCTGAATCATAATTTAGAAGAATATGCATCGAATCTTCTACAAGAATTCGTTCTAAATCAATAGATTTCTCTAATTTCTCATCATTATTCGAAGATATAGGTGGAATAGATTTAACTTTCTTTACTAGTGCTTTAACTTTATCACCTAACTGAGTATCATACCCGTCCAGCATTTTATGTGCAGCAGCATCCGCTTCAGATAATTTAAAGAATCTATCAACATCTCCGCCCAATGTTAAGGCTAATTTACGATACTCTTCCGGCTGGCCTTTCGTACCTATATTTCCGACAAATAAATGATTTTCAACCATATTAACTACTCGTTTAACTACATCTTTAGGAATTCCTAATTCTGTAAGAGTAGACTTTGCTATTTGAGCACCTTTCTTATCGTGTCCTGGGAATGATTTCTGACCATCGGTAGCACTAGAAGGTTTACCCACATCATGAAATAAAATAGCAAGATTTAATATTAAATCACTACTATTAGCATTTTTCATCGTTTCTAATGTATGTCCCCATACATCTTTCTTATGTGAAGGCCCACGTTGCTTAAATCCAACCATCTTATTCAAATCTGAACAGATATATTTCAATATATCATGGTCAGATAGAAATTTCATCGCCACCCACGGCTTTTCTGTCTGTACAATTTTAATTAATTCATAACCTATACGACGTTTTTTCTTTCTACTTAACCCATCTTTAGTCTTTTTAATAGCAGATAGGACAGTAGGATGAGGCTTTACCGGATAATCAGCTAAAAATCGCGCAGCACGTAAAATACGTACAGGGTCTGATTCAAACGCTTTAACGCTATCACTATTAGGAGAACGTAACCACTTTTGTTTTACATCTTCTAAACCACGAGTAGGGTCATAGAATTGTCCTGTAACCGATTGAGCAATAGCATTAATAGTAAAATCCCTACTACGTAAGTTATTTAGTAATTCCTCACCAGTAGTAGAGATTAAATCAACACGAATGCCTCCAACCATAAAAGACAGACGAGCATGTGAATTATTCTTTTCTTTAAATTCGATATTTAGCTGCGTTAAGATCTCTTTACATTTTTCTAATTCTACAGTAGCAACTAAATCTAAATCCTTAGATACTTTTTTAAAGAACTTATCACGAACATACCCGCCAACAAAATAGATAGGCAGATAATTCCCTAAAGTTCTAATCCAATCTGATGCTTTCTTTCGCTGATCAAGGTGTTCAGCAACCTTCGGGTTAACCCATGCTGTCCTAGCACGTTCAAATGTTCTCCCCCCACGGTGAACAAGTTCATATATCTTCGTCCTAACTTTTCCAACAGGAACTTCAGGAGAACCCTTTTCACCTGGAGCGTTTTCTTCTGTCTGATGCTTCGCAGCGCGTGGGTCATCAGCAGCTTCAGGACGATCATATTCTGGCTTTACTTCCTCGTGTTTAGCGAGGAAGTAATCCAGTTTAAGTAATGTGCGGTCAACCGATTGCATCTAATTTATCTTACTTGTCTGTCTGAATGATATCTTTAACTAAAGCGAC
>Ga0310345_10002717_pt1 | contig 17500 bp, 15 predicted proteins | sample HC15DNA20500_MG_FD_204667 | JGI IMG/M metagenome (GOLD analysis project Ga0310345, IMG submission 204667) | Marine microbial communities from station ALOHA, North Pacific Subtropical Gyre - HC15-DNA-20-500_MG | ecosystem: Environmental > Aquatic > Marine > Oceanic | place: Pacific Ocean: North... | reverse complement strand
GGCGGAGCGGGAGCTCGTGAAGGCCCATGCCGAACGCATGATGATCGGCCGCGCCCTGTCCACCGCGCTGCCGTTCAGCGTCGAGGCCGACATGGCGCTTGGCGGACGCTTCGCCGACGGGGCCGAGGGGCGCGACATCCCCGGCTGGATCGAAAGCCGGGGGCCGCGCCTTGTCGGGCAGGAGGCGGTGACGCTGTCGACCACCCCCGCGTGGGAGGGCGACCGGCTGGTGCCGCGCCCGATGACCGTGCGCGTCTTCGCCGCCCGCACCCCGCAGGGCTGGCAGATCATGCCGGGCGGCTATGCTCGGATCGGGCGCAGCGGCGATGCGACGGCGCTGGCGATGCAGCAGGGCGGCTCGGTCGCCGATGTCTGGATCGCGCATGACCAGCCGGTGCCGCAGGACACGCTGATGCATCCGCGCGGGCCCTACCTGCGCGAGGCGCCGTCGGTCCTGCCGTCGCGGGCCGCCGACAACCTGTTCTGGCTGGGCCGCTACGTGGAACGCTGCGAGGGCACGATCCGCCTGCTCCGCGCATGGCACCTGCGGCTGGCCGAAACCGGCGGGCGGGCGGCGCCGCAGCTCTCTGGCCTCGCGGCACACCTGAAGTTCCTCGGCATCGACCCGGCGCGGCGCGTGCCCCCGGCGCTCTTTGAGCAGATGCGCGCGGCCGAAGCCTGCGCCGGCAAGGTGCGCGACCGCTTCTCGGTCGACGCATGGTGGGCGCTGCGCGACCTGGCCACCACCGCCGAGAGCCTAGATGGCAAGAGCGCGGCGGGCGACGACACCGCCCGCGCCATGGGCCTGCTGCTGCGCCGGATCACCGGCTTCGCGGGGCTGGTGCACGAGAACATGTACCGCTTCTCGGGCTGGCGATTCCTGAGCCTCGGCCGCGCCCTGGAGCGGGCCGACAACCTCGCGCACCTGCTGGCCGTCTTCACCGACGAAACCGCCCCCGACGGCAGCTGGGATCTGCTGGCGGAACTGGGCGACAGCGTGATGACGCACCGCCGCCGCTACCGGATCGATACCACGCGCGAGACGGTGGTGGACCTGCTGGCGCTGGACGCGAACAACCCCCGCTCCGTGCTCTTCCAGGTCGCGGCGATGCGCGACCATGCGGAGCATCTGCCGGACGCCCGGATCAGCGGCAAGGTGCAGGACCTCGGGCGCGACCTGCTGAGGATAGAGACCGACCTGACCGTGGGCGACCCGGACGACTGGCCGGCCGAGCGGTTCTCCGAGCTGCGCACGGAGCTCGCGACCGTCGCGGGGCACCTAGCGGCGAAGTACCTGGGGTGAGGCGATGCTGTATGACATCGGCCTGACGATCGAACACGGCTACGCCTCTCCGGCCGAGGGGGCGCGCAGCCATGCGCACCTGCTGCCGCGCACGATCTGGGGTCAGCAGACGCTGATCACCGGCATGATCGAGGCCGACCCCTGGCCCGACGAACGGGTGGACCGCACCGATTTCTTCGGCAACCCGGTCACCGAATTCGCATGGCGCGACCCGGTCGAAGCGCTGATCCTGACGTTGCAGGCGCGGGTCGAGCGGATCGCCCAGCCCCCGTCGCTGGACCTCTCGCCCGACCTGGCGGGGCTGGCGCGCGACCTGGCCCAGGTGCGCGACATGGGGCCGGACGCGCCGCACCATTTCCGCGGCACCTCGCCCCGGGTGGCGCCGACGCCCGAGATGACCGCCTTCGCCCGCGACACGGTCGGCACGGGCACCACCGCGCAACAGGCGGTGATCGCCATCGGGCGGCGACTGCATGCCGAGATGAGCTTCGACGCCGAGGCGACCGAGGTCGACACGCCGCCCGCCGAGGCCTTCGCGCATCGGCACGGGGTCTGCCAGGATTTCTCGCACATCATGATCGCCTGCCTGCGCGGGATCGGGATTCCGGCGGGCTATGTCTCGGGCTTCCTGCGCACCCGCCCGCCGCCGGGCCGGGAACGGCTCGCCGGGGCGGATGCGATGCACGCCTGGGTCCGGGCCTGGGTGGGCGTGGACGGCGGCTGGATCGAGTTCGACCCGACCAACGACCAGCTTGTCGGCACCGACCACATCGTCGTTGCCCATGGCCGCGACTACGCCGACGTCGCCCCGGACCGGGGCGTGCTGCGGACATGGGGCGCGCAGGAGAGCGCGCAGGCGGTGGATGTGATTCCGGTGGAGACGGAGACCGCCTGAGGCGCGGGTGGCCGGGACGGCATTTCGCGCCGCCGGTGACGGCACGAAGCCTCCGGCGGGGATACATTGACCAGAGGAAGAGGGGGCGCGCGCCCTACCCCGCCAGCATCGCCTCGGCGCGGGCGAGGTCCTCGGGGTGGTTCAGGTTGAAGAAAGCGGCCTCGCCGTCCGGAAAAAAGGCGCGGCGGGCGCCCATCTCCTCGGCCCAGGCGCCGAGGCGGCGGGTGCCCTGCCGGAGCGCGGCGCGCAGGTCCTCGCGCAGCGCGACGGGCCAGAGCCCGCAGGCCGGGTGCAGCCGCATCTCCGCCCCCTCCGGTGCGGCGGCCAGCGCGAGCGGATGGCCCATCCCTTCGGCGGCCAGCAGCAGGCGCGGGACGAGGTCTGGCGGCAGGAACGGCGTGTCCACCGCGACGGTGGCCAGCGCCTCGGCCGCCTGTTCCGCGGCCCAGTCGAGTCCGGCGAGCACCCCCGCCAGCGGCCCCTGATCGCCCGGCCCCGGATCGGCCAGCACCGGCAGGCCGAAGTCGGCGAACCGCGCCGGATCGCCGTTGGCGCTGAGCGCGCAGGCCGCCACCTGCGGCGCGAAGCGGTCGGCGACATGCGCCAGCAGCGGCCGCCCGGCGAGCGGCAGCAGGGCCTTGTCCACGCCGCCCAGACGGCGCCCCGCCCCGCCGGCTAGGATCAGCCCCAGCGGCGCCCTCACCGGCCGCCCCGGCGGGGGTGATAAGCGCAAAGGCGTGGCTGCATTGCATCCTCCGGGGGCCGGCGTTACGTCTTCGGCCGGAAACCTACGGACATTCCCCCATGACGACCACAGCGAAATCCGCCTACTGGAAGGGCGTGCGCGATGCCGCGCCCTTCTTCTTCATCGTGTCGCCCTTCGCGCTGCTCTTCGGCGTGGTGGCGACCGAGGCGGGGCTGAACGTGTTCGAGGCGCTGGCCTTTTCCGTCGCGGTGATCGCGGGCGCGGCGCAGTTCACCGCACTGCAACTGCTTCAGGACGACGCGCCGGCGATCATCGCCCTGGTCTCGGCGCTGGCGGTGAACCTGCGGATGGCGATGTATTCCGCCTCCCTCACCCCGTATCTCGGGGCGGCGCCGCTGTGGAAACGGGCCTTCGTGGCCTATTTCCTCGTCGACCAGAGCTACGGGCTCTCCATCGGCACCTTCGAGCGGCACCGCGACTGGTCGATGTCACAGAAGCTGGCCTATTTCTTCGGCGTGGTCTCGCCGGTCTGCCCGTTCTGGTACGTCTTCACCGTCGTCGGCGCTCTGATCGGAGAGGCGATTCCGCCCTCGCTGGGCCTCGACTTCGCGCTGCCGATCACCTTCATCGCGATGGTCGCGCCGATGCTGCGGTCGCTGCCGCATCTCGCAGCCTGTTTCACCGCCGTCAGCGCGTCGCTGCTGCTGACTTGGCTGCCGCTGAACCTCGGCCTGCTGGCCGCGGGTCTGCTGGGCATGATCGCGGGCGCGGCCGTCGAACTGCGGACGATGCGCGGCCATGACGTGGCGCAGGGCGAGGAGGCCGAGGCATGACCGATCGCCTTGAACTATGGCTGGTGATCGCGGGGCTGGCGGTTGGCAGTTTCGGCCTGCGGTTCGTCTTCCTCGGGCTGGTCGGCAACCGTCCGATGCCGGAATGGCTGCTGCGCCACCTGCGCTACACCGCCGTCTCCATCCTGCCCGCGCTGGTCGCGCCGCTGGTGCTCTGGCCCGCCGCGACGGGGGGCGAGCCCGATCCGGCGCGGCTTGGCGCGACCTTCGCGGCGCTCGGCGTCGGTGTGGCGACGCGCAACGTCTTCGCCGGGCTATTCTCCGGCGCGATCACGCTGTTCGCGCTGATGGCGTGGCTGGGCTGACCGCCGCGGCGGATCACCCGCCCGGCGGCGGGGTGAAGTCCTCGTAATACCTGGTGCCCTGCACGCCGGTCACCTGCTGGAAGCTCTTCTGCAGTTGCACCGGGTAGAGCGTCGCGCGGATGTTCTCGAACCCCGGCAACTGCCGAAGCACCGCCGCCGTGGCCGAGGCGCATTGCGTCTGCGACACCGGGCCGTTGGCCTCGACCAGCTGCAGCGCGCGTTCCGCCACCTCGGGCGACACCTCGACCGTCTGCGACACCACGTGGTAGGCGGGCCGAGCGTGCATCGAGCGGTAGCCCAATTCGAACGCCGGGGTGATGCCGTAGAGCACGTCGTCGCGACGCGGCACCTCGTGATGGTGGAACGAACCGGCGGGATCGAAGATCACCCGCTGCGAGCCGTTCACCAGCAGGGCGGTGTGCCCGCCGGATCCGCTGGTGTTGCTGATCACGGTGTAGAGCGTCAGGCTTTTCGGCCCCGGGTGTTGGTAGGCGGCGCGCGCGACCTCTTCGGGCGTGGCAGAGCCGCGGCTCTGCCCTTCGCCCGCACAGGCGGCCAGCGCGACGAGAGCCAAAACGGCAATGCCCTGGCGCAGCATGTTCAACCTCATGTTCGGAAATCGCCCGACGATGGTCAGGTGTTGAAGATCGCGAGGAAGATCAGCACGCAGACCGAAAAGACCGCGACGTAGGTCGAGCCCTTGATGAAACCCTCGAAGGTTTTCTCCTGCTCGGTGATGTCCATTTCGCCATGCTTGTGCTCGGCCATGTGTCGGTTCCCTGGTCGAAAGTTCGTTCGGCGGACTGATTAGCCTATTCGCCCGCCCCTGTCACGATGCCGATGGCGACATTCCGCGCCTTGCGTCACTCCGCCGTAGCGTCTTCGGCCTGCTGCTCCAGATCGGCGGCCAGGCGGAAGCCGATGCGCTGCGGCGCGGGGGCGTCCTTGGGTTTCGGCAGCGCCCGCAGCATCACGTTCAGCTGGGTGACATGCTGGACAAGCTGGGTGCGCATCCCCGCCGGATCGGTGCCGTAAAAGGTGACGATGTCGGGGTCGAAGAACCCCATCCCCTCGATTCGCATCACGCCCGCGTCGGAGCCGGTGAAGCCGATGGCGACCTCATGCTCCGCATCCAGCAGCTTCTCGAAGTTCTGGATATACAGGATCAGCCGTTCATAGGCCCATTCCGCCGGGCTTTTCCGCTTGGCGGGCTTGTCGGTCAGGGCGGCGGGACCCTGTTCGGCGGCCTGCTCGGGGCCGCAGTGCACATCGTGGCGGCGCGGGATCGCGTCGTCCTCGGCGGCCTCGGCGGAGGTGCGGATCTCGTTGCCGGTCATCACGCCTGCTCCGCCTGCCAGAGCCACGCGCCGTCCGCGCGCCGGGTGCGGGTCGCCTCGCCCAGCCGGTGCAGGTGCGCGAGGTGGGCGTAGGCCTCGATCATGGCAAGGTGGAAGGTCCCCGCGTCGATCTTGCGCTTGAAGAGCGGCGAGAAGCAGTCGACCGCCGTCTTAGGCTCCGCGATATGCGCCTTCAGTCGTCGCAGCCCGCCGTGGTGGTTGTTGATGAGCTGGTGCATCCGGGTCGGAAGCCCGGTGAAGGGCAGCTTGTGGCCCGGCAGGACGAACTGATCCTCCCGCGCGAAGGTGGCGAGCCGTTCGCAGGCCTCCAGCCAGTCCGACAGCGGATCGGCCTCGGGCTCGGCCGCCTGCACGCCGACGTTGGGCGAGATCGACGGCAGAAGCTGGTCGCCGCCGATCACGAGGTTGTCGTCGCGCGACCACAGTGTCACGTGTTCGGGCGCATGGCCCCCGCCCATCCGGACATCCCAGGTCCGGCCGCCGATTCGGACGGTGTCGCCCTCGACCAGCCGGTAATGGCCCACCGGGATCGGCGCGACGATGTCGGCGAAGTTGAAGGGCCGGGTTTCCCGCCGCTTGGCGATCGCCTCGTCCGTCATTCCGGCACTTTTCCAGAAGCGGAGGTTCGCCTCGGAATGGTGTTCCTCGACGTCCAGCACCAGCATCCGCGCCAGCAGGTAGGAGGTGCGCGACGTCCAGTGCGCCGCGCCCCGCTCCATGAACCAGCCCAGCATCCCCACGTGGTCGGGATGGTGATGGGTGATGAGCACCCGGTGCACCGGCTTGCCCTTCAGCGGGCCCGCCAGCAGCGCTTCCCAGATGCGGACGGTCTTCTTTGTGAAGGTGCCGGTGTCCACCAGCGTCCAGCCGTCCGCGCCGTCGTCCAGCGCGTAGACGTTCACGTGGTCCAGCGCCATCGGCAGCGGGATCCGGAGCCAGAGCACCCCCTCGGCGATCTCGATCGCCTCGTCGGGGGTCGGGGGTGTCTCGAGCGGGTAGCGGATCGCAGCCGTGGCGCCGTCCATCATGCGTTCATTTCCTCCGGCGTGAGCGCGTAGAGGTCCGCGCTGCCCGCCATAGATTGAGCCAGGAGGCCGACATGCTCCGGCAGCAGCCGTTTCACGTAGAACCGCGCGAGCTTGGTGCGCGGACCGACCTCGGCCTCTTCCATAGCCGCCTTGAGGTGGAAATGGCCACCCAGCACCCGCGCGAATGCAGATAGGTAGGGCACGGCGCCTGCAAACCGGACATTCAGATCGGACTGCGCGACCAGCCACTCGGTCGCCTCGCGCAGCGACTCGGTTGCCTGCCAGACGGGTTCGCCCAGATCGCGATACTCGGCCCGGGCGGCCTCGGCCACGGATTGCATCTCGTCGATCAGCGCATAGGCGGCCTCCCCCCCGTCGGCCATCTTGCGGGCCACGAGGTCCATCGCCTGGATGCCGTTGGTGCCTTCGTAGATCGCCGTCACCCGCACATCGCGGGAGAATTGCGCAGCGCCCGTTTCCTCGATGAAGCCCATGCCGCCATGGACCTGCACGCCGGTCTCGCTGACGCGCATGCCCGTCTCGGTGCCGAACGCCTTGGCGATCGGCGTCAGCAGCGCGGCGCGGGCGACCCATTCGGCCTCTCCGGTCGCCTTTGCCATGTCGAGCGCCACGGCGCAGGCCAGTGCGATGGAGCGGGCGGCGAAGAGATCGGCCTTCATCGTCAGCAGCATCCGGCGGACATCGGCGTGATCGACGATGGTGCCCGTGCCCTCGACCGGGGTCTGGCCCTGCTTGCGGTCCAGTGCATAGGCCAGCGCGTGCTGGTAAGCCCCGTCGGCCGCGCCGATTCCCTGCACGCCGACCCCGAGCCGGGCGTTGTTCATCATGGTGAACATCGCCGCCATGCCCTTGTGCTCGGCCCCGACGAGCCAGCCCTTCGCGCCGTCGAACTGCATCACGCAAGTCGGAGAGCCGTGCAGGCCCATCTTGTGTTCGAGGCTCACCACCCGCAGGGAATTCGCCTCACCCAGAGTGCCATCCTCGTTGGGAATGTATTTCGGCACCATGAACAGGCTGATCCCCCGCGTTCCGGGTGCCGCGTCGGGCAGCCGCGCGAGGACGAGATGGCAGACGTTGCCGCCGAAATCGTGATCGCCCCAGGAAATGTAGATCTTCTGCCCGGTGACCGCGTAGCTGCCGTCGCCGTTCGGTTCGGCCTTGGACCGCAGCGCGCCCACGTCGGATCCCGCCTGCGGTTCGGTCAGGTTCATCGTGCCGGTCCATTCGCCGCTGATGAGCTTCGGCAGGTAAAGCTCCTTCATCCAGTCCGGCGCGTGCGCCTCGAGCGCCTCGATCTGACCTTGGCTCAGCAGCGGGTTCAGCCCGAGCGAGAGGCAGGCGGCGCTGATCATGTCGTTGAAGGCGGTGGTCAGCGTGTGCGGCAGGCCCATGCCGCCGAATTCCTCGGGCGCCGAGATGCCCAGCCAGCCCCCCTCCGCGATCGCCCTGTACCCGTCCGCGAAGCCCTTGGAGGTGCGGACCACGCCGTTTTCCAGCCGCGCGGGGTCCAGATCGCCGTTCCGGTTCAGCGGCGCCAGCACGTCCTGGCAGAGACGCCCGGCCTCCGTCAGGATCGCCTCGACCGTCTCCGGAGTCGCCTCGGCGAAGCGTTCGGTGGCGGCGACTTGCGCCATGCCGACGACATGGTCGAGGATGTACCGGAACTCGGACACAGGTGCTTGATACGGCATGAAGAACCTCCCTTGGAATTCGCGCGACGCGGGATTATGCAGACGAACCTGATGACATAAGAAGCTTGGGCGCAAGCTCCGACAACCGGAACGCGGCGTCATTGCCAGGGCGGATTCCATGCCTCAGACACACCTCCTGTCCCCCGATGCCGAAGGGATCGAGGCCGCCGTCGCGATCCTGCGCGCGGGCGGGCGCGTGGCGCTGCCGACGGAAACGGTCTATGGCCTCGGCGCCGATGCGCGGGAGGACGCGGCGGTGGCGGGGATCTTCGCGGCCAAGGACCGGCCCGCATTCAACCCCCTGATCGTGCACATCGCCGACCTCGCCGCGGCGCACGACTACGCAGAAATCTCCGCCCCCGCGGCAAAACTGGCGCAGGCGTTCTGGCCCGGGCCGATGACGCTGGTCCTGCCGCTGAAGCCGGGCTCCGGCATCGCCCCGCTGGTGACGGCGGGCCTGCCGACGCTTGCCGTTCGGGTGCCGGCGCATCCGCTGGCGCAGCGGCTGCTGCGCGCCTTCGGTGGCCCGGTCGCCGCGCCCTCGGCCAACCCCTCCGGGCGGGTCAGCGCGACCGAGGCGCGGCACGTCATGGCGGGGCTGTCAGGCCGGATCGAGGCGGTGATCGACGGCGGCCCCTGCGGCGTGGGGCTGGAAAGCACGATCCTCGGCTTCGATGCGGACGGCACCGCCCGCCTGCTGCGCCCCGGCGGGATCACCGCCGAGGCGGCGGAGGCGGTGCTGGGTGCCCCCGTCCTGCAGCCTGCGCCCGAGGCGGGGATCACCGCGCCGGGACAGCTTCTGTCTCACTACGCGCCGTCGGGCAGCGTCCGGCTGAATGCCACCGCGGCGCGGGAGGGCGAGGTCCTGCTGGGCTTCGGTCCGGTGAAGGGGGACCTGTCGCTGTCCGAGACCGGCGATCTGGCCGAGGCCGCCGCACGCCTTTTCGGCCTGTTCCACGAGCTGGACCGGCGGGGGGCCCAGCGGATCGCCGTCGCCCCGGTCCCGGAGGAGGGGCTGGGCCGTGCCATCAACGACCGGCTCCGCCGCGCCGCCGCGCCGCGTGAGTGACCGGCGCTCAGGCCCGGCCCGACATCGCCGACAGCGTCGCCGGATTGATCCCGAGGCTGCGCAGGGCCGCCTCCCACTTGCTGCCGGCGTCGCGGTCGAAAACCAGGTTCGCGCTCGCCTCGCAGGTCAGCCACGCGTTCAGCGCCAGTTCGCTTTCCAGCTGCCCCGCGCCCCAACCGCAATAGCCGAGCGCGATCAGCGTCCGCTCCGGTCCGCGGTCGTCGGCGATGTCCTCCATGATGTCCATGGTCGCGGTCATCGCCAGCCCGTCGCAGACGTTCAGGGTGGAAATGGCGGACTGGTATTCGCCGGAGTGCAGGACGAAGCCGCGCTCCTCCTCCACCGGGCCGCCGGAGAGCACGGGGAGTTCCGTCGCCGGGCCGTCGCATTCGATGTTGAGCTGTTCGAACAGGTCGCCCAGCAGGACGCCCGGCGCGGGGCGGTTGACCATCAGGCCCATGGCGCCCTCGTCGGAATGGGCGCAGACGAACACGACGGCCGCGGAGAACCGCGAGTCCTGCATCCCCGGCATTGCGATCAACAGCTTGCCGGTCAGGTCGGTGGGGTCGTGCACGAGGCGCTCCGCGGGATCGTTGGGGTGTGTCACCCGCTGAAAATGGAGGCTTTCGGCCCCTGACGCAAGGGCGGGCCAGGATGTGACAGGCCAGTCACGAGACCGCGACCTCGCGGGCATTTCGCCGGAATGTGAGTTGGCAAGGGCCCTGCTTGGGCGCATCACCTAGGGCATGAAAGTCCTCCGCCCCCTCTTCCGCGCCTTCGCCCTGCTGCCGCTTCTGGCCGGCGCGGCCATGGCCAATCCCTATGCCGAGAACATCACCGCCCGGCTCCTGCCCGGCTGGCGGCAGGCCGACGGGCGGCATGTCGCGGGGCTGGAACTGCGGCTGGCCGAGGGGTGGAAGACCTACTGGCGCGCGCCCGGCGAGGCCGGGGTGCCGCCGGTTTTCACCTGGGGCAACTCGGACAACCTGAGCCGCGCGACTGTGGTCTGGCCGCAGCCCGAGGTCTTCGATCAGAACGGATTCCGCTCGATCGGCTACAGCGATCGCGTGGTGCTGCCTCTGGTCCTGACCCCGCAGAGCGCGGATGTGCCGATCACCCTGCGCGGCGACATCATGCTGGGGATCTGCGACACCGTCTGCGTCCCGGTCGAGATGCGGCTGAGCGGTGTGCTGACCCCGAACGGCGGGCGGCGCGACCCGGCGATCGCCGCCGCGCTGGCCTCGCGCCCGCACAGCCGGGCGGAGGGGCGGGTCGCTTCGGTCGACTGCCATCTCGCGCCGGGCCGCTACGGTCTGTCCCTGAAGGTGGAGTTCACCATGCCCAGCACCGGCGGGAGCGAGACCGTGGTGGTCGAAAGCGCCGATCCGCAGGTCTGGGCGGCGGACGCGACGGCGGCCCGGCGGGGCAACCGGCTGACCGGGCAGACGGAGCTGATGCACGCCTCGGGCGGGGCCTTCGCGCTGGACCGCTCGGCGCTGACCTTCACCGTGCTGGGCAAGAACCGCGCGGTGGAGATCAAGGGCTGCGACTGAGCGGCGGCGGTGCGGGGCGCGTCTGACCGGCCGCCCCGGACCACATCAAGCACCACGCGAGCCGCGCAGCGCCTGCCCGTGGGTAGGCGCGTGCTCCACCCGAGCGGGTGCGCTTTATGGTACCATGTGCATCTTCCCTCGAAGGTCAGCGCGCGGATGACAGAGCGCCTGCCCCCGGGACGGCGTCGCCATTGTCGCTCGGGCCAATGGCGCGACAACGGCGACCGCTGCGCGGCGGCTTCGCCTTGATTCCGCGCAATCAGCGCGTCTGATGCAGACTTTGGCCATAGCCGATACGGCAGCGGAACACTTTTGGCATTCGGCGCCCTCAATCACCCGCCCGCCACCAAGCACCACGCGAGCCGCGCAGCGCCTGCCCGTGGGCAGGCGCGCGCTCCACCCGAGCGGGTGCGCTTTATGGCGCCACGTGCATCTTCCCTCGGAGGTCCGCCTTCGGGTGACAAAGCGCCTGCCCCCCGGACGGCGTCGCCATTGTCGCTCGGACCGATGGCGCGACAACGGCGACCGCTGCGCGGCGGCTTCGCCTTGATTCCGCGCCACCAGCGCGGCCCAACCCGGGTCGGTGTCACACCGCCCGCCGGCGCCGCATCGCCACCGTCATCGCCGCCACGACATAGGCCACGACCACGGCCACCCCCATCCCGCCAACAAAAACCACTGCGCTCGCCACCAGGGGCGAGACCGCCCCCAGCCCCGCGATCCCGGCCAGCCAGCCCGGCAGCGCGCCGGTCAAGACCGTCACGCCCATCGTCGCCGCGCACCAGGCCGCCATCGCCCCGGCGCCGGCCCAGGCCAGCCCGCGCAACGCCCGCGCGCCCCGCGCCCGGAGCGCCCGGCGGAACGAGGCCACCCGCTGCGCGATATCCGCCTGCGCCGCGATCAGCGCCGGGACCACCAGCAGCACCAGCACCATCCCGAAGCCGAGCCCGTAGCACAGCGTGATGACCGTGGGCTTCAGGAACTGCGCCTGGCTCGAATTCTCGTAAAGGAGCGGCGCCAGCCCCAGCACCGTCGTCAGCGTGGTCAGCAGCACGGGCCGCAGCCGATCCGCCGTGCCGTCGATGATCGAGGGGATCAGCCCCCGCTCCTCCGCGTATTCGTCGATCGTGGTCACCAGCACGATGGCGTCGTTGATGATGATCCCCGTCATCCCGATTACACCGATCACGGTGAACATCGACAGCGGCACATCCCAGACCGCGTGGCCGTAGATCGTGCCGACCAGCCCGAAGGGGATGATCGCCATGATGACCATCGGCCGCGTCCACGAGGCGAAGACCCAGGCCAGCACGAGGTAGATCCCCAGCAGGACGAGGATCAGCCCAGTCATCGCGTCGCTCAGGAAGGCGTCCTCCTGCTCGGACAGGCCGCTCATCATCCACTCTACCTGGTGTTCCGAGGCGATGGCGGGCAGGATCTCCTCCTGCAGCGCGGTCATGATCTCGGCCGCCCGGGCCGGGTCGTCCTCGGAGATCTCGCCGGTGACCGAGATGGTCCTCAGCCCGTTCTCGCGCCGCACGGTGGAAAACCCGCTCTGGCGCTCGACCCGGACGAGATCGGCCAGCGGCACGTAGCCGCCCGAGGGCATCCGCATCTGGGTCCGTTCGAGGAAATCGGCGGTCAGCTCGCCCTCGGGCAGTTCCACCCGGATGGTGGCCGAACGCGGGCCCTCGGGGAAGGTGGCCGCCTCGATCCCGTTCAGCCGGTTGCGCAATTCCCGCCCGAGGCTGTCGATGGTGAAGCCGAGCGCGCGGCCCTGCGGGGTCAGGTCGAGGATCAGCTCGTCCTTGTCGTAGGTCAGGTTGTCCTCGACCGCCGAGACCTCGGGGAAGCGCAGCACCGCCGTCTTCAGCGCCTCGGAGGCGGCCTTGAGCGTCGCGGCGTCGGCGCCGTAGAACTCCACGTCGAGCGCGTCGCCCCCCGGGCCGGAGCGCCAGCCGCGGAAGGAGATCTCCTCGACCAGCGGATGCGGGCGGACGGCCTCCTGCAACTCCGCCACCAGCGCGTAGGAGGAATAGGGCCGCAGGTCCGGGTCGATCAGCTCGATCGCGATGGCGCCCAGCTGGTCGGGCTCCTTCGTCTCGGCGCTGGCCAGCGCGCGGCCGGTGTTGCCGCCGATCTCGGCGATGACGTAGTCGATCGGGTTGCGGCCGTACTCCGCCTCGTATCGCGCCCCGATCTCGGCCGTGGCGCGCTGCATCTCGCGCATCATCTCCAGCGTGTCGGCCCGCGTCGCCCCCGCCGCCATCGAGAAATTGCCCGAGACCGAGGGCTGCTCCGGCGAGTTGAAGAGCCGCCACGGCACGTCGCCCTTCACCACCAGCGCGATCTGCGAGGCGAAGACGACCAGCACCCCCGCCATCACCGGGTAGCGCAGCCAGACGACCCCCGCCATCATCGGGCGGAAGACGCGGCGGCGGAACCACACGAAACCCCGGTTCACGAGGTGCGAGGGCATGTCGTACCAGTGCCGTACCCCGGTGTGGGCCAGCGCATGGGCCATGTGGCGGGGCAGGATCAGGAAGCATTCGATCAGCGACGCCGCCAGCACCGCGATCACCGTGAAGGGAATGTCCTGGATCATTTCGCCCATCCGGCCGCCGATGATCGTCAGCCCGTAAAAGGCGATCACGGTAGTCAGCGTCGCGCTGAAGACCGGCATGGCCATCCGCCGCGCCGCGTTCTCGGCGGCCTGCACCGGATGTTCGCCCAGCTTGCGGAACCGCGCGTCGGCGTGTTCGCCCACCACGATCGCATCGTCCACCACGATCCCCAGCGTGATGATCAGCGCGAAGAGCGAGATCATGTTCAGCGTCAGCCCGCCGAGATACATGAAGGCCACCGCCGCCAGCATCGACACCGGGATCCCCGCCGCGACCCAGAGCGCGGTGCGCGCGTTGAGGAACAGGAACAGCAGCACCAGCACGAGGCCCAAGCCGACCAGCCCGTTGTCCAGAAGGATGTCGAGCCGGCCGGTGATCTCCTCGGCTCGGGTCCGGATCAGGTCGATGGAGGAGCCGGCGGGCAGCACCGCCTCCATCTCGCGGGCGACCTCCTCCACGGTGCGCTGGATCTCGATCGCATCGCCCTGCTCGTTCCGGTCCACCCGGACCGAGATCGCCGGGTTTTCGCCCACGTAGTAGGTCCGCCCCCGGTCGATCCCCTCGACCCGCACCTCCGCCACGTCGCCCACGGTCAGCTCGGACCCGTCCGGGTTCAGCCTGAGCGGGATCGCCGCGATCTGGTCGGCCGCGCGTTTCTCGACCCCCGTGCGCACCCGCGCATTGCCGCCCGCGACGTCGCCCGCCGGGTCGGTGTCGACCTCCTCGGCGATGGCGGCGGCGATCTCGGCCATGGTCACGTCGTTGGCGATCAGGTTGACCGACGGCACCTCGACCACGGTGTTCGAGGCCGACACGCCCCGGATCGTCGTCCGCGTCACCCCCTCGGCGAACAGCCGGGTGACGAATTCATCCGCGAAATTGCCCAGCTGCTCGACCCCGACGGGCCCGGTGATGACCACGTCCGTCACCCGGTCGTACCAGCCGCCGCGCCGGATCACCGGCTCCTCGGCCTCCTCCGGCAGGTTGGTCACGGCGTCGAGCGCGGCGGCCACATCGTCGGCCGCCTGCCCCATGTCCCAGTTCGGCTCGAACTCCACCTCGATGCTCGCCCGCCCCTCGGTCGATCGCGCGCGGGAGGAGACGACGCCGTCCACCGCCAGCAGCACCGGGTCCAGAAGCTGCACGATGGCGGCGTCGATGTCCTCCGCCCCGGCGCCGTCCCAGCGGACCGAAACGTCAATCTCGTCCGAGATCACGTCGGGCAGGAACTGCGCCCGCATGTTCGGCACCGCCATGACGCCCATGACGATCAACACCACCAGCAGCAGGTTCGACGCGGTCCGGTGCCGGGTGAAATACGAAAGGAGGCCGCCCGCCGCACCGGGGATCATGCGCGCCACGCGTCAGCCCCCCATCCGGGATTCGATCCGCTCGACCATCTGCACCGGCACCTCCGGCTGGTCGAGCTGCGACAGGATGCGGGTCTTCATCTCGGCCGGCATTCGTTCCGACGCCTCGACATAGGCCCGGATCCGCGCCCGGCGCTCCGGCTCAAGCGCCACCATCGCGGGCGCGGCGGGCTCATCGGCCCGCGCCGCGCTCGGTTCGGCCGGTCGGATCGGCCGCACCTTGATGCCGGCGCCCAGAAGCGGCGTGCGTTCGCGCACCACGGCCTGCCCGTCCAGCGCCTCGGCCCGGACCAGGACGTCATCGCCCTGCCGCCGCTCCAGCGTCACCTGCAGCACCTCAAGCCGCTCTTCGGAATTCACCACCAGCACCGTGCCCGCCGCGTCCAGCGCGGTCGCAGGCAGGCGCACCACGTTCTCGAGCGCCGGTTCCTCGGTCGTGACGGTGACGAAATCGCCGGGGATCAGGCCGCGCGCCTCGTCCAGCCGGGCGAAGACCAGCCGCCCGACCTGCCCCTCGCCGACCGCCGCGCTGTCGCGGCTGATCCGGCCCTCGGCGGTCAGGGCGATCCCCTGCACGTCCAGCGTGACCGTCACCGGCGCCTCACGCAGCCGCCCGGTGTCGTCCAGCAGCCGGGCGTATTGCGCGGTGGACAGCCGGAACGCGACCTCGAGCGCCGAGGGGTCCACCAGCTGGCCGAGCTGTTCGTTGGCCGACACCAGCCCGCCCTCCACCGCCGTCACGTCCGATAGGATGCCCGCGAAGCTCGCCCGCAGCACGGTGTCCTCCAGATCGCGCCGCGCCTCGTCCCGGGCCAGTTCCGCCCGCGCCAGCGCCGTCGCGGCCTGGTCCACCCGCGCCTCGGCATTCGCCTCGGCCGAGCGCGCCGACAGCACCGCCTGCCGGGCCGAGGCGGCGGCCAGTTCCGCATCCTCCACCGTGGCCGCCGTGCCGACGCCCCGCTCCTGCAGGTCAAGCTGGCGCCGGAACGCCCGGTCGCGCAGCGCCGCCTGGTCCTCGGACGCCGCCCGCGTGTCCCGCGCGATGCCGACGGCGCGCTCCGCATCCCGCACCTCGGCCTCCGCGTCCGCAAGGTCCGCCTCGGCCCGCGCCAGCGCGGCCTCCGCGTTCACCGGGTCCACCCGCAGCAGCACCTGCCCCGCCTCGACCTGCCCGCCGTTCTCGAAATCCTCCGAGATCTCCACGATCTCCCCCGCCGCCGACGCGCGCAGCTCCAGCGTCCGGCGGCTGCGGATTTCGCCGAAGGCGGTCAGCACCGGGCGGATCGTATCGGGTTCCGCCGTCACCACGTTCACCGCGAAGACCCGCTCCCGCGCCGGAGGCACGCGCGGTTCCTCGGACAGCCGCGCCTGCACCGCGCCCACCACCAGCGCCCCGGCCCAGACGATAAGGGCCAGCGTAACAGAGACGAGGAACAGCCCCGACAGGCTGTGACGCAGGAAACGCATTGGGGTCCTTCCTTCCACGGACAGACGGCCCGGAGACGGGGATTATGGCAGGCCCGGACGCGCTGCCAAGCCACAAGGGCGTTATGCGAAGCGCGCGGATCCCGCCGGTTCAGGGGGTGATACGGCGCGCCGGATCATTTCCGTCGCAGATGTTCGTCCAGCCGCGGCATGATCTCGACGAAATTGCAGGGGCGGTGCCGGTAATCGAGCTGCGGGGCGAGGATCTCGTCCCACGCGTCGCGGCAGGCCCCGGTGCTGCCCGGCAGCGCGAACAGGTAGGTCCCCCCCGCGACGCCCCCGGTCGCCCGGCTCTGCACCGCGCTGGTGCCGATCTTCTGCATCGAGACGAGGGTGAAGACCGTGCCGAAGGCGTCGATCTCCTTCTCGTAGACGTCGCGATGCGCCTCCACCGTCACGTCGCGGCCCGTCAGCCCGGTGCCGCCGGTGGTCAGGATCACGTCAATGTCAGGATTCGCGATCCAATCCCGCAGCTTCGCCGCAATCGCCGCCCGGTCGTCGCGCAGGATCCCCCGCGCGGCAAGGCTGTGGCCCGCGCCCTCCAGCCGTTCGACCAGCAGGTCGCCCGAGCGATCGTCCTCCGGCCCCCGCGTGTCCGACACGGTCAGCACCGCGATCCGCACCGGGATGAAGTCACGCGCCGCCATCACGCCCGCTCCGTCAGCGCCAGCCGCAGGGCCAGCGCCCCGAAGACGCCTGCGCTGATCCGGCCCAGCCAGCGCGCCATGCCCTCCGACCGGACCATCCTCTGCCCGACCCGGGCGGAAAACGCCCCGGCGAGCCCGTTGATGACGAAGCCCCCGGCCGCAAGCATCGCCGCGAAGGTCAGGAACTGCGCCAGCACCTGCCCGCGCGCCGGGTCCACGAACTGCGGCACGAAGGCCAGCACGAACAGGATCACCTTGGGGTTGGTCAGGTTCACGACGAACCCGTCCCTGAACGCCCGGGCCGAGCCCTCGGGCCGCGCCGCCCCCGGCGCCCGCGCGCCGAGCGAGGTCCACGCCAGCCACAGAAGGTAAGCGACGCCGACCCAGCGGATCAGGGCGAACAGCCCCGGATGCGCCGCCACCAGCGCGCCCAGCCCCAGCCCCGCGAGAAGGCCGTGCACGAAGCTCCCGCAGGCGATCCCGCCGCTCGCCGCCCAGGCCGCGCCCGGGCCCCGCCGCATCCCCTGCCCGATGCAGAACAGCATGTCCGCCCCCGGCGTCAGGTTCAGCGCCAGCCCGGCGGGCAGGAAGGCC
>Ga0310345_10002713_pt1 | contig 17525 bp, 17 predicted proteins | sample HC15DNA20500_MG_FD_204667 | JGI IMG/M metagenome (GOLD analysis project Ga0310345, IMG submission 204667) | Marine microbial communities from station ALOHA, North Pacific Subtropical Gyre - HC15-DNA-20-500_MG | ecosystem: Environmental > Aquatic > Marine > Oceanic | place: Pacific Ocean: North... | reverse complement strand
ATGCCGTGCAGGATGATCGAGATAAGAACCACCAGGCAGACTGTTACCCATAGGATGCCAGCTTGCTCGAACTCTGCCTGACCGAGCGCATAAGCCAGGTAATAGAACGACCCGAGACCGCGGATACCGAAGAACGAAATTACTAATTTCTCCGGGAGAGGCTGCGGCGTGCCTAACAAGCCGATCCAGGCAGCGAGAGGCCGAATGACAAGCAGGATCAGGATGGCAACGACGACAACTTGCCCACTCAGCGCGCCGAAGATTGCCCCTTGCGCGATGGCTGCTCCGAAAAAGACGAGCAGAACCATCATCAGGAGGCGTTCGATCTGTTCGGCGAACCCATGCAGCGTCTCGTGATATTCATGCTCGCGTTCGACCGCGCGTAGCGTGACAGCGGCGACAAAGACGCTGAGAAAGCCGTAGCCCTCTATCAGTTCGGTGACGCCATAGCCAAGGCAGGTGATCCCGAGCGCCACGAAACCGTCGCCGGTGCGGGAAAGCTGCGCGCGATTGGGCAACCGAAAGGCGAGGAAGCCCATGAGCTTACCGATCAGCCAGCCTGCGGCGATTCCGACGGCGATCCGCCAGATCACATCGACTATCAGCCAGTCCGCGAACCAAGGCTCTCCGGTCGCCGCGAACGCCGCGACAGCGATTGCGAGATAGACGAAGGGAAAGGCCAGCCCGTCATTCAGGCCTGCTTCCGATGTCAGCGCAAATCGAACTTCATCCTCTTCTCCCGATTGCGGCGGTCCGACCTGTACGTCGCTGGCAAGCACTGGATCGGTCGGCGCTAGGACCGCGCCGAGGAGAAGGGCCGCCGCGATGCCTAAGCCGAGGAAAGCCCAGCCGAGGAAGGCAATCGCGGCGATCGTGAGCGGCATGGCAATACCGAGCAGCCGCCAGGTGTTCATCCATGAACGCCAACCGAAGGGTCGATCGAGTCTCAGCCCCGCCCCCATCAGCGCGACGATGACTACGAACTCGGTCAGCCGCTCGGTGGCGTAGCGGTTCTCAAGAGGGTTCGCGCCGACTACGGGAGAAAAGGGAGACCAGACGAGAGCGGCTCCAAGTGCGATGCAGATGATCGGCAGGGATAGCGGCAGTTCCTTGAGGAGCATGGGCAGCCAAGCGGTCAAGAGGATCACGGCGCCTAGAACGGCAAGCAGCGTCAGGTAAAGGTCCATCGTCGAGTGCGCTCCTCACAAAAAAGCCGTCGGCTGGAAACCGAACGGCCACTGTCCGCTTATGGAGGAACAAGCGATTGCTGTGAAGGAGCGTTGCCCGCCCGCAGGGATGCGCAACTCGCAACGGGACTACGTTCCAGAAGGCCTGCCCTTAGTCAGAATTGGCGGCTCGCCATTAACAGCACTAAAGAGGACTTGGGTGACCCCAGGCCGTGTCCTGCTAACGACACCAGTCCCTCCGCCTTGGGCAGGAGGTGCCGCGACAGTGGTAAGGCTCGGCCAGCCCCTCCCCGATCAATATGTCCTCTACCCTACGGCCGTTGACCGTCAGCACACCACAGAAGCGGCCGAAGTTGCAGCTGTCTGTACCTTCGATGCCAGGTGCGCAAGCGCAGGGTACGCGGCGCAGGTTTGCCTTTCCTTCTGAAATCAACGCCTCAAGGCGGTCTCGAGCGTCTTGCGCAAGCGCACGCTCTTCCGTGCAGTCTCCGTGAAGTTCCGGCGTGTTATATCCAACGAGCCTGAAAACGCCCTCAGACGTCTCGACAGTGTCTCCATCGAGAACCCTGATGTGGACTGAGCTCGGATCGCCTTGGATATCCACCCGAGTGGCGCCGAGCATTAGCCACGCCGCTCCAGATAATAGACCGAGCAGCACGCTCACAAATGTGAGGATCTGAAGCCCATTTGGCGTGATGCGTCGGCGACGCACAGGCCGAAGCGAAGTTGAGCCGCGTCGTTTGAAATTGCCACGGATAACCTTACCCATTGGCCCACTTTATCGGTTGGGCGATAACTAAGACTTAGCCCACCGCCGTACCGAGGCACTTCCTCCCTCTCTCGGAGATCTCACGTCGTTCCCCACTTTGCAGAGCCACTTCGGACGTTGCCGTGAGCGGAAATGGGCGGTAACTTCGTCTCAAATTAAAAGGGAGGGGACCGTGGCTGCACGACCAGACGGATCAATTTCGGCAAGTCTCTTATCGTCATTTTGTTGGGGTCTTCAGCGGTCGGTGCAGCGGTAGGGGCGGTTTTAGAGGGCACCCTGGACACCCGACTCCTCGCCCTCATCGCTGCTCTTGCTGGCACCGTCATCGCGAGCCTCATTCGCTACATGTTTCTTTACCGCTTGTCGGGCACCGGTCCCGACGAAGCTCGTATTCCAAGCGTCATGGTTGTGAATTCGCTGATCGCTGCGATAGCCGGTGGTCTAGCAGCCCACGATCTCGTCACGTATCTGGAAATCCGCAGCGAGGTCTTTCTGGGGATAATGGCAGGCTTAGCAGCCGGAATCCTTATGGCGATGCTGATGATCACCTACCATTACAGCCCATCCCGGGATTGACCGAGGTTGTCGGACCACCGAACGTCCAGGGCTGTCAAAGCCGCTGATCCTCGTGGAGCATACGGAAAGAGACTTGCTGTTCATCTAGAGCGGACGCCGCACGCAACGCACCATGTCTGCCGTCGACTTGCTGTATGGCGAGAGCGAACCGCTATACAGCTCGTAGGCCTGGCTCGCGCTCGACTGGGTTGACGACCACCACCCGTAGAAACCGGACAGGCTCTCGTCAGCAAACCCACCAATATTTCGGTTCTGATAGAGCGTTTGCAGTTCGTAGCGCGACGGCAGGTACCAATCGGGACCCTTCTGCCTGCAGCGCTTCGCAGCCGGGTGATCTTCCAGACTCGCCGCTTCCATAGCGTCTGTGTTGGCGCGCCCGTTATATTGGTCCGTCGTTCCGGGAGTCGAGACCGTATAGGTGTTGCTCCATCTCAAAAGCATCTCCGAGCCGACGCAAGCCGATCCATCCCAGGTTCGAGGAATGTTACACCTGTCAGCATAAAACGCAGGATAGGACGTGTTGCCCATGGGATGCCCGGCGTAAACGGTGCCATCAGCACAGACGGTGCCGATGGTTGGGTTCTCGGCGCACGGATCCACTACACAATCGACCACCGATACGCCCGGGGGAGCGTTATCGGTGAAGCTGCTCCACTCACCAGAGGTCTTGGTAGGAACAAAAAGGCTGCTGCCCGAAGCGTGGTTGTTGGTAACATCCCTGCAGACGGAGTGTTCATCGATCTGCTGCGTTTCCGCGGTCGCAATCACGTAGCTGTCGGCAGCGGTGGCGAAGGCGCACACACCATTCGCAAGCATCAGACTTAGCGCCACCCGCAACCACATCACTCCAGCTTACGTTTCAGTGATTCGATTTCGGCGTGCATCTGGCGGCTTTGTGCCCGTAGCTCCTTGATGGCTTCAATCATCGGGCCGAGCAGTTGATCGTAGTCGACCGCCTTCAGACGTTCGGCACCACCAGCCACTGCTTCGGGCATTACCTTCTCCACCTCTTGCGCAATTACCCCATACGCAGTCGCGCCACCTTCCTTCCAGGTGAACCGTACGCCGCGCAGGCGCCCGATCAATTCAAGAGGGTTCGCAACTGTCTCAACGTCGCTCTTCAACCGGAGGTCGGATGCGTGCAGATAGGCAGTCGCCTGCACCGTTCCGCTGACGTCAAGACGCTCGGATGGCGACGCTGTGCCCAACCCCAACCGGTTATTATTGTCATCCCAGAAGAGATTAGCTCCATCGCCACCGAGCCCGCCGACGGCCACTTTGAACTGGATGGCTCCGGTGCTGCTAGCGGCAGTGGCCCCGCCAAGCGTGGTGCTGGGAACCCAGCTGGCTCCGTCGAACACCAAAGCTTGACCGCTGCTCGCCCCGCCGATGCTGACGTCACTCAGGCTGGCGAGTGTCGCGACGCCGGTCTGCAGCTGGCTTTGAAAGCCGGCGTATTGGCAGAAGGTGACAGCGACGTTCTTGGGACGGAATTCATTTGCTGCTCCATACTTGGCGTTGGAGTTGGAGGCGGCAAAGTTGAGCAACCACCCCGTTTGACCACTGTCTATTCCACTTCTGTTGGATTCAGTGGAGGCGCTGTGTGAGAAGGCGCCGGTGGTATTCCCACTATTGTTCCTCAACAGACCCACCGAGCCACCCGATTTAAGGGTCCCAGTAATGTCGGGTGCAGCATCCCCCTGCGTATTTCCAGCCGCGCGCGTGCCGGCGGGGTCGTTTCCGGCCCCGTTATCAATCCCCCGCAAGAAGCGACCACGCGCGGGGGTGTACTCTGTCCAGCCGGCGGGGCAGCTGCTTGCTTCGAAGGCGGCGATGGTGCCAGTGGGAACCCCGATTCCGATATTGCCCCAGTTGGAGCCGTCGCAGACCTGCATCGTGCCGCTGGTGTAGCGCATCGTGCCGGTCGCGCCGGCGTTGCAGGCAAGAACCGTAGTGGCGCTGGAGAGCTGGACATAGGTCGATGAGATGTTGGTGGCGCTCACCCTTCCGGCGGCAATGGTCGGCAAATAGCTCGCGCCGCTGCCAAAGTACCCCCACGTGGTGTCGCCGGTGCTGAGGCTGATGATGCTGGTGGCGCTGTTGGCCGTCACCGCCAGCGTGCCGGAGGTGATGCGATCGCCGAGGGCGGTGCCTCCTCCGAGAGGTTGCCACGTCTCGCTGTCATCGCAGTACTTGAATTCATGCGTAGTCGGCTTGTAATCCAGCGAGCCTTCAGTGCATTCGGCAGCCACCACTCCGCTCCATGCCGCCAGCCCGACCATCAAGGTCAGTAGACGAAGGGGCGAAGTGCATTTCATTTATTCTGCTTTGGCCAAACCTTGTAGCTGGTGGCTGCGCAGGTCAATAGAACTGCTCACCCGGTCGTCATTATCGTTGCCGGCCTCTAACCGCATCCACAGCGCGTTTATATTGTCGTTGGCAGCACGCAATTCCTGCCGCAGTTCGACGATTGCGGCATCACGCTCAGCCAGCTTGCGTTCCATTTCGCGGTGGAGCTTTTCGTCGGCGCTTCGAAGATCGGAAACCAGCGCCAACACCCACTTACGCAGTTCCTGAATGGCTTTCACGATGGGGGCAATGAGACCGGTGTAGTTCAGTGACTTCATCCCTTGTTGGTCCCTAGCGGTGCTGACCAGTTCGGGAAAGACCTTCTCGACATCCTGGGCGATAAATCCGAACTCAAGCGGCTTACCCTCGCCCTTCATGCGGAAGCTGACTGGCTGGAGCTTCAGCAGGTTCGACAGAGATCCTGCACCAAGAGGTACAATGCCGGTTTTGAGACGCCGGTCGGAAAGGTCCGACAGCTCTCCGCTGTAGAGAATGTTGCCTGCAACGACGACCCCGGTGCTGGAAACTGTGCCGCCGACACTCAGCAAGTCCGTGTCCTTGTCAAAAGTGAAGGCGCTATCACCACCCAGCGTGCTGCCCCCGTCGTTGAACTGTACTTCCGCATCGTTGCCCCCAGCGCTGAGACTGCTAGTCGTACTTGGGATCCACGATGATCCATCAAACATCAGAGCCTGGCCTGAGATGGCGCCGCCGACATTCACATCGGAGAGGCTGGAGAGTGTTGCAGTCCCGGTCATGATCTCGCTGTCGTAGCCTGCATATTGGCAGAAGGTGACGGCAACGTTTTTGGGACGGGTTTCTGCGCCGCCTGAACTGCCCGTTGAGGTGTTCCCCGTACTCCATTCCCGGTAGACGCTCGAACCGCTGTTATTACCTTGGACACTGGAGTTCCCGAACGGAATCACGTGATCGTGGCTTCCCACCTGGTCTTCTTGGGTGCTACCTGCCGCGCGCGTACCGCCGGGGTCATTCCCCGCGCCATTATCAATACCACGCAGGAAGCGGCCGCGGGATGGCGTGTACTCGCTCCACCCGGCAGGGCAGCTGCTGCGAGCAAACGCCGCGATGGTGCCGGTGGGCACGCCTATGCCGATGTTGGTCCAGTCGGAGCCATCGCACACCTGCATGGTGCCGGAGGTGTAGCGCATCGTCCCCTCGCCGCCGGTGCTGCAGCTAGTGACGGTGCTAGCGCTAGACACTTGGATATACGTGGCCGAGATGTGCGTACTACTAACCTTGCCGCCAACGATATTGCCGCCAACGGTCAAGTGGGGAAGGTAGCTGGCCCCGCTGCTAAAATAACCCCAGGTGGTCTCATCGGTGGTGAGGCTGACGTAACTCGTTTCGGAGTTCGTGATGATCGCCAACGTGCCGCTAGTTATCCGGTCCCCTTCTGCCGCGCTCGTTGCTTGTGCCTCCCAGGTTCCGGTCTCGGAGACATAGACCAACGTGTAGCCTTCATCGGCGGCCGAGACATCCACATCGGACAAGGTGCTCAACGCTCCTCCCCCGCCACTGGCGGCTTGTGCTTCCCACAGGCCGGTATCCGAGACGTAGGTCAGCACAAATCCATCATCCGCGGCTGATACATCCACATCGGTGAGATCCACCAACGCTGTAGCCCCACTGGAACTACCGGAAATGTCCAGTACACCGTCCGCCAGAACCAGCCCCTCACCGATGGCGATTTCCTCGATCACGCCGGTATCGGATGCGGAGCGACCCACTAGAACGGGGCCGGTTACATGCTGCATCTTGGCGAAGGTGACGGCCTCATCGACCAGCTCATTTGTTCCCACTGCGCCGGCATCAATGGTCCAGGTTGTACCGCCATCAGCCACCGAGATGTCGCCCTTGTCTCCATCGGCAGGATTGGCCGTGGGGATACCGACTACCCAAAGACCGTTGTCGTAGATCAGCATGTCCCCGTCGTCGACATCGGTGAGGTCAACATCTTCCAACCCGGCCAGCGTCGTGGCGCTTACGCCGCCGCCGCCCTCGCCGCCCTCACCTTCCTCGCCGGTGCTTTGGCAGTAGATGTAGGCCTTGTAGGGCATGCGGTTTTCGTGAGCCGTTCCGCTCCCCACTGAGCCCGAGTTGAACTCGGCGATATCCACGTTGTGCGTGTGGGCACCCGCTGATCCGGAGTTGAATGCGGCGATATTTACGGTGTGGGCGTGATTGCCAGCTCCGCCTGTGCTGACTGAGCTGTTGCCATTCCAAATATTACCCCCACCCCCTCCCGCCCGGGTGACGCGGGTGTTGTAACGAATATAGCTGTGGCTATGGTTGCCGTTCGTACTGGTTGCGGTATTGGGAGGGTCAACACTGTGGGTGTGTGCACCACCTGAACTGCTAGCGGTGCTGGGCGGATTCACCAGATGGCTGTGGCTGGGAAGATTGGCTGTTGTGAGCGCTACCTTTGAAGACCCTCCAATCGCACCAAGTGCATAGGTATCAGAGACAAGCGTGCCCACACCAATAATGGTTCGCCCGGCAAGTGCCGTCACCTGATTCCACCCGGTCGGGCACGATGGAAGATTGAAGGCGACAATACCCCCAGCCGGCAGCAGCGCGCGTCCAGACAGTTCGTCCCAATCCGCTCCGTCGCAAACTTGAATCGTTCCGCTGGTGTAGCGGAGCGTCCCCGCAAGTCCTGCCTCACACGAAAGCACGGTGCTTGCGCTGGTAACCTGCAGGTAGGTGCTTGAAATCTCTGTAGCGCTGACGCGGTTTGCGACGAGTTCCGGCAGGTAGCTCAACGCACTGGAGAGATATCCCCACACCGTCCCTGCTGTAGAGAGACTGACGTAGCTGGTTTCAGAGTTGGCGATGACCGCAAGGCTGCCGGAGGTAATGCGGTCGCCGGAGGCGGCCACCACGCCGGTGAGCCCCGTGCCGTCGCCAATAAACTTGTTGGCGGAAACATTGCCGGTAACACTAACGCCGCCGGTGACCGACACATTGGTGGCGGTCAGCAGCCCGGCCGGGCTGACCGAGGGGGCATAGGTGGGGCAGCCGATATCGGTGGCGCGGATGCCTTCACCCACGCAGATGCGGTTGGCGTTGACTCCAAGCGTGTTGGAAATGGTGGTGAAATTACCCCAGTCCTGCCCCCATACCACTGCCGCCCCAGCGAGGCCCAGCACGAACAGGAAGGCAATACGTTTCACGCCGCGAGCTTACGGCGTATTTCCGTATACTTCAGCGTAGACGGAGAAGTTAAATGCTCAATGTCGCATCAACAACAAGAAAACCAGCTGTATTTCTCGAAATAAAAAACCCCCGCAGGAGCGAGGGTTGTGCACGGCAGAATAATACCGTCATACATACTTCACCTGATACTACCTAGTTGTCAATATTCCTTTAGAGATTTCTACTATAATCCACATTTATGGCCCATTTCATGATAAACACATCATAGATGATTAAGGATAGACGCGGCGAGTTGGACGAGCAGATTGAGGCTTTAGCCCGCGCGGCGGCGCGGCTCTCTTACGAGCTGCTGCGCCGCCGCTGTCTCGCTGTTGTCTCTGACACGCTGGATTTCGTCCGCGAGGCGACTGGCACCGTGCCGCCTCAGTGTCAGCCGGACATCGATCGCGCCTTCGCATCCGCACTCGAAGTGGATCTGCCGCGGACGCTACATGGCCTTCAGCAGGCGCTGGACACGCTCGACAAACTTATCTCCACTGTGTCGCCATCGGCGTCCATGCCTGCCCAACTAAAAGAAGGGGCCAAAAAGACAGACACGTTGTTGGAGAAGCTGCGCGCAGTAAAAGCAACTGCCGATTAGCGCCCCCGGCCTCTCTACATGGCGGCGCTGCGCCCAGGTTTCGGCAACGATGCGCGCCGCTAGCAATCGATCGTCCGCCTGCCGTGACCCTGTTTCACATCCTCATGAAATGCCATGGAAGAGGAGGGTTGACGCTCGCCTTCTAGCCACGCAGATCGACCTTCAGGCGAATGGTCTCTCCGGCCATTACGCTCTGGAGATCTGTGTGCTGGCACAGCCCGATCGCGAGGAGCGCGTTGTTCTCCGAAGAGAGAAAGTGTTGAAGCGCCTCAAGGGCGCGGGCTTCAGCCTCTTCCCGAGTTTTTCCGGTACCGTCGCAGTCCCCCGGTATACCGGCGGGACTGACGCGGTAGTTGCCGGCTTCATCCTGGAAAACGTGGCACGGCCAATGATAATCAACCATCGAAGCCCTATTTCGCGTCACCAGCTGAGGAAAGGCGGCCTCAAGAAATTCGGTTGAATGGAAGCATAGCTTCGCGCACGGGTCCAGAGCGTACCGCCGATGCGCATGCCGGTTTGACTTAAGGCAACGCGTCCGAGGGTTGTGCAGCCCTTTCTCGCAGCGCTAAAAAAAGCCGGCCTCATTCCAGAGGCCGGCTTGAGATACCTCTGCAACCGGCGCGTCGCAGAGACTTAAGGGACAAACCAAGGAAGTCCTTAATTCAATTGCTGCGGAATTTCTACCGGAGATTGTCCGCGAGGCGAAGACTACCACACCACGTGGCTGAAATCATCGTAAAAGCGTCGCCAAGACGGCTTATGAGCAAGCCGTTAGGTTAAGAGGGAGCAGCGCATCGTTCTTCGTAAGCGAGGTCGCGTGCTAAACAAGAACTGGGACGATCAGCCTAGAGCGGACCAAATCTAACGTCTCGAGCTCTCAGTGAGAGGTCCAACGTCCAAGCCACGACCGAAGGCCGCCAAGGATTTCTTGGAAACTCTGAAAAAGCGGGAGGCGCGGGGTGGATGCTTGAGTTGGCTCTACAGCTAGGCCGATCGAGATTTGATCCTCTTCAAGGTCAACGTCCCGCACAATCAACTCCACAGAGCCTATAGCCAAGCGGTCTCCACGTCCCAGAGAACTCCCCAAGCGCTTTTTGAGGAAGGCGCCAACAGACATTTGACGCTCCTCGCCAACCACATCAAAGTCATAGGCATCAGCCACATCGCCAATGGCAGCAACCGAACTGATTTCGAACTCGCCGAAATATTCTCGGTCCGCTTCACTCAGCTTCACTTCCTGGGCGAAAAGCTTGTCGAGAAGACGGATCATTCGTGGGAGGGCGAAGATATAAATCTGGTCACCTGGCTGCGGCCGACCCGCCTCATGGATGCGCATAGATCGGCCGTCACGAACGATCAGCGACGGGCGGGCCCAGCGCGGGATGCGCTCACCGTGCACCACCGGACTATCGCTTACGATCCTATACACCACCAACTCATGACCAGCCGAACCGGGCAGCTCCAGTTCGATCTTCTCAACCGGGCCAATCTTGGGTGGGACGACAACACCGAGCCATCGTGCCACCGGAGCGATCGTCCATCCCTGCACCAGCAAGGATGTCAGCACGATTATGAATGCGGCATTGAATATCGTGTGGCCGGACTCGAAACCGGCAGCCAACGGAAGGATCGCCAGCAATATTGAGACTGCACCGCGCAGTCCTACCCAAGCCACAAACGTAGACTCGTTTCGATGGAAATCGAAAGGCAGAAGACACAACCAGACCGCAACCGGCCGTGCAATCAACATAAGCGCAAGACTGATCACCACCGCCTGCCAGGCAATCCCCGCGAACTGGGATGGTGTGGCCAGCAATCCCAGCACGAGGAACATCGTGATCTGCGCCAGCCAGGTCAGGCCCTCCTGAAAGCCACGAAATGCCAACCCGCCCCTGAGTTTCATATTACCCATAACCAGGCCGGCGATGTAGGCGGCGAGGAAGCCACTGCCCCCGAGAAGTGCCGTAAACGAAAACACGCATAGTGCGAGTCCGGCGATCACGATCGGATAAAGCCCAGATTCCAGCTGGATGCGGTTCAAGCCCTGGACGATCAGGTAGCCGAAGCCGATCCCGCACAGCGCACCAAGCCCTAATTGGGTCGATAACGCTCTCAGGAAGCCCCAAGACATCTCCTGGGCAGAAACAGTTCCAGCTGCGATTGCTTCAACCAACGTGACCGTGAGAAATATCGCCATCGGATCGTTCGATCCTGACTCCACCTCGAGAGTTGCACGAACGCGGTCGCGGATCTGGATGCCACCCACGCGTAGGAGAAAAAAGACCGCTGCCGCATCTGTTGATCCAACAATCGCCCCCAAAAGGAGCGCCAACAGCCAATCTAAACCGAGCAGGAAATGGATGGGGACGGCGAGGAGTGCCGCCGTAAGTAAAACTCCGAGCGTAGCCAGAACTATCGCCGGCGCCGCAGCCATGCGGAGCACCCGGTGCGACGTTGTGATCCCGCTGTCGAAGAGAATGACCGCCAACGCCACGCTGCCGATGAAGTAGGCGGTATGGACATCCTCAAAATGAATGCCACCTGGGCCGTCCTCACCGGCAAGAAGGCCAACCCCGAGGAAGATCAGAAGCAGCGGCGCTCCGAATCTGAAAGCAATGAGGCTGGTGAAGGCTGAGACAACAACAAGCCCAGCCGCAATGAGTACGGCAAGAGCGATCCCCTCCATCATTGCTCAAACCTTCTAAAGCTCACTTTCAGGTGGTTGAGACTGGGTCCCGCCGACTCTCGATTGTGCCGCTCAGCAGAAAGCCCCTCATTGATCGTTGGGTAAGTAGTGGGTTGGCACGTCCCTGCCGGGTTGCCCTTTTGTAATCTGGCTGAACACCTCAGCGGCTCTCGCCGCATAGGTCTTGGTCCAACTGACGAAATAGACCTGGGAGGTAGCGCTGTTAAAGCAATAGATCTTATGTGTATCGGGATCCGTGTAGTTGATCGAACAATCCGTATGGATCCGCGCACCCGACATGAGACCAACTGGATCGTAGTTGTGAAACTCACCCTGCAAGCCATCGGGTGCATACGACTTCCAAATTCCCCGGTCATTTGCGTTGGGCTGGGCACCCATGTCCGGTTCCTTCGCCTTAATGTCCGGGATAGAGCCTAAGATCCCCGCCAAAACAGTGAAGGCAATTCCGAAACTTCGGCTCAACGTCACAGCTATCACCTCGCCTTATTCAGCACCTCATGACCACGGCTTCCCTCGTCGGACGAGGTTAAACCTAAATCTGCCTCCGAGTTGGACGAGCCGTCGATACTAGTCATTTAACACCACGCCGACCCCAAATAGAAGAACGCGGCGCGCACTGCACCGTGCACGGATTCAAGCCAGAACCTATCCTACGTTGCGCTTCACTCCAGTGCTGAGGAAGTTCGGGAATAATTCGCGGGAAGCACGGGCAAATCGGCCGAGTAATCCACTGGCTAGCGGACTGGCTGCCTAGCGGGAACGGGAGGCAGTCAGTGCGCATGAGTCTTCCGGCTCTGTCCGTGTTTGCAAAATGAGCCTACGCGAAGCTCGAATGCCCAACGTAGGTCTGTGCTAAACTCACGCATGATTGCAGACCGACGCCGCGAGTTGGATGAGCAGATTGAGGCTCTGGCCCGCACGGCGTCGCGCTCGCCATACGAATTGCTACGTCGGCAGTGTCTTACCGTCGTCTCCGACACGATGGACATCATCCGAGAAGCGTCCGGCACCATGCCCCCGCAGTGCCAGCGTGATATCGACCGCGCCTTCACGTCTGCACTGGAAGTGGACGTGCCGCGGATACTGCATGGCCTCCAGCGGGCGCTGGATACAACTGATCGACTTCTTGTGCGCATATCTCCGCCTGCCTCGCTGCCACAAACGTCGCCCAAAAGACGCTGACCCGCTGTTGGCGAAGCTGCGCAAAGCAAGAGTGCCCAGTGATTAGGCATCTTGTGGTTGAATTGCTCACAGCCTAGGATGAACACGGGCCACCATTCAGTTGGCGAATAAGGCGGTAGCTGCGCCGGGCCGGGCGCAGCCCAATACCACGTCCTCTTCGGTGGGACGCCGCCGAATAGACCGGATGGCCCCTCATCCTCATGGCGGCTTCTGACCTGGCCACTATTCCCAACTCTTGGCAATGATGCGCGCTCGCTGGCAGAGGACAACCCGCCTCCCCGGTCTCTGCTTGACCGTCTCATGGAAGGCGGCGTAGGCGACGAGCAGCTGATCGGCTCCCGCCATCACGTGCTCGACCGACCAACCGTGATCCTCCAGGACCTCGATCCGGAAGGTGAATTCCTGCCCCTGCTGCATGCGCAAAATCAGAACGAAACCGGAACGAGGTCAAGCAGCTTTGCGCGTTGGTGCCCCGATTGCCGAGAAGACCGAACGTGCTAGTTCGGCCAGTTCCAGTCCCAACCGTCTGGTTCGGTTATCGGCAGCGAGCGCAACGCCTGTCGAATCTTTTGCTGTCGGCTGGGCGTCGCGATCGTTTCGGCGACGATGGCGCAGCGGTCCTTCATGTTCATGGCCGCATCGGTCATGGCTTCGGTCAGCAGCTGCCTCACGATGTCGTGGGCTTTCGGCGTCAGCTTCATCTCGTGGCGCAGTCGGCAGTAGAGCACAGCTGCCCATTCATCCGCAGTACGGCTCATTAGCTTAAACCTTCGCTGGAATAAGCTCCATTTTGATACCAATGGAGCCGAAGCGCCAGATTTGACTCAGCGGTTGCTGACCCAGCGTGGGCGGTTCTCCCGCCTCCCCGCTTCCTCCGCCGCGCGTACACTCAGCCGCATGAACTCAACCTCTCGGCGAAACTGTCTGCAGCCCTTTGGATCCCGCTTCCTCCAGCTATCGAGCCCCTCTGAGACGCTCTGGTGAATAGAGTCACGGTTTCTGGGGTTTGAGGCTAGGCGATCGATGTTCCGCAGCTGCTGTTCGCGTGATGCCTGGTTTAAGTCGGGCATGAACTGGCATAGCAGCTCAAAATAGGCTTCAGAGAACAGGCGGGGGCAGCGCATCATGAGCCAGACGAGCCAAGCCTTGTGCTCTGCGTGGCGCTGCCCTTCCCGCTTGGGATCAGACGCACCACTCGTGATGATTGCGCCGAGAACGGGATAGCTTTTTACAAGGACGGCAATCAGCCCCTGAAATTCGCGCGGATTCTGGCGGCGGAGCTGATTGAGAAAGGCAATCATCTCTTGGATGATGGGGTTCATCCGCTCGGCCAAGGCCCGGTTATACGTATCCTTGATGACTTCCGGGCTCGCATGGCAAATCTGCGAATCACCGAAGGCCGAGATCTGCAGGTAGTCACGATACAGAAAGAGCGGATTTGCCTTGCCCCAGATCGCCAGCCGCATTGGCAGCTCGTTGACGAACCTTTGCTGCTGCGCGTTGAAATAGACCCGCTGGCTGTTAGCTATCGCCTTCGCAAGCTCAGCCTGTTCGCGTTCACGTCGCGGCCGCGTGACTGCCTCGCCAATTTTGTCGCCGATCGCGTAACCTATGTTCCACGCGGCTTTCGTCATCAGGTAGTCCCAGTTTATCAACCTTGCCCCCACCCATGCGCAAAAGCTGAACTTTAGCGTTGCATTCCCGCGCAGCACAACTGTTCGCGTGCTACTGCCTGCGCTTGGTAGGGCTGATCGTGCCGGGCACCTTCCTATTCGGTAAATCCCCCCTCCTCTGCGGCCAAAGCAGTCGGGCGGTGTGAGCCACGGCGCAGTCTCGCCAAGGGGTGTCCCCGGCTTCCTAGGCAACGCCGTCGTGCAGCCGGGCGATCCCCCTCCCCTTGGCGCTCCTGCCGGAGCCGATGGCTCTTCTGGCCGCCGACAGGCCGCAACGGGTGTGGCCTTCAACCAAACAGGAGATAGCCACCATGGCCAATCAGCAAACCACCAACCGCAAGCCAACGCACGACATCTGTCACGTGCGCGGCGAAGGCAAGAACGCCTTCTGGACCAAGATCGGCGCCGCCTGGATCCATGAGGACGGGCAAGGTCTGAACCTCAGCCTCGACTTCATCCCAACCGGCAACGACGGACGTCTTGTCATCCGCATCCGCAAGGATAAGGCTGAGCTCACTCAAGGGGAGGCCGCGTAATGATCCTCTCCGCAACCGACCGCGCATTCCTGCGCGGTCAGTTCGGGGAGACCTACCCCGGACTGACAAGCGACCAGCTCGACAGGCTCACCGCGGCATTGTTCGCCGAGCACTACGACAACAACCCCGCCTACACGTCGGAGAGCGACGAAAGCAACGAGCGATGACACTCCTTCTTCGTCCTGCGTCAGCGCCGCAGAAAGAACCTCGACGGCTCATCTATCCTTCTCAGCTGGCAACCCAGTCGACCTATGCCTTCCGCATGGGACCGCAGATCCATCCCAGGCGTGCAGCCTACGAGTTCTACCCAACACCTCCGGAAGCCACGAGGGCGCTATTATCCGCCGAAAGCTTCGACGGAAGCATCTGGGAACCTGCCTGCGGTGAAGGACACATCGCCAAAGTGCTCGCCGGCGCCGGCCACGATGTAGTCTCGACTGACCTCGTCGCTTACGGCTTCGGAGAAGCCGGGCGTGACTTCCTGGCTGAGCGGCAGCCCCTAGCCAAGCACATCGTCACGAACCCGCCTTACGGGCGCGGCTTGGCGGACGCGTTCATCCGACATGCGCTGCATTTAACGAAAGAGACGGGAGGCAAGGTGGCAATGCTGCTGAACCTGAGCGGCCTCTGCCATCCTATCCGACATGATTTCTACGTAAGCAATCCGCCGACGGTCATTTATGCGCTCGATGAGTGCATCTGCTGGCCTTACGGGGATCCAGCCCGGGCGACCACGTCAATCGCCAAACAACGCTATTGCTGGATTGTCTGGCGTCACGACTATGCCGGAGCAACAGAATTTCGCTGGTTATCGACGCGAGAATTCAAGCATTGACTCTTCCCACCGGAAGATATCATCGACGATAGCACCGTTGCCCCGTAGCATAGAGCTTCCAGCGGAGACTGTTAGCGTGGATGACCACGACTCAGGCGATCCCCGTCCTGCCGATCAGGAAATGGCGCGGGTTCTCAAAACAACTCCTCTTCGCATTGCTTCAGGTATCGACCCCTCATCCGGATCGATTGCACGCTGGAACCACGGAGAGCTCCACGATGTCGTAGAGCCGATGATCGATCACGTGGTCATGACGTATATCGGTACATCGCAACGTCTGGAGCGGCGCTCTGGCAAAAGCATATCATCGGGTATGGCTCGGCCGGGGGCTGTGACGATAATCCCCGCCGGGTCGAGCGCTCGGTGGGACATATCGGGCAATGTGGACGTTGTGCAGCTCTACCTCCCCCAGGAGACTCTCAGTCGCATTGCCACGGAGGCGGATAAGGCCGCTCCAGCTCTGCTGCTGGAAAGAACGGGCCATCCTGATCCGATCACATCACGGCTGCTTGCCACTGCCACAGAGGCCCTCGACGGAAGCGAAGCGCTGGATACTCTGTTTCGTCAGCAATTGACGGAACTTTTGGCGACACGCGTCCTGTCCGCACATACCGGCATTCCAGAGGTTTCCCGCCTGCACACAGGAGGGTTGCCGCCACACGTGCTTCGCCGCTCCATCGACCGCCTGCGGTCAGAGAGCGAGGCGGATGTTTCTCTTGCCGCCTTGGCCGAGGAAGCCAGACTTTCCCGCTTCCATTTCTGTCGTGCCTTCAAAGCGAGTACCGGATTGTCGCCTCATGCCTGGTTGCGCCAACACCGGCTGGAGCGGGCCATGGCTATGCTTCGTGATCCATCTATGTCGGTGCTCTCGATCGCACTGGAACTAGGTTATGGCTCCCAGACGGCTTTCGCGGCCGCATTCAAGCGGCTGACCGGTGTTTCACCGAGCGAATGGCGGCGCGGCGCTTCTTAAGCCGCAATTCCCCTTCAACCGAGCAATCCCGCTGGCGCAGCTTCAAACGCGCTTCGCTAGATCCTCGACTGTACCCACGCCGATGAGCGACGGAGTCAGTTGATGAACGCGAAGCACCTGATCAATCAGATTCTCGGAGAGGCCTGGCGAGAAATCCTCTCCAACGTCTTCGCATACGCAATCGCTACAGCTGTCGCCGCCGCATCGGTGCTGGGAGGAAGCACTGAAACCTCCCGATGCTCGATCGAAAGGAGCGGCAACATGCCGACGATCACGACTAAAGACGGGGTCCAGATCTTTTACAAGGATTGGGGGCCTAAGACTGCTCAGCCAATCGTGTTTCACCATGGTTGGCCACTGAGCGCGGACGACTGGGATAACCAGATGCTCTTCTTTCTTGAGAAGGGCTACCGCGTAATCGCACAGGACCGTCGCGGTCACGGCCGGTCCAGCCAAGTCAGCGACGGCCACGATATGGACCATTATGCAGCGGACGTCGCAGCGGTGGTCGACCACTTGGATCTTCGTGATGCTATTCACATCGGCCATTCCACTGGTGGCGGTGAGGCGACCCGCTATGTCGCCCGCCATGGGAAAGATCGCGTGGCGAAACTCGCGCTCATCGGCGCAGTCCCCCCACTTATGCTCAAGACAGAAGCCAATCCCGACGGACTGCCCATCGAGGTGTTTGATGGCCTCCGCAAAGAGCTAGCTGCCAACCGATCGAGTTTTTACCTCGACCTCGCGAGCGGTCCTTTCTACGGCTTCAATCGTCCTGGCGCAGAGCGGTCACAACCCGTCATTTGGAACTGGTGGCGACAAGCGATGACCGGCGCGGCCAACGCCCACTATCTCGGAATCAAGGCCTTCTCCGAAACGGACTTTACGGAAGACCTGAAACTCATCGAGGTGCCGACACTG
>Ga0310345_10002712_pt1 | contig 17536 bp, 12 predicted proteins | sample HC15DNA20500_MG_FD_204667 | JGI IMG/M metagenome (GOLD analysis project Ga0310345, IMG submission 204667) | Marine microbial communities from station ALOHA, North Pacific Subtropical Gyre - HC15-DNA-20-500_MG | ecosystem: Environmental > Aquatic > Marine > Oceanic | place: Pacific Ocean: North... | reverse complement strand
GCAGAAGGTGAAGCGGGGCGCGATGATCCTGGTCGCTTTGCTCGGCGCCGGCGCGGGGGCGGCGGCGGTGGCGGGGGCGCAGCGGCTGGGCGGCGGGCTGGCGCTCGACGCGGGGGCGGTGAAGGCCTATCTCGCGCGCCACCCGCAGGTGCTGATCGAGGCCGCCGATGCCTATCGCGCGCGCGGCCGATCACAGGCGGTGGGCGCCAACCGGCCGGCGATCGTCCAGCCCTTCGGCAACGCCTGGGCGGGCAATCCGCGCGGCGATGTGACGATCGTCCAATATTTCGACTATAATTGCGGCTATTGCCGACGGAACCTGCCGGTGATCGACCAGCTGGTCGCGGCCGATCCCAATATCCGCATCGTGTTCCGCGAGCTGCCGATCCTCAGCCGCGAAAGCTATGCGGCGGCGCAGCTAAGCCTGGTCGCGGCGCAGCGCGGGCGGTTCCATCAATTCCACCAGGCGCTCTATGCGAGCGGGCCGATCAGCGACGCCGGCATTGACGGCGCTCTGCAAGCCGCCGGCATCACCCCCGCCGAAGCGCGCAAGGCGGCGGCGACGCCCGCGATCGAGGCGGAACTGAGCCGCAACCTGGCGATGGTCGAGAAGCTCGATCTGCGCGGCACCCCGAGCTGGGTGGTGGGCGACGAGGTGATCTCCTCCGCGCTGACGCTCGATCAGCTCCGCGAGCTGGTGGCCGAGGCGCGGGCGAAGCAGTCATAGCCCTCTCCCGTTTACGGGAGAGGGTTGGGTGAGGGGACTTGTAGCCAAGTCTCGCCCTTGAACACCCTCACCCGACCCTCTCCCGCACGCGGGAGAGGGCTAAAGACGCTTCACCGTTCCCCTAAAGCCGCGCCGCGCCCGGATAAGCGAACAGCAGATCGGCGTCGTCCCCCGCGCTGATCGCCACGTCGCCCGTCAGCATCAGGCACTCGCCCGCGCGGAACGCCACGCCGTCCGCCACGCCTTCCCCGGCGAGCGGCACCAACCAGCCGGGCGCCTCGCCGAGCGCGATGCGCTTGTCGCCGCCGCTCCAGCGTTCGAGCACGAACTTGCCGCCCTCGGCCAGGATCGCGCGGCCGGGCTCGACCAGCCCCGGCGCGGGCGGCGCGACGAAGGGCTCCGCGCGCGAGACCGCGACGCTCTCTTCCAGATGCAATTCGCGCGGCCGGCCATAATCATAGAGCCGGTACGTCAGATCGACATTCTGCTGCACCTCGACCAGCGTGATCCCCGCGCCGATCGCGTGCACGGTGCCGGCCGCCGAATAGAAGACGTCGCCCGCCTTCACCGGCTTCCAATCGAGCTTGTGCTCGATCGAGCCATCGAGCGCGGCGGCGCGCAGTTCCTCGCCGTTCATCGGCGCTAGCGTGCCGAGCGCGATCGTCGCGCCGGGGTCGGCGGCCAGGATCACCCACGCCTCGTCCTTGCCGCGCGGATAGCCGGCGGCGCGGGCGGCCGCGTCGTCGGGATGGACCTGCACCGACAGCCGTTCGGCGGTGAACAGATATTTCACCAGCAGTTCGGGGTCGCCCGGCGCCTGGAACCAGATCTCGCCGATCGGGTCGCCATCGGCCGGCGGATCGGCGAAGCCCGGCCAGAGCCGGTGGCGTCCCCAGGGCTTTTCGACGCGGCGGGTGGCGAGCAAGGTAGCGGGCATGGTTCCTCCTGCGCGGTGCGCTTTAACGCCAAACGCGCGCATCGCGCCACGGGTTCTTCGGCGAAAGGGAAGCCACAAAAAGCGTTGTTCGCGCGGGCGCGCCTGGGCTAGAGCCTTCGCCCATGAAGCTTGCCTCCCGCGCCCTGTTGCTTGGGCTTTGTGCCGCGCTGCCGCTCGCCGCCTGTTCGCGCGGGCGTTCCAAAGGCGATCTGCCCTATGTCGCGCGCGATGTCGGCTCGCTTTATTCGGGCGCGAAGCGGCTGCTCGACAGCGGTCGCTACGCCGAGGCCGCGCAGCTGTTCGACGAAGTGGAGCGCCAGCACCCCTATTCGATCTGGGCGCGCCGCGCGCAGCTGATGAGCGCGTTCAGCTATTATCTGGACGCGAGCTATCAGAAATCGATCGATTCGGCGCAGCGCTTCCTCTCGGTCCACCCGGGCAACCGTGACGCGCCCTATGCCTATTATCTGATCGCCTTGTGCTATTACGAGCAGATCTCCGACGTGACGCGCGATCAGAAGATCACCCAGCAGGCGCTCGACGCGATGGGCGAGCTGCAGCGCCGCTACCCCAATTCGCGTTACGCCGCCGACGCCCGGCTGAAGACCGATCTGGTCCGCGATCACCTGGCGGGCAAGGAAATGGAGATCGGCCGCTTTTATGAGAAGCGCGGCGAATGGCTGTCCGCCACGCTCCGCTTCCGCCGCGTGGTCGACCAATATCAGACGACCTCGCATACGCCCGAGGCGCTGATGCGGCTGACCGAGACCTATCTCGCGCTCGGCGTGCGGGACGAGGCGCGCAAGGCCGCCGCCGTGCTTGGCGCCAATTACCCGGGCACCATCTGGTACAAGCGCGCTTATGATCTGATCGGGCGCAACCCGGACAACGTGCCCGCGCCGCCCCCGCCGCCGCCCACGCCCAAGGCCGCCTGAGAGCGCGCGGGGGCGCGGGTGCTGACCGCTCTCGCCATTCGCGACGTGGTGCTGATCGAGGCGCTCGACCTCGATTTCGGCGCCGGGCTGAGCGTGCTGACCGGCGAGACCGGCGCGGGCAAATCGATCCTGCTCGATGCGCTCGGTCTCGCGCTCGGCGCGCGCGGCGATAGCGGCTTGGTGCGGCAGGGCGCCGCGCAGGCGATCGTCACCGCGAGCTTCACCTCGCCCGAAGGCGCGCTCGCCGCGCTGCTCGCCGAGAACGCGCTGGAGATCGAGCCCGGCGAGCCGCTGATCGTCCGCCGCATCGTGAAGGCCGATGGCGGCAGCCGCGCGCTGGTGAACGATCAGCCGGTCTCCGCCGCGCTGCTGCGCGAAATCGCCGCGCTGCTCGTCGAAATTCACGGCCAGCATGACGATCGCGGCCTGCTCAACCCGCGCGGCCACCGCGCTTTGCTCGACGCTTTCGCGCGGATCGACCCCGCCCCTCTGCGCGAGGCGCACGCCGCGTGGCGCCATGCCGAGGAGGAGCTGGCCCAGGCGCGGGCCGATCTGGCGAATGCCGCGCGTGACCGCGAGTGGCTGGAGCACGCCGTCGCCGAACTCCGCGCGCTCGGCGCCGCGCCCGGCGAGGAAGCCGAACTCGCCGAACGCCGCGCGGCGATGCAGCGGGGCGAGAAGATCGCCGCCGATCTTCAGGCGGTGGCCGGCCTGCTCGACGGCGGCGACGCGGCGCTCAGCCAGCTGCGCCAGGCCGCGCGCATCCTGGAGCGGATCGCCGAGGACCATCCCGCGCTCGCCGAGAGCCTGGCCGCGATCGACCGCGCGCTGGTCGAAGCCGGGCTCGCGCAGGACAAGCTCGACGAAGCGGCGGAGTCGCTCGCTTTCGATCCCGCCGCGCTGGAGGCGGACGAGGCGCGGCTGTTCGAGCTGCGCGCGGTCGCCCGCAAGCACCGGGTGCAGCCCGATGAACTGGCGGTGCTCGCCGAGGATCTGGCGGCGAAGCTCGATCATATCGAGGCGGGCGCGGGCGGCATCGCCCGGCTGGAGGCGCGCGTGGCGGCGACGCTGGCCGCCTATCGCGCCGCGGCCGAAGCGGTGCGCGCCGCCCGCCACGCCGCCGCCGAGCGGCTCGACGCGGCGGTGGCGCGCGAGCTTGCGCCGTTGAAGCTCGACGCCGCGCGCTTCCGCACCGTGGTCGTGCCGCTGCCCGAGGAGCAATGGAGCGCGGCGGGCGCCGACCGGGTCGAGTTCGAGATCGCGACCAACCCGGGCGCCCCCTTCGCCCCGCTCGCCAGGATCGCGAGCGGCGGCGAACTCTCGCGCTTCCTGCTCGCGCTGAAAGTGAGCCTCGCCGAGCAGGGCGGCGCGGCGACGATGATCTTCGACGAGATCGACCGGGGCGTCGGCGGCGCGGTGGCGTCGGCGATCGGCGAGCGGCTGGCGCGGCTCGCCGAGCACACCCAGCTGTTGGTGGTGACCCACAGCCCGCAGGTCGCGGCGCGCGGGCGGGGCCATTTCTTCATCGCCAAATCGAGCGACGGGCTGGTGACGCGCACCGGCGTCCGCGCGCTCGATGCGGGCGAGCGCCGCGAGGAGATCGCGCGAATGCTCTCGGGCGCCGAGATCACCGACGAGGCACGCGCGCAGGCGGGGCGGCTGCTCGCGGTGGCGTGAGTATCGGGCGGGTTTAAGGTCAACTTCGTCCCCGGCGCAGGCCGGGGCCCAGCATCCCACCCCTGGCAAGAAAAGGGAGCCCCATCATGCCGCGCGCGGCTGGGCCCCGGCCTGCGCCGGGGAAGGGATGAACAGAAGTAGCGCTTTAGCCTTGAATCAACTGCCCGAACGCCAGCAAATTGCCATCTGGCGCCAGAATCAGGAGCTCACGCTGGCCATAGGGCTGGTCGACCGGCCGGAACACATCGCCTTCGGGTAGCGCCGCCAGCTTGGGCTTCAGCTCAGCATGGAGCGCGTCGACGTCGCGTACGTCGATATAATAAGCGAAGCGTCGATTGCCGGAGGGCGCGCCTTGCTCGCCGTTGTTCTGCAACAGCCGGATGCCGCAGCCTTCGCGCGAAACATAGGCATAGCCGGGTTGGCGATAACCGAGCGTGAACCCCAGCAGATCGACGAAAAACGCCAGCGCCGCCTCTAGATCGGCGACGTGGATGAATGGGGTGATCTGGATGAAGTTCGACACCGCGCCCTCCTTGAACCAACGGCGGCTCGAGGTTAGCCCGAGGATATGACGGTGTCGCTCCCCCAATCCGACGTCGAGGCCGCCGAACGGCTTGCTTTCCTTGCCGCCGAGATCGCGCGCCACGCGGCGCTTTATCATACCGACGACGCGCCCGAGATCAGCGACGCCGATTATGACGCGCTGGTCCGCGAAAATGCCGCGCTCGAAGCCGCCTTCCCCCATCTCGTCCGCGCTGACTCGCCGAGCGAGCGGGTCGGGGCCGCGCCCGCCGCGCATCTCGCCAAGGTGGCGCATGCGCGGGCGATGATGAGCCTGGACAACGCCTTCGCCGACGAGGATGTGGCGGAATTCCTCGCCCGCGTCCGGCGTTTCCTGGCGCTGCCCGAGGACGCGGCGATCGCGCTTACCGCCGAGCCCAAGATCGACGGCCTGTCCTGCTCGTTGCGCTATGAGCGCGGCCGGCTGGTGCAGGCGCTCACCCGGGGCGATGGGACGATCGGCGAGGATGTGACGGCGAACGTTCGTACCATCGCCGACATCCCGCAGCGGCTGACCGGCGACGCACCCGAGGTGTTCGAGGTGCGCGGCGAGGTCTATATGGCCAAGGCCGATTTCGCCGCCTTGAACGCGCGCCTGCTCGCCGAGGCGGAAGACCCGGAAAAGGCGCGGCAATTCGCCAATCCGCGCAACGCCGCCGCCGGTTCGCTCCGCCAGAAGGACGCGAGCGTCACCGCCAGCCGCCCGCTGAAATTCCTCGCCCATGGGTGGGGCGAGGCAAGCGATGTGCCCGCCGAGACTCAGGTCGATCTGATGCGGGCGATCGCGGCTTGGGGCGTGCCGGTCAGCGATTTGTTGATCCGCGCCGAAAGCCTGGAAGCCGCGCTCGCCCATTACCGCGCGATCGAGGCGGCGCGCGCGGAGCTGCCCTTCGATATCGACGGTGTGGTCTATAAGGTCGATCGGCTCGATCTGCAGGCGCGGCTGGGGTCGGTCGCGCGCGCGCCGCGCTGGGCGATCGCGCATAAATTCCCCGCCGAACGCGCGCAGACGACCTTGAAAGCGATCGACATCCAGGTCGGGCGCACCGGCAAGCTCACCCCCGTCGCGCGGCTGGAGCCGGTGGGGGTGGGGGGCGTGATCGTCACCAACGCCACGCTCCATAACGCCGACGAGATCGCGCGTTTGGGCGTGCGCCCCGGCGACCGGGTGGTGCTGCAGCGGGCGGGCGACGTGATCCCGCAGATCGTCGAGAATCTCACCCGCGAGGTGCCGCGCGATCCCTGGCATTTCCCGGAAGTCTGCCCGGAATGCGGCTCGGCGGCCGAGCGCGAGCCGGGCGAGGTCGATTGGCGCTGCTCGGGCGGGCTGATCTGCCCGGCGCAGCGCGTGGAGCGGCTGCGCCATTTCGTCAGCCGCCACGCGCTCGATATCGAGGGGCTGGGGCTCAAACAGATCGAGGATTTCTTCCGCGACGGCCTGATCGCGAGCCCCGCCGATATCTTCCGCCTCGACGAGGAGACGCTCCGCGCGCGCAAGAAGGATGGGCGCGTCTGGGCGGCGAACCTGATCGCGGCGATCGACGCCAAGCGCAACCCGCCGCTCGATCGCTTCCTGTTCGCGCTCGGCATCCGCCATGTCGGCGAGGTGACCGCGCGCGATCTCGCGCGGCGCTATGGCAGCTGGGACGCGTTCCGCGCGATGATCGACCGCGCGCTGGCGGTGCGCGCCGGTCTCACCCAGGCGATCGGCGAAAGCGACGACAAGCTGCTCGCCCGCACCGCCAAGGAGCTCGCGGCGGTGGTCGAGACGCCGGGCGTCGGCCCCGAGGTCGCGCTCGCTTTGGTCGATTTCTTCGCCGAGCCGCACAATCAGGAAGCGCTCGCCGCGCTGCTCGATCAGTGCCGCCCGGCCGACGTGACGTTCGAGGCCAAGGCTTCCGAGGTGAGCGGCAAGACATTGGTCTTCACCGGCAGCCTGGAGACGATGAGTCGCGACGAAGCCAAGGCCCAGGCCGAGTCGCTCGGCGCGCGGGTGGCGGGATCGGTCTCGGCGAAGACCGACTTGATCATCGCTGGCCCCGGCGCCGGATCGAAGCTGAAAAAGGCCGCCGAACTGGGTATCCGCGTGATCGACGAGGCGGGCTGGCAGGCGATCGTTGCCGCCGCGAACTGATGCGTTTTTGCCACGGTGAGTGACGGATCGCATCGCGCCCGCGCCCATGGCCATCGCTGTCATGGACACGCAACATTTCCCCCCCAAGGGCGCCCGGGACGGCGAAGACGCCGCGCTTAACGAGCGATATACGTTTCAAGGGGAAAGCAATGCGCCATCATCTGTTTGCCGGCGTGGCCGTCGCCGCGCTGATCCTTCCGGCCGCTGCCAGCGCACAGGAAACCACCTCGATCATCCGCGGCCGCGTGACGCAGGACGGCGCTCCGGTGGCGGGCGCGGACGTGACCGCGACCGACGTGAACTCGGGCACCCGCGCCGACGTGAAGACCGACGCCGAGGGCAATTTCACCATCCCCGGCCTGCGCCCCGGCGGCCCGTACAAGGTGCAGGTGAGCAGCGCGCAGGGTAACACCGAAGTCACCGACATCTTCACCGTCGTGCAGCAGACCTATGATCTGCCGATCGATCTGGCCCCGGCGAACACGCAGGAAGTCGTCGTCAGCGCGACCAAGATCCGCGGCGCGGGCAACCAGTCCAAGGGCGTGCAGACCACGCTGAGCGCGGCGGACATCGCCAAGGTCGCCTCGGTCAACCGCGACATCCGCGACATCGTGCGCCGCGACCCGTTCGTGACGTTCGACCTCGGCAACTCGACCGATCGCGGCGGCTCGATCCGCTTCGCCGGCGTCAATCCGCGCTTCAACCGGTTCACCATCAACGGCGTGACCGTGGGCGACACCTTCGGCTTGAACCAGGACGCCAACCCGACGATTCGCGGCCCGGTGGCGTTCGACGCGCTCGAGCAGGTGTCGACCTCGGCCGCCAATTATGACTTCCGCCAGACCAATTATCAGGGCGGCGTGATCGACGCGGTGCTGCGTTCGGGCACCAACAAGCTGTTCCTGACCGGCTTCTATTCGCAGAACACCGATGGCCTTTCGGGCGACCAGATCGGCACGCAGCGGATCGCGCTGCCGCCGTTCAAGTCCGAAACCTATGGCGCCACCATCGCCGGGCCGATCCTGAAGGATCGCCTGTTCCTGATGTTCAACTATGAAAAGAACGTCGATCCGCGCGCCTTCGGCACCCAGCCCGAGAATATCCAGGGCCTGACCACGGCGCAGATCGACGCGCTGCGCACGCAAGCGGGTGGCGCGCGCTACGGCATCGCCGGCGCGGCCTTTGGCGACATCCTGCGCATCAACCAGCGTCTGGACGAGAAATTCTCGACCCGGCTCGACTGGAACATCACCAGCGGCCAGCGCCTGTCGATTTCGTACATCAATGCCTATAACGCGCTGATCAGCCCGAACAACACCACGGTTTCGGCGACCACCCCGCAATATGGCCTGAGCTCGAACGCCTATACGCTCAGCGAACTGCTCCGCGCCGGCATCCTGCAGCTGAACTCGACTTGGTCGAGCACGCTGTCGACCGAAATCCGCCTGGTGTACAAGGGCTATCAGCGCGGCCAGGAGCCGCTCGGCGGCCGCACCAGCTCGCAGTTCACCGTCTGCCAGGACGCGACCAGCGTGGGCAGCGCGACTGCCTGCTCCACCGGCGTGCCGCGGATCACCTTCGGTCCGGACAATTTCCGCCAGACCAACGTGCTCAACACCGATACCTTCGCCGGATCGTTCCTGGGCCGGTTGAACCTCAACAACCACGAATTGAAGCTGCTGTTCGAATTCACCCGCAACCGCACCTTCAACAATTTCGTGCCGAACAGCCTGGGCAGCTATTATTTCGACTCGATCGCTGACTTCCAGGCCGGCAACGCCAACCAGGTCCAATATGCGGCGGTGGTCGCCCCGGGCGCGAACGGCGCGGCGGCGGACTTCCGCTATGACGAGATTTCGCTCGGCTTGCAGGACGATTGGCGCCCGGCGCCGGGGCTGAACATCAGCTATGGCTTCCGCTGGAACCTGTACGCGCAGAACAGCTTCCCGCTGCTCAACAACGCCTTCGTCGCGCGCACCGGCTTCAACAACCAGCAGACCTATAAGGGCCTGCAGACCTTCGAACCGCGCCTTGCGATCGACTGGAAGGTGACGCCCACGCTGCGCTTGCATGGCGGCGTCGGCATCCTGGCGGGCGGCAACCCCGACATCTATCTGTCGAACAGCTTCTCGAACACGGTGACGACCAACGCCTTCACGATCAACCGCTCGACCACCGGCGTGGGCTGCACCGGCGCGACCAACCTGACCGCGGCGGTCTGCGCGGCGGCGCTCAACAACATCGGCGCCAATGTGAACCCTGCGCTGACGCAGTTCGCCCAGGCTGGCTCGGCCTCGGCGCTGACCAACACCGCCGAACTCGCGCCCAATTTCCGCCTGCCCACGGTCCTGAAGGCCTCGCTGTCGGCCGATTGGGACTTCTTCGGCATCCATTGGGGCCTGGACTATCTGTTCCAGAAGGTGCGCAACGATGTGGCGTTCACCGATGTGCGCTCGGTCGCGATCGGCGTGCTGCCCGATGGCCGCACCCGCTATAACGGCCGCGCCGGCTTCACCGACAATAACTGGGACGTGCTGACCTACAACGCCCAGGGCGGCCGCAGCCATATCGGCGTGTTCCGCTTCCAGAAGGACTTCGATTTCGGCCTATCGCTGAGCGGCGCCTATATCCTTCAGGATATCCGCGACGTCGGCAACGCGACTTCGTCGACGCCGAACTCGAACTATCGCTTCCAGACCTTCGCCGATCCGAACTTCCCGGTGCTCGGCACCTCGGACCAGCAGACCGCCTGGCAGTTCAAGTACAGCATCGGTTACGATCACGCCTTCTTCGGCGATTACAAGACAAAGATCCAGCTGTTCGGCGAAACCCGCGCGGGCAACCCCTATAGCTTCTACATGCAGGACAATGTCGGCACCCGTTCGTCGGTGTTCGGCACCGTGCTGACGAGCAACCAGAACTCGAACCTGCTCTATGTGCCGCTGGCGAACAACGATCCGATCGTCAGCTATGACAGCGTGGATACGCAGAACCAGCTGAACACGCTGATCAACAGCACCCAGTTGAACCGCTTCCGCGGCCAGATCGCGCCGAAGAACATCGCGCGCAACCGCGCGATCACCCGGATCGACCTGCACTTGGAGCAGGAAATCCCGCTGTTCTTCCGCAAGTCGCGCATCTCGGTGTTCGCGGACATCAACAACCTGCCGAACCTGCTGAACAGCGATTGGGGTGGCCTGCGTCAGATCGGCGGCGCGTCGGTGATCCAGGTGCAGTGCTTGAGCCAGGCGGTGCCGACCGGGACGCCCGTGGGCAATATCGGCGCGGCGGCGCCGGCCGGTGGCGTCGCGGCGGTCAACACCAACTCGACGCAGACCTGCGCCCAGTATCGCTACTCGCAATATCGCGATCCCAATGCGAACCTGGCGCCGATCTTCAACGCGTCGACCTATTTCATCCGCTTGGGCGTGCGCTTCACGCTGTAAGCCGGGCGAAGTATCGCGAAACAAGCCGCCGTCCCCGCCAAAGGGGCGGCGGTTTGCTTTTGGCCGTCAGCGCGCGCTCAGTCGCCCACGCCGAGCGCGGTCAGCAGCCAATCGTGGAACAGCTTCACCGGGCGCTGCACCAGCGCGCGCGGGCGGCAGACGAACCAATAGCTGTAAGGGCTGTCCACCTCGATATCGAACAGGCGGACCAGCCGATCGTCATGCGCGTCCTCCAAATGGCTTTCGTGCATGAAGGCGACGCCCAGCCCGCGCGCGACCGCCTCCAGGATCAGCGCGCCCGAATCGAACAGATCGATCGCCGCGGGTTCGAGCTGGCCGAGCCCGGCGGCGTTGCGCCAGTTGGTGAAGGTGTCCGGCATGTCGCGGTGAACGAGCGCGGTCAGCCCCGCCAGCTGTTCGGGCCGGGTGACCGGGTTCGGCCCCTCGATCAGCGCTTTATGGCCGATCACCAGGATCTTGTTGCGATCGAGCCGGCGGGCGTAGAGCGCCGGATCGATGTCGCGCGCCAGCACGATCGCCGCGTCCAGCCCCTCGCCCAGCCGGGTGATGCCGTGGCTGCCGGTGTCGATATCCAGATGCAATTCCGGATGGCGCGCGCGAAGATCGGGCAGGTGCGGGAACAGGCGCTGCGAGGCATAGAGCGGCAGCACCCCCAGCCGCAGCCGCAGCACGTCGCTGCCGCTCGTCATCGCCTCCACCGCGTCGGACAGCATGTCGAGCGCGGGGGCGATCTGCGCGATCAGGCGCTCGCCGTCGCCGTTGAGCGTGATCGCCTGGTGGCGCCGATCGAACAAGGGCCGGCCGATGAACCGCTCCAGCGCCTGCACGCGCCGGCTGAGCGCGGGGGCGGACAGCGCCAGTTCCTGCGCGGCGGCCTTCACCGAGCCGAGCCGGGCGACCTGCACCACGGCCTCGATCGCGGTCAACGGCGGCAATCGGCGCACCCTCTCCTCCTTATATTGCGTTGCGTCATAATTGGCGCGGGTCCGGCCATGATTGCAAGCCGCGCGCGCCACGAATGCATCGATTGCACGCCTGATTGGTTATTTCGCACTTGCACAAAAACCCGCCGCGACGCACATAAGGCGGGCCTTTCAGGCATCCTCTCCTAAAAACTTTCATGAGCCGGCCGCTTGGTCGGCTCTTTTTTTGCCCTCTCGCCGAATCGGAACCGCTTTCCTATCTCGCGCGCTCACGCGTGCAGCATGGGAGAGCCACATGGCCGATAGCGAAGCGCCGTCGCGCAAATTGCAGGTGGCGAATGCCCGGGCCGAGGATAGCGGCCGCGGCCTGGCGCATGTACCGCGCGCGCTGATGGCGGCGCTTGGCCTCAGCGAAGGCGATGTGATCGAAATCGTCGGCAAGCGCACCACGCCCTCGCGCGCGGTGGCGCCCTATCCCGAAGATGAAGGGCTGGAGATCATCCGCATCGACGGGTTGCAGCGCGCCAACGCCGGGGTCGGCTCGGGCGAGTTCGTCAGCGTGCGCAAGGCGGAGGCCAAGCCCGCGACACGTGTCGTCTTCGCCCCCGCCCAGGAGAATCTGCGCCTGCAAGGCTCGGCCGAGGCGCTGAAGCGCACTTTCTTCGGCCGGCCGTTGTGCCAGGGCGATATCGTCGCCACCGCCGGGCAGCAGCGCGTCAATAATATTCCGCCGGAAGTGCAGCAGTTTCTGCGCGCGCCGGCTTATGCGCTGCAGGAGATCCGGCTGGCGGTGATCGCCTCCAGCCCCAAGGGCGTGGTGCAGATCGACGAAAATACCGAAGTCGAGCTACGCGCCGAATATCAGGAGCCGGTCGACGCGCGCCGCGCCGACGTGACCTATGACGATATCGGCGGCATGGCGAGCACCATCGATCAGCTGCGCGAGATGGTCGAGCTGCCGCTGCGCTATCCCGAACTGTTCCAGCGGCTCGGCGTCGATCCGCCCAAGGGGGTGCTGCTCCACGGCCCGCCGGGCACCGGCAAGACGCGGCTCGCCCGCGCCGTGGCGAATGAAAGCGACGCCAATTTCTTCCTGATCAACGGCCCGGAAATCATGGGATCGGGCTATGGCGAGTCCGAGAAGCGCCTGCGCGACGTGTTCGAGCAGGCGACCAAGGCGTCGCCCGCGATCGTCTTCATCGACGAGATCGATTCGATCGCGTCCAAGCGGGGCCAGGTGGCGGGCGAGGCCGAGAAGCGCCTTGTCGCGCAGCTGCTCACGCTGATGGACGGGCTTGAGGCGCGGGCGAACCTAGTGGTGATCGCGGCCACCAACCGCCCCGAGGCGATCGACGAGGCGCTGCGCCGTCCCGGCCGGTTCGATCGCGAGATCGTGGTCGGCGTGCCCGATGAGCGCGGGCGGCGCGAGATTCTCGGCATCCACACCCGCGGCATGCCGCTCGCCGAGGCGGTCGATCTCGAGGAGCTGGCGCGCACGACTTACGGTTTCGTCGGCGCCGATCTCGCCGCGCTGACGCGCGAGGCGGCGATCGAGGCGGTGCGGCGGATCATGCCGCGGCTCAACCTGGGCGAGACGACGATCCCGCCCGACGTGCTCGATACGCTCGCGGTGACGCGCGAGGATTTCCTGGGCGCGCTCAAGCGCGTGCAGCCGAGCGCGATGCGCGAGGTGATGGTACAGGCGCCGCAGGTCCGCTGGGACGATGTCGGCGGGCAGGACGAAGCGCGCGAACGGCTGCGCGAGGGCGTCGAGCTGCCGCTGAAGGACCCCGACGCGTTCAGACGGCTGGGCATCCGCCCGGCCAAGGGCTTCCTGCTCTACGGCCCGCCGGGCACGGGCAAGACGCTGCTGGCCAAGGCGGTGGCGCGCGAGGCGCAGGCCAATTTCATCGCCACCAAATCGAGCGACCTGCTGAGCAAATGGTATGGCGAAAGCGAGCAGCAGATCGCGCGCCTGTTCGCCCGCGCGCGGCAGGTGGCGCCGTGCGTGATCTTCATCGACGAGCTCGACAGCCTGGTGCCGGCGCGCGGGGGCGGGCTGGGCGAGCCGCAGGTGACCGAGCGCGTGGTCAACACCATTCTCGCCGAGATGGACGGGCTGGAGGAACTGCAATCGGTGGTCGTGATCGGCGCGACCAATCGGCCGAACTTGCTCGATCCGGCGCTGCTCCGCCCCGGCCGGTTCGATGAGCTGATCTATGTCTCGGTGCCGGACGAGGCGGGGCGGCGGCGCATTTTGCGCATCCAGACGGGCAAGATGCCGCTCGCCGGCGATGTCGATCTCGATACGCTCGCGCGGCGGACCGAGCGTTATTCGGGCGCCGATCTGGAGGATCTGGTGCGCCGCGCGGGGCTGACAGCGCTGCGCGAATCGCTCAGCACGCCCCAGGTGACGATGGCGCATTTCGAGGCGGCGCTCGGCGAATCGCGCGCCTCGGTGACGCCGGAGATGGAGCAGGATTACGCCCAGATCGCCGCGCGGCTGAAGCAGGAAGCGGCGGCGATGCAGCCGATCGGGTTCGCCTTTCCCCGCCAGGCGGAGTAGCGGGAGCCTAAGAGTCTGTTTGAAAACGCACTGATGGCGCGTTTTGGCGGCGCCAGCCCGCTCCCCCACCCGGCCACCCATCAGAGTACCGTGTGGGTGGCCGGGTGGGGGAGCAACGGGTCGGCCATGCCCCCGGCATGGCCTGAACAGCGCGGGGCGCTGTTCACCCGTCGCTGGCCGGAACCGGGCGAAATTGGCTCTTCCGCCAATTTCCAAACAGACTCTAAGCGAACGGATCGAGGACCCGCCGCAAGAGGCGTGGCACGATCCACCAGATGGCGGCGACGGCCATGAGGACGAGCGGCGCGCTGAGCAGCACGAACAGCTCCACCCATTCGCGCGTGTCGGCCAGCAACGCCGACGGCGCGAAGCTGATCGGGATGAGGACGAGGAGCAACGCGATCGCGGCGATCGGCGTCCACGGGTTGGCGGGCGCGATGCGCTGAAGCCGCGCCAGCGTGACGATCCAAGCGAGCGTCGTCGGCATGGTCAACAGCCCGGCCAGCCACAGCGCGCGGTCGCTCAGCCGGGCCGGGTCGCGCGAGGCGACGAACAGCGCGAGCAGCGCGAAGCCGAGGATCATCGCCGCGCAGGCTCCGGCGATGACCGTGCGGAAGATGCCGTCCCGGCTGAAACGCGCGGCCCCCCTATCGCGCACCGCGCGCCACCAAAATGCGCATCCGATCCCCAGGACGAGCGCCGCCATGGCGAGCGCCGCCGGGCCGAACAGCACAGCCTTGCTCGCGGCGGCCAGGCCCCCCAGTAGCGGGCGCAGCGTCGCGATCCAGCCGAACCCGCCGCCGATCCAGCCCGCGGGCCAGATCAGCAGCCCGGCGCCGAGCGGCCAGAGCGGCGGGCGCGTGCCGACGGGATGACGCGGGGCGATCGCCGTCGCGAGCAGCGGAATCGATGGCGCCATGTTCAGGGCGAATTGAAACAGCCATTCGAGGCCCTTCGCCAAGGGGGTGCCCTCGCCACAGGCCGCCCGCCATTGCGCCGCCCGCAGCAGATCCGCCGCGCCCAAAGCGGTGAAGGCGATCGGGACGGCAAGCAGGCAGACGCCCAGGTCGCGCGCGTCCGGGGCGCGTTCGCGCCACGCCAGCGGCGAAAGCGCGGGATCGTAGAGCAACGCCAGCGCGCCGGTCATCAACGCGACGCAGAGCAGCACCGAGGCGGTATCATCGGGGTCAAGCGTGGCCAGCAGCAGCAGCGAGAGCAGCGCGAGGACGGCGGGAAGGCGGAAGCGGACCACCGCGCGGTGCTAAGCTGGAGACATTGCCATCCGGTAACGGTCAACTGGGGGAGCGTAGCGCGCCCGCGCTGTAACCGAGCAGCAGCAGCAGCGCCGCGCAGGCGGCGAGATAGGGCAACGGCTCGGCCAGCTCGTACAGCCCCACCCCGATCGAGGGCCCCAGCACGAAGCTCGCGCCGTTGATCGAGGTAACCTTGCCCGCGATCGAGCCCTGCCCGCCTGATCCCACCGCGAGCGATGCGCCCGCCGTGAAGCCCGGCCGGGCGAAGCCGAACCCGGCCGCCGCCAGCGCATAAGCGAGCGCGATGCCGTAGAGCGAGGTGGCGAGCCCGGTCAGCGCGCAGCCGAGCGCCGCCGCCGCGCACCCGGTCAGCACCAGACGGCGCGGGGTGAGATTGAGCAGCGGGATGATCCCCCATTGCACCAGCAGCGCCGCGCCCGCGCCCATGATCAACACCATACCGGTCGGCTGCAACGCCTGCGCCGGCGCCAGATGCAGCCGGTCGATCACCAGAAAGCCGATCGCCTGCCCGGTCATCGCCTGGGCGTGGCCGGCGATCAGCCCGATCATCAGCCAGCCGCGCACCCGCGCGTCGAGATAGCCGATCCGCTCGATGCGCGGCGCGGTGGCGGCGGTGATGCTCGCCCCGGTCGATTGGCCGCCGATAGAAGGGTAAGCGGTCGCCGCGCCCTGGCTCGCCATGCCGTGATCGGCGGGCAGCAGCCGCGCGACGACCAGCAGCATCACCAGAGCGAACAGCGCGCCCACCAGCGCCGGGCCGGCGAGCCCGATCGTCACCCCGGCGACGCTCCCCAGCACCAGATAAGGCGCGATCGCCGGGCCGATGATCGTCCCCAGCCCGAAGGCCGAGCCGAGCAGGGTCAGCGCCCGCGTGCGCTCCTCGCGCGTGGTGTTACCGGCGACGAGCGCCTGCACCGCCGGCGGCGCCGCGCTCCCCAGGCCGCCATAGATCATGCGGCCGGCGATGAAGAGGAAGAAGGTGGTCGCCCCGCCGATCCAGCCGTTGATCCCGGCGGCGAGGAACAGCCCGCACAGCCCGAGCGAGGCGGTGAGCCCGGTCAGGCCGAGCAACACCATCGCGCGGCGGCCCTGCCGATCCGATCGGTTGGCCCAGAAGGGCGCGGAGACGACCCAGAGCAGCGCGGAAACCGAAAAGGCGGCCGCCACCCAGGCATCGCGCACGTGCAGCTCACGCCCGATCGCCGGCAGCACCGATTGCAGCGCGGTGTTGCCCGCCGCGACCGTGAACATCACCATGAACAGCAGCAGGAAGCGCTGGTCGCGCGCGCCGTTCATCCTCGCGTCCAGCTATAGTTGCGGAAGATCTCGGCGACCGAGAGGTCGTAATCCTCATACCAGCGGTCACGCCCGGCTTCGCGGATGGCGCGGTGTTCGGGATGGTCGCGCCATGCCTTCGCGCTCGCGTCATCGGCCCAATAGCTGACGGTGACGCCGAGCCCATCCGCGCCGCGCGCGCTTTCCATGCCGCGATAGCCCGGCTGCGCGGCGGCGAGCGCGTCCATCGCCTGCGCCGCCTCGGCGTAACCGGCGGCGTCCGCATCGGTGCGGCGCGAGACGAAGATGACGGCGATTTGGCCGATGCGGGCTCCGGTCACGCCCACTTACTCCTCATTATCCCGCCGTTCGTGCCGAGCGAAGTCGAAGCACGGGCTCGGGGGCGTTGCGCTGGTGGCACGTCCCTCGACTTCGCTCGGGACGAACGGGTTCGGATCAAGTAGCGCCTACCCTAAGGCGGCCGAGCGGTGGCGCCAAGATTGACTCTGCGGGCGCCCCCGCTTACACGCCCGCACTTTCCCTAATCACAGGTGTGCGGAAATGGCGCGCGTTACCGTCGAAGATTGCGTCGACAAGGTTTCCAATCGGTTCGATCTGGTGCTGCTCGCGGCACAGCGCGCGCGGCAGATTTCGGGCGGCGCCGAGCTGACGATCGACCGCGACCGTGACAAGAATCCGGTCGTCGCGCTGCGCGAGATCGCCGAGGAAACGGTGCGCCCGGATCATCTGAGCGAGGCGCTGGTGCAGAGCCTGCAGCGCGTGCAGGTGGATGACGACGACGCGCCGGACGAACTCGCCTCGCTCTCGGCCTCGGCCGAAGCGCTGCGCCTCACCGCCGCCGCGCCGCCGCGCAACCAGAATCTGGGCGGGGATTACGAGGGGTAAGCCCGCGCCGCGCGATCAGCTCCGCTGATCGCGGCGCTCCGCGCCGGCGCGGGCCGGCCGGCGGCGCTCAAGCGCCGACCGACGACGCGGCTTCGCCGCGGCGGCTTCTGCCAGCGCTACTCAGGCGGCCGGTGCGCGAGGACCCCGCCCCCCC
>Ga0310345_10002711_pt1 | contig 17547 bp, 7 predicted proteins | sample HC15DNA20500_MG_FD_204667 | JGI IMG/M metagenome (GOLD analysis project Ga0310345, IMG submission 204667) | Marine microbial communities from station ALOHA, North Pacific Subtropical Gyre - HC15-DNA-20-500_MG | ecosystem: Environmental > Aquatic > Marine > Oceanic | place: Pacific Ocean: North... | reverse complement strand
TTCGATATTCATGCGCTAACTATGACCAAGGTAAGTGCTTAGGCTGTAAAATAAAAAAAACTTATATGATGGTTGACGAAACTTGGCAAGGAAAACCTTGTTGGGCAGCAGTTAAGCGTTGTAAATACTTTGAAAACATTGTATTGCCTGGATTAACAAAGGAACATCCTGATTATCATAGGATGGAAATTGCAATACATAAATCTAAAATGATGAAAGAAGGTGACTATGGACCACCAGAATCAAACAAAACTGTTTGAATATCAAGCAAAATTTGCAAGTGTTATACAGAAATACACAGGTGATTATATAGGTATATCTGCTATTAAATCATTATGTGATTTAATTACTTTCTGTAAAACTCTTGATAAAAAATTCCTTCTTCCAATGCCACCAAAAGAGATATCAGTTGTATGGACATACTCTGATTGGTGTGATTGGGTGGATTCACATTGGAACAAATACGCGAAAGGAGTTAGAGATGGCAAAGAGTAAATATTTTAAACACAATTATATTAATCAACTTCTGAAAGTGAGTGAAGAAGTTAAAGGAAAACCAGGAATTCATGTTATAAGTGTAACTCATGACAACTGGTGTAATTTTATGAAAGACAACAAAAATAAATGTAATTGTAATCCAGAAGTACAACAAGGGGTAAAGGAATGAAAGAATGTAAGCACGAACACAAAGTCTATCAGGCTGCTGAAAAGAGATTCAACGTACTAGAATCATATACATGTTATGAATGCGATTATGAGTTCGATATTCCTGAGCCTGATTGGGATTTAATGGGCAAGTATAGACATATTGATACTTAGTATCGAATATTACATAAAACGGCCTTCAGGGGGCTATTTAGGGCTCAAACAGGGCCCATAGTCGCTCTTAAAACGATATGTCAAGTAGGGGTGTAGCCCTTCCTTCGTTAGCTACCGATAGTCCACAACTATATCTCTACTTGACACAACATTTCTTAAACATACTGTCTATCCGACATTTGCCATAGTACATTACGCCTACCCAAATTGATATTTCAAATATTTCAAAATATCCAAGCTCATTTAATACTTCTATATCCATTATTTTTTAAACATCCTTTTTATTAATAGTGCACCTTTAAATTTCAATATAGCACAAACAAGTATAATGATAACTATTGTTGCTATATCAAGAAAATGATTACCTGAATCTGATTCAATAGTACCATAAGGGGTTTCTATTGATATCTTTTCTTGACGTTCTCTTATTACTTTCTTTTGCATTACCATATGGTAGGTGTCATAGCAGGTGCTTTCTTACCTTTCTCAACATCTTGCTTCGCTCTTTGAATACGATGCAACGGTATACCAGTAGTAAACTCTGTAAACATAGATGGACTCTGGTATGCTTTAACAAGATCTCGTGCCATCATACCAAATGGAAAATAGCTAATCATTGTATAAGTTGCTAATCTATCCCATTGACCTGTAAAAGCACTGCCAAATACCATCTCTGGGCCCCTCAAGATAGATGGCATAATTATATGAAGAGGTGCCAATGCATGTGGTAAAACACCAAAATATGCTCTTTCTCGTTGCTTATCATCACCAAATGACCAATCTGCTAAATCTTGTAGGTAAGAGTATGGTGCTGGTAGTGAATAATCGAACATTGTATAAGGTAACATGCCAGCTAGCCCTATAGTAAACGCATCAGCCTGCCTTAGCCTCTGTAACCTACCAAACTCTACTGAACCTGGTTGAAACCCTCGGTACTTAGCCTCTTGATAGACTTCTCTACGGAATTTAGCTGAATTCCATGTCCAAAGTTTAAATCGATTAAATACTTTACCTGCTGAACTTCTTGCAAAGGCTGGTCTATACGGTGCATGATAATAGAACTGTGTTACTTTTATTGCTTTTTTACCTTGTGCTATTAACCATGGATCGTTTAAGGCAAATTCAACTGGTTGCATGTTTTCTCTTGCTTGTAAATATCCAGCTAAGAAAGAACGTGTACGCAGCTGTCTTTCAGAAGATCGCATAAACCATGCTGCTTTATTAAATACAAAATCTGATATTTTGTATTGCTTTGCTAATTGCATAAGACTTTGATCTGAAAAATTAGGATCTTTGGATATCTTCTTTACGGCATCGTTAATGAAGCGATTGAAATTTCCTTTTTTATATTGAGATTGCTGTAACCCCGCTTCGTATCTGACCATTTCTTCAACAACACCTAGACCATGCGCCCAATTCCAGACATCTTCCATAGTACGGAACACTGGGCCCTTTTTCTCATCAGTATTAGGATTTATATCCCGCCATATATCTATATTATTAGCATTCCAGATATTTCTAGCACCTGCATATACCCAGAGATTCGTACCACCACCCATGACATTAGCTACAGATACCTTAGCTCTAGCCAGTAAACTGGCTAATGCCCATTTACCTTCAGCTTGAGCTAATGATCTCAATCTAGAAGAAAAGTAATCTATATTTGCTGGGACTAAATTGCCTTTCTCGTCCCGAGAAGTATACATTGCATTTTCAACTGCTTTCCAATAAGCATCGAAATTAGGAGCATCAGTTTTACCTAACTTCTTCTTCAATTCGTATAAATCTTTATCTATTTGAGTAGCTTTATCCATATGATTCATAGATATAACTGCTTTTCTTATATGTTTACTGCTCTCAAAGTAAAACTGATCACTTAACCACCACCATGGAGTATTTCTTAAGTTTAGCGTTTTGCTATCTAACATCTCATCAGTAGCAGTAGTAGCTGAACCAGTTGCATCTCTACCATACACACGCATATACATCTCCCAATCCTTAGTATACTCACCCATTGGATTGGCTTTAACAAAATTTCTTATAGTATTTTCTGCCATTATACTAGATAGATTTGAAGCAATAGCTCGATTAATGGCAGTTAGATATTGATTGGTAATATTTAGATCATAGCTATAGCCGTCTAGGTTGTTCTTCCTTTGCAACATATTACCAGTAGTTTTATTACCACCAATTAATTGCAGTTGTTTGTGACCTTGAGGCCCATCTCCAACACCAAAATTAGATTTACCAGTAAAAAGACTTCTAGTTTCATGCTCATTTAAACCACGATCTTCCATACTAGCCTCAGAGACCATCCGTCTTCCTCTTAATTTTATGCCCTCAGCTGCTTTCATTTTCTCTGTATCGGATAGATCGCTATCCATAATCAATTTTCGTCTTCTTTCTACATCCCTTTCCAGAAGAACGTCATTAAAATCAACATGAGGCCAATAGTTCTCCCTATAACCTACACCCCTAAATTCAGTTTCCATATCATGACGTAATCTTTCCTTTAAATAGAACACATCATCTACTTCTTTTCTCGCTAATCCAAGATCCATATCATACTGACTATAATCTTGTCCTTTTTTATAGGGTACGTTACTCTTCATATTAAAGTATCTACTTATAGCCGATACTCGTCCACGTATTTCTTTATGGGTTAAATTAGCAATAGCCAATTCATCTTTAGTTATCTTAAAGAAATTCTCTGCAGCATCTAGCATAGCTTTTTTCGCAGTAGACATACTTCTTCCACGCTTCTTTTCTCGTTGAAGTCGACGATACAGTCTACTAAGAAACATATCATCACTACGTAAGAATCTATTCAATGATCTCAAATATGTTGATCTATACTTGATATTCCCATTTTCTATAATAGGTTTAAAAGCGAACCATATAGAATGATCGCCATTTAGATCGGTAACACTCATCTCATGTTCAATGTTTTTTAAACTACGCACATCCTTTTCTGAAAGTCGATATAACTTAGTTATTTCTTTTGCATGTTCCCGAGCATATAGGTCTAAATGATTCTCATACCAAAAATATTTTGATTCAGTAAGACTAAAGGATCGTTTAGTAGGGTCACCCTCAGCTCCTGGTTGTAAAAATGGTTTTAGATTTTTATCTACAGTAGCCCTAATGTTTAGATCAAGACGTTGTCCTTTATTATTACGAGTAGTAATAAGTACAGTATTAAAATCATCACGCATAGCTATTTTAGTGTCATATACATAATCACTATATAGTTTTCTAATCCTGTTTTTTATAGACTTTATTACTTCATCGCCTGTTTGCTGTTTATCCTTAAATGAATATTCTAAGCTTCGCACTCTATCGTAATCTTTCGCAGATTCACTTTTTCTAAAGAAATACCGTTCTACATCAGCCTCAGCTGCTATAATATCTTCTTCCATTGCTTTTGAATCGCGAAGCCTATCACGCTTATCTATAGCACCTTGTAATTCATATTCTTTTACAGCAAGCTTTACTAGTAAGTCAGTTTCATCTACGCCATCCTTATTCTTTATACTTCTTATCGGATATATAGTCTTTTCTAATATCTTCTCATCCTTCACTCCTAATTCATTACTATGTTCATGTAATCTTGCAGTGTTATCCATTAGCTTACCCATATGTGACATAGGAACCTGTGCATCTACAAATACAGTCTTTAAATGTTTGTCCTTCGTTACTGTTTGTACAGGATGTAATTTTTGATCAATAAAGATAAGATCATTACGCATAGTATCAGAAGCGACAGTTTCAGTCGGCTTAACCCACATGCCAAATCCTGGTATCATGTATTCTCCATCTAATTCTCTTATTTTTATCTTACCACCAGTGAGGATTTTCATCATTTCAGGAAAGTATTTACTTCTTGACATAAATCTGAACCAGCCTTTACCATATCTCCAGCTCTTCATCTCATCTCTAAGGCCTAATAAGTTTTCCACTGTCATGTCTCTTAAATTAGCCACACCCTGTGTCACCTGTATCATCTTTACAAAGTTCTCAATACTAACCTTATTGCCATAAAAACTCAATAATTCCAAAATTTCATCCCTAGCTTGCCGTACTTCTGGGTCTAACTTTGCTCTATTGGTTCCTTTTGGAAATGACAGATCAATTTCTTTAATATATGATATATTTCTGTAGAATGCTGATACCAATTGAGCATCAGGTAAGTTTCTAAAGTAATTATTCACTTTCTTTTCAGAAGGCTTTTGTCTAGTAGCCATAGTGAATATACCTTTATAATTCCGCTGGAATGCCTCTAATACAGGTCTAGATGCAAACATAGGCTGGAAAGCAAATACTCTTGTGTCTTTTCCTGCTCCAACCGAACCCAATAAGGTAGCTTCGAAGAAAAGATTTGCTCCTTCATGTGTTACTTCTGGCCTTGATTCGCCTTTTTGAACATTCCAGGCATCTACCAATTTCCCTATTTGAGCCTTATAACCTTCTATTTCTCTTTGGATATAATCATATGCAGTCATAGAAGGACTAGCTTCTTTATTATAAGTAGCTTCTCTATAAGCCTGTCTATACTTATGTTTTATATCTTGAGACATCGAGAATATTTTTTTAAATAAGGAATCCTCAGACTTATAATCGAAAGGTATATTATAAAACTCGCCTACCTCATTTATTGTCTTAATAGAAGCTAAATCCCACAGATCATTTGATATAAAATGGTTTACTTTACGTATAACCCTATTTATATAATATAATCGCTTATTACCTTTCAATCTTGAAGCTTTTGGATCAGTCGCAGTGAAATCACTCCAAGCCTGCTCATCCATAGCCAAGTTACGTTTACCTTTTTCAGTTGCTATATTATAAGTGTGCCTATATGCGTCGTCTCTAGGATTAGGATGGTACCAATCAGATAAAACTTCCATATAGTCAAGTATACCAAGCTTACCTACTCTCTCACGTATTGCCTGACCATTTACACCATAGACTATATTGCCCTTCTTATCTCTTTTCTTCTTCACCTTAGCTCTTAAGGGTATTTTAAAGACAAAGGCCTCACCGTCTTTATTTGCAGGTAAAAATCTTGTTAATTCAGGGTTCTGCTTCAATATACGATTCATCTTGTTGAAGAACTTTTCAAAACCCCTAAGGTTATTAGCTACTCTAGCATAAAACGAATCATTATAATCAAGTTTCATCATTGTATCGGCTAAGTATTTCATATGTGAGAAATCATCAGTAGGATGATTTCGCGCAGCATCAATCTTCTCATCTCTACGCCAAGCCCTACCCTCAGTAAAATTCCAGCTAAACAATCTTGATTGAGTTCTTGCTAATCTTCCTATATATGTATCTCGAACTGCTAAATTTACAGAAGCATTATTTGCATCTACTCCGACTTCCTTGCCTCTCCATGTAAAAAAATCTTCATAATCACGAGCTGCTTTCAATGGATCAGCATGAGTTCCCATCTTTTTTGTCTGCCCATTAGGCAGCACAACTTCTACATGCTTAAATGCAGAGTGCATTAATATACCCTTTAGTATACTATCTTGAACCATACCACCGTAATGTCCAACATCGACACTAACATTGACTGCGGCTATAGACTTCGCCATAAGGTCTAAATGCGAGTCTCTAGCCACATATATGATCCTAGTTCCCTTAGGAGCTGAGTCCAGGTCAGATTTTATAGTCTCCTCATACTTGCCACCATTCTTCTTTGCCTGCATATATAATAGACGTATGTATTGTCTGTTATTAACAGCTACACCACGCATTTTCCCAGCAGCATATTGAATAGCATTAGCAGTTTGTATCCTCAGATATGGATCATACATAGATAATTGGCTATTTTTACCTCTTAAGTCAGGCTTAGATATAAATAACTCTTCTAGCGCATCCATACTACCATACTCTTTTTTAGCATGGTTATGTATCTCTACCAACTCATCTTTATATTTTTTAGCAATTCTTCTTAGTCCTTCTGGAAATACATTCATGTAAAAATTGGCACTATCAATATCAAGATCAGCACCACCTAGCCTACCCATAATCTTCGGATGAAGAAGAATCCCGCCTCCTTGACGTCCAGTAAAGCCTTTAAATCTTAACTCAGCTAATCCTGAAAGAGAATTCATTGGTGATCTTACTACAATAGAGGTAAGCGCCTTCTCTATTACTTCCCTCTTAGGATTAGTTTTAGAAAGACCTTTGTACAATTCCCATAATCCTTCTATAGTAATTCTTTCTTTTTTCTTACCTGGAGGCTTCCATTCGACAATTTGATTTCTAAAGCCTTCGTCAAGAAAGAAAACATCCTCATCCTTTATAAGGCGTGAAGTATTACCATCAGCATCTGTACGCTTAGCTAAGGCAATATCATACAATCGCATTATAGCCTTACCGCTAAACTGTACTTTAGGTTGAGTAACTCGTTTTATAAAGTAGTTAGTTAAAGCTCGATCAGCATAATCAGCCATCAACTTATGCCCTCTACCAGCATCAGTATGACCGCCAGTTTTCAATAGGAGCATAGTAGAGGATATCTTATCAGCCATATTTCTATGAATAGCTTCCTGAGTTATCTCTATTGACTTATCTTCCATGCCATCTTCTGCTATCTTAAAGATCTTCTTAAAGGCTGCTTCTCTAAATGCAACTCCAGCCTTTGATTCATTCCACAAGGCATCATTGAGGTTTTTTAACCCTATATCATCAAAATTACTTAACAGTTTCTCTAATGTCGCTTTATCCTGTTTCCCTTTACTTAAATAAGCGGCAAGCCCATTATTCCATTCATCCTTACCTACATGAAATTGTTCAATCCATTCACGCATCTCATCATATATTTTCCGACTATCCTTATCTAAGAGTATTTTCGGATTTACCAGTACATCTTGAATGCCTTTAAAAATACGTATAGGCGTATTTAATTTATGGGATGGAGCATCATATATACCAAATGAGAACATTATATCCTTAGGATTCATTTGACGAACGTCACCAGTTGAATAAGGATCAATATCTTTACCATTACTAGATACTCTCATCTTTCCACTGCCTGGATCAAAATCGTAGTCTACTAATCTTCGATTGCCACGCTGCTTAGCTACAGTCTCAGGAACAAGCATATCAATCCCGTTATCTTTCATAGCTTTACTCATCTCTTTACCAGCTCCATGTAAAGCTAACTTCCCAATTAATAATCCTTCTGTCCCTGGGGAGTTGAAGAAAGGCTTTCCAAAGCCTCCTTCAGATGGAAGACCCATGTCGATTAACATAGCTTTTAATACATCATCTCTAATAAGAGCACCACCATCACTATGCTCTTTTAGCCATTTCTGAATCTTCTTTACCTTAGGATCTTTACTATTCATAAAGTCATTTATAAGAATATAATTGAATGGCTTACTAAAGGTATCTTCAGTCAAGCGATGGAAGTCTGAAAACAACGGCTGCTGCCGCTTATTAAACTCTACTAAATCTCTTAAAAATTCACCCTTACCCTTGTTCATCATTTCAGATATAGACAATCTATTCTGAGCTTCCCACCAGCGTATATTAGATATAAACATATTGTCATATGTTTCTTTTGCGCTTTTTGAGGTCTTCAGTGGTTTCTTCTGTAAAGCTTTTGTTAATACATCTCGTACTGGTTCAGTCGCCTGATCTCGATTACCAGCAACATTTAAAGTCTTAATCTTATTCTTTATTGCCCAGTCTACTAATTGGTCCGCAGTTGGATTAACTATAACTTTCTTACCCAATTGTCTTATCTTATCGAATGTAAACTTAGTTCCGCCTCTTAGTTCTCCGAATATAACAGTACCGTCTGAGTCTTTTATATTTTGCTCAGTTCTAGGCGTATATATATCCTCATATGGACCATATTTACCTTCTCTTTGAACTGAAGTACCCTCCGTTAGACCATATTTAGAACCTAACTCAGGATGATATTCTCTTGTTCTTGCAGTTCCTCGTTGTTGCGCATACCCAGGAGGAGCTTGACCGCCTGTTTCAAGACCAGATGCTTTGCCCACCTCAAGACCTACCATATCGGGACCAAACTGTGCGCCAGATATAATCTTTTTAATAGGAGGGATCTTACCGCCACCAAGAACTCCTAAGTCCATTTTAAGTATAGCTTGATCTCTAAGCACTTTGTATTCAGAATCAAAATCTAAACCAGCTTTCTTCAACTCACTTCTTATTCTGCTCAATTCTTTCTTAGGATTACTAGTGGTATTTAAATGCATAAATATGATCTGATCGGATTCGCCTTTACCAGAATAAGGATAATAACCCATAGCCATGGCTTCCTGTATCATACCTTTATATTCCTTAGTCTCAAATACTTTATCCGATATCTTTATCTCTTTCTTCTCTCCATCTTTTATGACAATCATCTTCTTAACTACAAAAAATGCTTCAGAGGCATCCTTTTCTAATCCAGTATTCTCGTCTCTTATACCTAGTTCCTTAAATAATTCATTTATCAATCGCATAGGTTCTCTTCTATCTATACGATTACCCTTACCATCAAATATATCATGATTCTCAAAAGCGCCTGAATGTGAATTAAATGATTTTCTTGGTACTAATATCGAATTGTTTTGTCTTATATAGTACTGTCTGAACTGCCCTAAATCATCCTCGGTAAATTCTTCAGCTTTTACGCCCCTGGCTTTCTGTATCTGTTTTGCCTTAGATAATAATACTTTAGATACTTCTGCCCATGATGGTTTTTTACCTGCGTCAGCACTAGTTATATCATAATGATATTCAAATCTACCGTAAGGTTTAGTTGGCGGATCTATTTTTCCAGAGTATTTGCTTGGATCTATTGGATACCCTTCTCTAGTCTCGTCACCGCGATAGAAACCCATCTTTTCCCAAAAGCGCTCAGAAGTCTCATTGGCTTCTATAGTAATATGATCTCTTCCTTTTGCTAAAAACTCTTTTTTAATAGCATCAACTGCACGCCTTGCCAAACCTTGGCGTTGTAAATCTTCTGGTGTCCTTATATTCCCTATTGCATACTTATGCTTTGCCTTGTCTTTCCCACCCTTTGCCCTTGTTAGCTCAAGACCTGCATCTTGAACCTCCTTTAATTCTGCAGATGCTTCGAGAAGTAACTTCTTCTTATCTTTATTTGATAGTTCTCCTAATTCTGTTGCTTCTGGACTTTTCATAATACCATCAACTAACTCATTCAAGCCTCTTAGATAACTCAAATACTCAATATCAGATATATCTTTCTTGCCAAGCATCTTCTCTAATAACTGTTGCGCTGGTTTTAGCGTTGCTATTTCAGCTGAATCATAGTCATGCTGTTCTGAGATCATTTTATCAATCTCTTGCTCAAGTTCAGCTACACGTTCCTTTACTTCTGCTATAGGAGGTATCTCTGCTTTGAATGAAGCATAATCTTTCTTTATATTGATTATCTGTCCGTCTTGACCCTCTTCAGCATCGAGCTGTACTTTATATTGCTTAGGTGTCTCCTTAATAATTGTACCAGACTCTCCTTTATGTCTACCTCCAAGTATATTAATAGAATTCTCTTCTCCAGTAGCAGCCTTTGATTTAGCAAATGCCGCCTCTGCGCCCCGCGTATGCATAGCTATCTCTTGTATTGCAGCACCTACTTGCATCCTCTTAGTATGAAAATCCCTGTATTCAATTATAGCTTTCTGTTGATTTTCGGGAAGCTTTAAGAACTCAGCGTTAGTTTCAACAGCTAATTTTTGTACTCCTGTCAAAGGCTGCATAAACTTTTGAGCTTTTTCTATTAATGCAGGCTGAGCACGAGAACCAAAATAAGCGCCTAATAGAAAATTATAAAGATTTTCTGGAGTTGTAGCACCTTGAATTGCTCCTGGCGTTGCCTGGAAAGTAGCGCCAGCTAATGCTTTTAAAGTCTTGTCCATAGTAGACATAGTCTTAACACCAGGTATCTTTATATTACCTATGGCGCCAAAAGTAGCACCGAATCCAGCTCCAGTTATACCTTGCAACATGATACTCTTCATGCCTTCTAACGCATTTTCTTCTGTTAAAGCATCACTCCAACCAGATACCATACTTGCAGTACCTAAATGTGCCCCATGACGTACCATTTGTCTGGTTATATCGCCAGTAATATAATTCTTCATTGTACTTGATATAGCAGTCTTACCTACTCTATCCATAACAGCATCAGCTACGGCCATAGGAGCAGACTTTCCTAACCATTTTCCTGTAAAACTCGCTGCTCCAGCCGCTGCTTTTTCTACAGCACTAGCAGCTGCAGGGCGAGCCGCCCTTGAGGCTATCTTAGTAGCTGCTACTCCTCCACCTCGTATAATATTTTGGAGACCCTTTCCTATCAGCAAGGGTGCTTTTATAGGACCGCCAGCTGGTATACCGCCTATAAACCCTATAAGATGACCTAAGCTATGCGCAATACCTTCAACTTCATTTATAGGTTTACTTCCGATAGGAAGCGTAGAGAAACCTTGCAAAAGACCACTAGAGAAGTTCTTTACTAATCCAACGGCAGAGAAGCCAGGATCTTGATAAGAAAACTGTACTCCGAATTTCTGAGCTTGTTCTTGTAACTTTTCTATGTCAGAATACTTGTAATCACTTGGATTCTGCAAGTAATCCATGTAAGAACTATAAAACTCATTGTAATCGGACATGAGTATTATTTATACAATGCTTTTATATAAGCAGTAGAATATTGATCATCCGTTTTATATTGAGCAGGCATAGTACCTCTAGCTTTTTCGAACTTATACTTTTCTTTTAATAAAGTCCTTAACCTGGTATGTATCATATTTCTAGATTTCTTTATACTTTTTTCTCCAGACCACACATCCATACCTAAGAAATTCTCATGTTGCATATAAGGTTTTTGTGTTTCCTTCAACATTTCCCCATATTGCACTATGATATTATCACCAAATTGTCCATCTCCATATTTTGGATCAAAACTAGTCTTAGCTTTCACCCAAGGGGTGGCGCCACCGCCAGGTGATGGTAAACTAATAGCATCATCGAATGTCTTCATACTCTGATGTACCGCAGATTCATCTCTAAACATTGGATCAGTAGCTTGCTCTGATTTAAAATTCTCCCACAATAAAGGAGCTGCACCTGAAGCTTCGATACCAGTTACTGCCTTTTTATCTGCTCTATCCATTGTAGCATCGTAACCTAACATATTAAAACCACCAGCGGTTATAGCACCCATTGCGCCCCGAGGCGCGGTAGCTCCCGCTAATAAAGAATCTTTCCAGCCTAATTCTTTAAATAGACCTTGTTGAAAGTCACTTAAAGCAACTGATTCGTAAGGATATTTCATCTTATCTTCTTCCAATTTCAATCTAGCAGCTGTATTCATTGCATCATAAGCCATTCTATCATAGCCTAAGCCAAGTTGATCTCCTGCAATTTTTTCGCTCGATGTAATACGTTCTGTTTGCATTTCTTTACTTGCGCCAATCTGCTCACCAGCTATCTTTTCCGCAGAGGTTATTCTCTTATCTACTATCCCTTCAGAAGAAGTTATTTGCTTATCGACTATACCTTCACTAGAGGTTATCTTCTTATCCACTATGCCCTCAGTAGAAGTTATTTTCTTGTCTACTATACCCTCAGTAGAAGTTATTTGTTTATCTAACATACCCTCAAGATGACTATACTTTTCAAGTGCACTACCAGCAATAGCTAAACGCTGAGCTCTATCTAATCGAGCCCTTTCATTGGCTCTCTTATTTTCCGCTATCTGCTCATTCAAGGCATCTTGCTTCAGTTTAAAATTCTCCTTAGCAGTTTGCCTTTGCAATCTTGGTTCATATATAGCCCTTAACATTGAACCATAATCTGGGCCTCTCATTCTAGCCATGATATACTCCTTTAATTATCCACTTACGAACGGTACTCTACGTGCTAAGTTAACAATACCTTCCATTTTATCTTGCTGATCGCCTACCTCAGCTCGTAATTTTTCATTCTTTTGCAACTGAGTCAATAAATCAGTTGAAGCACCTACATAAGAACCAACACCTTGTTCTACTTGATAGTTAGCTTGCTTTTGAAGATTATCTCCTGCGCTTATCCGTGACGTTACTAAACTATCCATTACACCACCTTGTTCTCCATCAATAAAATCACTACCTTCTAAATTAGATTTACCTACTGTCTGATCTTGCTGTGATAAAACTTTTAATGCTGTAGCGCCATATTGTTCGTTTAAATTGCTTCCGCCTTCTTTTACCCTGGACACAGCATCTTTCATTACATTATGTAAATCAGTACTAACAGTTGTTTGACCTTGCTTAATAGCTGTACCAGCTACACCAAGATCATGATCTACACCTTCTAATCTTGTAGCTTCATCACTTATACCCTGTGCAGCAGTATGTATTCCTTTTGCCATCATAAGAGGTGCTGCATATGCATTAGCTTTTGATAAAAAGCTACCTAATCCTTTTCCTGCAACCTTTCCCATCGCTTTTTTTACAAAATCACCTACACCAGGAACTTTTTCAAGTTGCCCTAATAACCCAGAACCTTGTTCACCAGCAACAGCTTCCACTAAAGGATTCTGCGTCTTCCATTGTCCTATTTGTGCTGTCCATCTCTGATCGCCTGTCATTCCCTTCCAATCACCAGCCATTGCTTTGGCTATCTTTGACTGTAGAGCATCTTTAGGAGCACCTGTTAATTTTTTAACATCTTGAGTTGCTTTTGTGAGCGTGCCAGGATCAAATCCCGCAGTTCCTTCGGTACCAAAACTACCCCATAAATCTGACGCTGGTTTCTTTAATAAGTCCTTATAAGCACCAAAAAACCCTCCCTGATCTTCCATCTTCTTATTTTGATAACCATACATACGATCCAATCCAGATAGCCAACTTCCAGCATCTTCTACTGAATGAACCATGTCATACTGCTTCTCTTCAGCCTCTCCATAGTCAAATAATTGTTTTCTCGTTTGAAACGCCATATTATACCTCCGTTACATTATCCACAATGATACGTACAACCTACAAATTGCTTCTTGTATGTAACACCATCATGTTCAAATTCTTCTCCGCTGCTAAAATCGCAGTCCTGTGTAATCTTTGCTACTGTATAGTTGTGAAGTAAATCATCATTCTGTTTTTGACCTAGCCCAGCAGCGGTACTAGATGTAATGTAGTCTCCATTATCCAAGTTACCATTGATGTTTGTTACCCATATACAACCTTCACCAAGTGAATTTATCATAATTCTTTCATCTTCCCCTGATAAGTCTCCCCATGAAGTAACCCATTGTCCTGACTGATGACTTCGTATGTCTCCTTCTCTTCCAGAAACTACTCCAAAAACAGTTTTATCATCATCAGAATCAGATAATTCAATCACGGGAAGAGCTTCGTCTATTCTAATTTCTCCACCACTCAACTGGTCGTAGACCCCTGAAGATGATACTATATATCCTTCAAGAGCCGCATAATCTGCAGTAGTCATTCCACTATTCCCCTTACATCTATGCTGTCCTGTAAATGTAATATTACCTACATCAGAAGAATTAGAAAGTTCACCGCCTGACCCATCAGGTTCCCTAAAATGAAGGTCATATCCATCATCTACCCACATACTCCAATATGAAGTTGAAGTACCTTCTTTCCATATTCTTATGGCTTGTCCATCACCGCTACCATTAGTATCATGATAATCATCGCCAGAATGACTTCTAAAATTCACCACTCCGCCTTCGTTTCCGTACCCTATTTCTCTAGCATTACTACCAAACCAAGTATATCCAATACTCTCATTTATAAAAGTTCCAGCAGATATATCTAAAGCGATAGCCTCACCAGAACCAGATTGAGCACAAGTAAGATTCAGAGCTGTCATATTATCTGAAGTACCATCTCCTATTCCTTGTATTACACAAGCAGTATCACTCCCAACTAATGGATTATCCATTCTATTCGTAACCCGAAACCCGTCAGCACCATATCTAGTATGACTGACGTCTGGCGATCCGATGCCACTAGTATTACTATTTTTACTAATGTAAAGATTACCACTGTTGAGCATCCTTATACTTGGGTCGCTTCCCTCAGCTTCTATCTGTACAATTAAATTACTGTCATCATAAAATTCTAATTTATCATCTTCATGTATAATAATTCTTTGACCAGAAGAACTTGTCTGAAGAGTTCTACCTGTTATTGTACCAGAATTGATATTGTCTGCATTTAAAGTCCCTGTGTATATTCCATGAGCATCAATAAATGTACCTGGACTATCAGTGAAGTTACCTATTGAGATATACTCTATATCAAATTCATCTGATGATGAATTTCCAAAGTCAAATCTTACATTTGTTATAACGTCATCATCTTTCCATTCAGCACCACCACTAGTTAAATCCCACATGTCGAGAACAACAGTAGTCCATGTAGAAGTTGCTACTGTCTGTCCAGTTTCAGGTATTGATTTATATCCACCTACACCATATGAACCTGCGTCTCCAATCCAATATACTTTACCATCCCATCCTGTGCCAGCTTGTCTTCTAAATTTTATCTTTATGTATTGATTTTTCTTCCCATCAATAGGGTCAAAAGTAGCAGTTCTAATTCTTGCATCACTACCATTCTCATACAAAGTTGCATATTGCTCGCCTTGTGAAAAAACGCCTGAATCAACTAAAAAACCATGAGTACTTTCAAAGAAGTTATAATTCTTATTAGCGCTAAAGCCAAATCCAATAGTTTGTATCTGACCTGCAGTTAAAGTACCAGTATATATACCACCACTATCTATATATGTTAATGGAGGATTACCGCTTGCAAGATCTCCATATTCCCAACCTTCTAAATTGCTTTGAACACCTGCAGCTGAACCTGATGTATCATAAGGAACTGTTCCTGTATTAGTAACGCTTGACCATGCAATACTACCGCCATCCATAGTAATTTGACCTTTTACACTTAAAGTGCTGCCATTCCATGTTAATTTATCATCAGACGAATCACCTATAGAAAATTTACCATTTCCACCAAGCCAAAAGCCATCTCCTGTATCATATGCAGTTTGTCCAGCTCTTATTTTAGCAGTACTAGTCATAACTATACCGCCACCAGTTACTGCTAATTCACCCTCTATGGCAGCTAATGTAACATCTGCGCCCGATGCTGCAGAGTTTAAAAAAGCTGTCTGATCTATAGAACCTTGATTTTGCATAGTTATTTGACCAGACACGGTTAAAGTACTACCGTCCCATGTTAAATATTCACTACCTGCGCCTTTTAAAGACATCTTATAGCCACTGTCATATCCTATGAATATCGATGATGCATCTCCATAGTCTATATCATTAGTAGCGCCTATAGTAATCTTACCACCGTCATCCATGAATACACCACCACCAGAGATAGTAGTGCCATTTTGTAATATGGTATTTGTTACATCCCCTACTCCTGTACTTCCACCTTGAACTAATATTTCTCCTTTTACGATGAGCCTTCCTTCACTAGCATCCCAATGTATATATTGTGCATCTTTCTTACCAGCAAAGAAATCATAATTAGTACCAGCTCCACTACCAGATTCTTTACCCATTAGAATACCTGAGTCAGTACCACTAATTGTAAAATTATCTACAAATCCTACCTTTATAAGTTCATTTGCCGCATCAAGCTTTACCTTACCATTTTCTATATTACCAGAATTAATATGCCAACCAGTAGTAGTACCTATATAACCATCATCAGCAGTTATATCTCCCTGTATAATTAATGTGCTAGAAGCTGCTACCCATGACAAACCTCCACCTGCACCATCTAAATAAAAGTTCCCATTACTTTGCATATATGTTTTCCAGTTAGAATCATCATAACTACCGCTATCTGTATAATATCCTAAATGAGTATCATCCATATATAATCCAGAGCCTTCACCTTCAGGAGCATCATACGTCAATACTGCTAATGAAGGACTAAATAGTTCCCATTCTCCTGGATCGATTGAATCCGCTGTTGCTGAAGCAGATACATACATCTTATTTCCATCATTCGTATCATACCAAATATCTCCAATAGCATTAGCATCTGGAACATCATTCTGTCTAAATGTGGTAGCCCTAGCGGCTGCAGTTCCAGCTGCGGCTTCAGCTGCGCCTTGCGCAGCGTCTGCATCAGATTGAGCAGCATCAGCTTTTGATTCAGCGTCAGCAACTATAGCATTAAGTAATGTCTGTTTTTCTGTATAATAATCTCCCCATTTCGTAGTCCAATCAGACCTAGTTATATCAGTAGTAGCTGACATACTGCTAAATACACTTATAGTAGTGCCTATATATAAAACTAAGGCATCATAATCGGTAGTATATGCTGTAGAGGATACACCCTGTGCAAGAGCTTGGGCAATAATACCAGAATATTCATTTATTATCTTATCATACAATACTTTTGCGCTAAGCTTCTCATCTGGAGTAACCTTGCCATCATCTGCTATATCAGAAAGATCACTTTTTGCTTCGTCAGCATCATCCTGAGCATCAGATGCAGCACCTGCTGCAGCATCAGCATCATCTTGTGCATCATCGGCAGCTGTTTGGGCTGCGCCTACCCCAGATTCATCGCTAGGATCAGACCATCCAGTTATAGTAATAGAACCTTTTATTGATAAATCAGCGCCATCCCACTTTAAATATCCATCAGATGCACCACCCTTTAGTGATAATTTAGGCTTCTCATT
>Ga0310345_10002710_pt1 | contig 17558 bp, 18 predicted proteins | sample HC15DNA20500_MG_FD_204667 | JGI IMG/M metagenome (GOLD analysis project Ga0310345, IMG submission 204667) | Marine microbial communities from station ALOHA, North Pacific Subtropical Gyre - HC15-DNA-20-500_MG | ecosystem: Environmental > Aquatic > Marine > Oceanic | place: Pacific Ocean: North... | reverse complement strand
GTTTGTAACGGTGCGAACGTCGAGAAATCGCGTTGGAATCACTAGTCCGCTCCTCCGTAGGCAAATGGTCCGCATAGCGTAAGGCAAACGCGAGAGTTTGTAGATATTTGGTTGTTTGAAATTAGAGGCAATAGATGATCCCCCTATTAATCCAACCACGATTGAAAGCCACCCCAGAAACCATTAGCTTCAAGATTTCTCCCTTCGTTCACCAGATCACCGAACTAACCTTGTTGATTGCTATTTTGTCAGTGTGTTTCGATCCATTTGGCCGCAGTCTGCGGCCAGGAACCGTCGACCTCACCGGACGCTAGGCTCGTGCCTAAGTGATCTTGGTCCTTCAATTCAATCGATTGAACATCGCCGCCACGGAGTTTCAGTTTATCTTCCATCGCCTTGGCTTGCGCACGTAAATGTGGGAAATCATCACCACCATAAGTGATCAAAAACGGAGGGACACGGTCGATGCTCGTGAGAGGGCTCGCGCGGTCTAAGTTTTCAAGGCTAGATAGAAAGCGCGGACGAACCGATAACCCCGAATTCCTTCCGAAGTCGTAAACCCCCGATATGGGTAGACAGCCTCGAACGGTATCTTCGGGAATGTCGAACTGAGTTTGCCAATCGCTCCTTACTGCCAACAAACTGGCGTAGTGACCTCCAGCGGAATGCCCACTCAAAAAGATGCGGGTTGGATCGGTATTAAGGCCTATAGCATTCTTATAAACCCACGCGATCGCGCGTGCACAATCAGTAAACCCGGCGGGAAAGACATGTTGTGGCGCGAGGCGATATCCAGCGCTAATAAATGTAATTCCGTGAGGTATTAAAGCGGGCGCCACAAAATACATCCATTCCTTGTAACCGTTTGTCCAGCCACCACCGTGCCACATGATAAGGACTGACCCATTTGGTACCTCCGGCTTGAATACAGCGAGGCTTTGGTAGGCGCTATTACCGAAGAAATACTCAACAGGTTCTGCGCCGTGCCCCAGACGCAATACCTTTTGATGGTAGGGTTTCGCGAAATCTGATAGGGGTTCCTGCGGTGGGTAGTCTTCCGTATTCATAGCAGATCAAACTATTTGCGGACACGTGGCACGATCATATTTTTATCCACGATCTGTCCTGCCTCTACGACGCTCGTACCATCGAGTTCAATCGTGCAATCGCGCATCGGGACATCATAGTGGCCTCGGGTATTCCGCTTACCACCACCTTGAGTGTTAGGGCCCGTCGAGAATAGGAAATTACCAGGGAAAGTCCTTGCTGCTGCGCGGCTTCGTTCTGGTTCATCGCCATGAAGCGCAATACCGTACCAAAAGGACTGAGGGTTCATACCCCAACCAAGGTGTGAAACCGCAAATGGATCCCGGTCATTGTCACTTTCGCGGTTATCAGCCAACCAGTCATTCATCAGTTTTGCATCAAGCTGGCCTTCTATTTTGGTTATAAATCCTTTTTCGATATGCAGGCGTACTTGGTCTTGTACGTAACGACAATAGGGTAGGATGACAATATCACCCGGCTGGAACACAACAACGCCCTCCGCACTGCCTTCGTTAGGGAAAGTGTGCACGTGTCCGGCGCCCCAATGATCAAAGTGCCCCGCTTCGTCTGCAAAGCCGTACTGACTCATTACGGGATATTCTCCGCAACCGTAAGACAAATCGGTTCCAGCTTCGCTCGTGACCCGGACCTGTTTTGTATCCCCAAGCAATCTGTCGGCGTATGACACAGCATCTTTAAGTCCCGGGGGTGCCATGAGCTGCTCGAGGTCATCAGGGCTGTCGATAACCATCAGGACACGGGTACCCGTATTACGGACCTCCTTTAACCAACTGGTAAACAGCGGCACATGAAAAACGACGATTAAATCAGCCGCCTTCGCTGCCTCTAGGGTTCCTTTACATTTTCCGATGGTAGCCACCCCAACTTTAGTCCAGCTTGGCACGTCATTGACACATAGTTCGTAAATATCGGCATTAAACGTGTCCGCCGCGGCAAAGGCCGCTTCGACGTATTCGCGGTGGGTCGAAACATCGGTGAGCAGCATAATAGTTTCGTCGGCGACGACGTTACATAACTCAAACTCTCTCTGATAGAGGATCGCGAGCTTGGCGGGGTTCAATTCCTGTGCTCGTTGTGCTGATTGCATAGTCAATTACCTCTAATTGGAGCCGAGTCGTGTACCAATCTAAAAGAATTTCCGGATATGTTGCAATTACTTCATTTGAATTGCCTGTCGCCATCTGGTTCCTGATATGCTTTTACACAGGATCCAAGAGCGCGGGCGAGCCCCCGGTGAGAATTTCGTGAAACCCGTTGATTTTGCATATAAGAAAGCGCGTTCAATAGACCACGCATTGCGTCTTCTAAAAGAGAATGTTGATGATGCGGCTTTGCTATCAGGTGGCCAGAGTCTACTTCCGATTCTGAATATGCGCTTGGCGACGCCTGCTTTGCTAATTGACATTAGCCACTTGGAAGTCTTACGAGGTATTGAGAGACAAGGGAAATTCATCCGGATTGGTGGTGCCACGCGTCATGTCGAACTACAGCGATCTCCGGTCATCACCCATCATCTCCCCCTAATTTCACGGGCGGTTGATCATATTGCACACGCTGCAATACGCAATCGCGGTACGCTCGGAGGCAATCTCGCTTTAGCCGATCCCGCCTCGGAATTACCCGCATGCTGTGTTGCTTTAGATGCGAAGATCGAATTGACAAGTGAAGCGGGTGTCCGCCAGGTCGAAGCACGCGAATTCTTTATCGATGTGTACGAGACAGCGATGAAAGCGGATGAAATTCTGACCGCAGTAACTATTCCAACGACGACTTCAAATGCGTATTTTTCGTTTCGAGAGTTTGTACGTCGACAAGGTGACTTCGCGATTGTTGGCATCGCAGTTCATGCGGAAGTTGTCGATGGACGATTTGAAACATTGGCGCCTGCCTTTTTTGGTGTAAGTAAGAAGCCAGTATTAGCTGTACGAAGTCTGATCCCGATCTTAGGTGAACGATTTTCGCCTGAACGTATAGATGAAGTTGTGAAATCCCTGCAAAACGAAATCGAAATTTTCGATAGCCTACACGCGAGTGCCGGATTTAAACGACACTTGGTAAAGCATTTCTTCGCGGAGTCCTTAAAGGAAATACATGAATTCTCCGAACAATAGTTGTGACGTTGTCGTCGACATAAACGATATTACGTATAGGCGTCGCGTGCTGGCGCGTGAAAGTCTGGCAGATTTTATTCGGCATACTATCGGTTTGACGGGCACACACGTGGGCTGCGAGCACGGAATTTGTGGCGCCTGTACAGTAAAGATGAACGGGATGATCGTTCGTTCTTGCTTGGTCCTAGCTGTCCAGGCCGATGGCCAACAGATTAAAACCATCGAAGGGATAAAAGCGAGCGGCGAAATCGACGATCTACGAGCGGCATTTCATGAGAACAATGCCGCGCAGTGCGGATTTTGCACTCCGGCTATGCTGATAACGGCGGCAGAGTTGCTACAGAACGAAAAGAACCCTGATCGTCAGAGAATCCGACAATTTCTTTCGGGCAACTACTGTCGATGTACAGGATATCAAGCGATCGTCGATGCAGTTGAGCAAGTTGCATTGGAACGTGGCAATGTCTAGATCGGGCTTGATCGGACGTCCAGTCCCGAGACCGGATGCTATAAGTTTAATCGACGGCGCCGGGTGCTACTTGGATGATGTTCGCATTCCAGGGACACTCGAAGTCTTCTTCATTCGCAGTCCCCACGCATGCGCGCGCATTATCAACATTAACCGATCGAATGCTAGGGCTGCCATTGGTGTGCACGACGTTATTACCGGCAAGGATCTCTTGTCTTTTTATGCACCATGGACTGCAGTATTGACTAATCTTGGCGAGATGAAATCGGCGCCACAGCCAGCTATGGCGGTAGATGTCGTGCGATGGTGTGGTGAACCGGTGGCAGCTGTCGTTGCCGAGACACGCGCGCAGGCGGAAGATGCGGCCGATTTGGTAGAGTTCGAATGGGAGGTGCTGCCAGCTGTTTCTGGTATAGAAAGCGCTGCTGTTCCGAACGCATCTCTAGTTCATCCAGAGCTTGGCACCAATGTCGCATGGCAGATGGATATAGACAACGGGGATGTCGACACGGTGTTCGGGAACGCATATAAAATTGTGAAACGCACATTCCATATTGGACGCCAAACCGGTGTGACACTGGAACCGCGCGGCATACTCGCCCAGTTCAATCCTTCGAGCCGACATCTGACACTACACCAGTCAACCCAAGTTCCACACATCCAGCGCGCTATTTATGCAAAACAGCTAGGTTTGGCAGAAAATCAGGTCCGCGTGATCTGTCCCGATGTCGGAGGTGGTTTCGGCCTTAAGCTGCATCTCTACCCTGATGAATTCGCGACCGCCGCCATCAGTATGCGCCTTTGTCGACCGGTTAAGTTTGTGGCGGATCGGTTGGAGTCGTTCCTCGCGGATATACATGCTCGTGGCCACCGAGTCGATGCGAAAATTGCTGTGTCGCGAGAAGGGAAGATCGAGGCAATGATAGTCGATGACCTAGCAGGCGCGGGCGCGTATCTTGTTCACCCGAGGACCAGCGCGATCGAACCATTATTAGTGGCGATCTGTACACCCTTGGCGTACGACATTCAACACTATCGGGCTAGCGCTCGGCTTGTCTATCAAAACAAAGTCATGACCGGACAGTACCGAGGCGTAGGCATGCCCATCGCTACGTTGGTTGCGGAAGGCATGGTCGATGCAGCAGCCCGCGCACTCAGCATGGACAAAGCCACCTTCAGAAAACAGAACTTGATTCCGGATGATGCTTACCCACGGACAGCGGCGTCCGGCGAATATCTGGAACGGCTCTCGCAGCATGCTGCATTTAACGTATTACTCGAAATGATGGACTACGATGGACTGTTGCAAAAGCAGCGCGACCTGAGAGAGCAAAATATTTACCAAGGTGTTGGTCTTGCCAATGTCGTAGAAGGAACGGCGCCGGGTCCAGCACTTTATGCTGCAGGCGGCGCCCCGATTAGTTCACGTGATGCGTGCACGCTCAGGTTGGAGGCGGACGGTTCGATTACCTGTGCTACGGGGTTAACCGATCAAGGGCAAGGAGGAAGGACAATTGTTGCACAGATAATTGCTGAAACGCTGAGTGTCAGCTTGAATAGTGTTCACGTAATAATGGGGGACACCTCGACGACTCCATTTGGGGGAGGCACTTGGGCGTCACGCGGCACTGCGATCGCAGGAGAGGCTGCACTTCGTGCCGCGAGCACAATGCGGGAACGCATTATCGATATTGCGTGTCGGCTTCAGGAGTATCCCAAGGAACAATTACGTATCATCGATGGGCAAATCACGTCGATCACTGATGGTGAGTGTCTTATGACATTTGAAGAAATTGGCCGTATTGTCCATTTCAATACACACCAATTACCGGATGATTTTGAACCAGAGCTGATCGTAACCAGACATTACAGTCAGCGCGAACAACTGCTGATTTACGCCAATTGTTCCTTGGGGGTGTCATTAGAGGTCGATATCGACACAGGATCAGTACACCTGCGCAAGGTTTGGGGTGTAGACGATTGCGGTCGCGTGATCAATGAAAAACTCGTAGCTGAACAGATGCGGGGTGGAGTTGTACAAGGGATCGGATCCGCTTTGTACGAGGAATGTTTGTATGATGAGCATGGGCAGCTGTTAAACGGCTCTATGGTCGACTACCTCGTGCCGATGGCCGCTGAAATGCCGGACATTGAATGCAGACATTTGGAAACGCCGACCCAGGCGACAACACTCGGCGCCAAAGGCTGCGGTGAAGCCGGTACTATTGGGATCTCGGCGGCTATTATGAATGCAATAAACAACGCTTTGGAACCGTTCGATGCCGAGCTAACATCACAACCATTTACTCCCGAGAAAATTCTTCGGGCATTAGGCAAAGTGGATTAGACCCGACGTCCGTTAAAGGAGAGAGGAAACCGCAAAGACGAGGGAGTGGGTTAGTAGCGGGGTATACCTACAACGGAGCTTATCAGATACGCATGGATGGACATTTAGGCTCCATAGAGGTAGATAAAACTGCCGAGCTCGTCGTCCTCACGGACAATTTGTTTGAGATGGGTCGCTACAATATCCGCAAAGCTGAGGTCGATTTAACGCTGATGGAATGCGAGGTGATTTTCAAGCGCAAATGAATAATTCTTTATTACTTTTTCTCTTGATATTCGTGTCGGGTGCGGCTGTGAGCGCTGATGTTAACACCGCTCCCGACGGAATCTGGATTGATGTCCGTACGCCGACAGAATACGAAAATGGGCATCTACCCGGCGCGCACAATATCAATTTCGCTCGTATCGGCGTCCGTATAGCGGAAATCACAACAGATACAAACGCGCTGGTCATGCTGTATTGCAGAAGTGGTCGTCGATCGGGACTCGCAAAGCAAACGCTCGAGCAACTAGGTTATTTGAATGTTGTGAATGGCGGTGGTCTCGACGACGTCCTGCGCCAAGCGCAAGTTCAAGCAGTGACCGGACCACGTCCGTGATATCGGCTTTGTCCTGCCGACCGAATAACAATCCGGAGCCCACGACGCATGCAACCCGAGTCCATTACCTGCGCGGAGCTCGATGCGGCGCTGGCACTCGTCCCCGATATCACGGCGCAAGCACAAACGTTCGAGGATGCGCGCCGACTGTCCCCGGAGATCGTCCAACGCATGTCAGATGCAGGCCTAATCGATATGGCCGTCCCGGCGGTATATGGCGGGCGTGAAAACACGCCTTTGGAGATCTTGCGGGTCGACGAGGCGATCGCCTATGCAGACGGTTCGACCGGTTGGGTTCTCATGAACTACCAAGGTACTGCTGCGGTTTCCGCTTTTTTGCCAACACACAGAGGCGCAGAAGTCTTCGGCGCCAGCGAACGTTGCTGTCCGGCCGGCGCGCTCCACCCGCGGGGACGTGGATACTTCGTCGATGGCGGCATTATCGTCAGCGGACGTTGGGGTTGGGTCTCCGGTTGCGACACTGCAAACTGGATGTGGGCGGGAACTATGATGCTCGACGACAACGACGAGCCGCTCGCGAATTCAGATGGGACTCCATTAATTTTGGGGCCTCTCTTCAGGCGAGATCAACTCATAATTCACGATACCTGGTATGTCTCCGGTATGTGCGGCAGCGGCAGCAATGATGTCGAGGTCCAAGACGCGTTCGTGCCGGAAGGAAGGTGGGTAGATCTTACCCACGCGCCTGTCGTTGACCGGCCTTTGTTTCACTTTCCCATCATTAGCCTGTTTGCAGCAGGTGTTGCGGCTGTGGCTTTGGGTTCAGCCCAGGCTGCGCTGGATGGTTTCATCGATCTTGCCCGCGAACGGATCCCGTTCGGTAGAACGACGCCATTGGCCGAACGCGCCTCCGCGCAAATCTATGCGGCGCGTGCCGAAGCTCTGATTGATTCGGCGCGTAATTATCTATACGAGGCAACCGATGCGTTATGGGCATTGAATAAGCAGGGCAAAGAACCAACAATCGAAGCGCGCCGTCGGCTGCGGCTCGCTGGCGCTCACGCGGCTGAAAAAGCTGCAGAAGCAGTCGATTTGCTGTATGCGGCAGGCGGCGGGCCCTCGATAGTCACTGATAACTCGTTTCAACGTCATTGGCGCGATGTGCACGCCACGACGGTGCATATTCAGGTTAATCACGCCCAATTTGAGACGATGGGTAAATTACGACTGACGGGCGAGGTTGAAGGGCTACTCTAGTCACTCGCATAGCTGTCTAGGCAGGATATTGGGACTCCTGAAACCGCCCTATACTCGCCTAAAAATTTTAGGCCCCACCCATGCTTAGACTGCCGCACCCTGGAAGAAGCTGTTACGCTTCTCCATCCACTACCTCAAAAGTACCAACAGACATGAAGAACCCACCAAAGTCGTTTGCGACTAAGCTGATTCACGCAGGCGAACCACGAATTGATGGTGCGGTTCGGCTGCCGGTTTTCCAGACGGCGATGTTCGAGTACGACGGTGACGACCCGCGCGGCGCGCGTTACATCCGTTATTTTAACAATCCCAACCAGATCGCGCTCAGCGACAAGCTTGCTGCACTGGAAGGCGCCGAGGCGGGCCTAGTGACTGGCAGCGGCATGGCGGCGATCTCCGCGACGCTACTGACATTACTACGCCCCGGCGATCATTTCCTCGCCCTCGATTGCCTTTACGGAGGTACACATGACCTGGTTACGGGCACGCTCGAAAATCTCGGTATCACACACACCTTTATCACGGGTGACCGGCCGGAGACCTGGCCGCAAATGCTACGTCAGAACACCAAGGCCGTTTATGTCGATACCATCACTAATCCTCTACTGCGGGTCAGCGATCACGATGCATTGATTGCTTTGTGTAAAGACAACGGCCTGACTTCTGTTATCGATAATACCTTCGCCTCCCCCGTTCTCTATCGCCCGGCCGAGGCGGGTTACGACCTGTCTCTACACAGCATGACAAAATATATCAATGGACATTCCGACGTTGTTGCCGGGGCAATCCTTGGTGGCACTGAAGCAATCACAGCAATTCGGCATACCTTGTACAACCTCGGTAGTGCACTCGATCCGCACGCTGCATTCCTAGTCAACCGGGGCGTAAACACGCTGGCCCTACGCGTGCGTCACCAAGGCGACTCGGCGTTAAAAATTGCCCGATTTCTAGAAGCCCACCCGAAAATCGAACGGGTCATTCACCCGGGACTGGCGTCGCATCCGGACCATGCGTTGGCGCGCAAACATCTGGACGGTTTTGGAGCCATGATCACATTCGAGGTCACTGGTGGTTTAAAAGCGGCTAAAACATTTATGGCGGCACTTGATATTCCGATCATGGCACCAAGTCTGGGCGGACCCGAAACGCTGATGACGCGGCCTGCAATCACCTCACACGCCGGACTCACATCGGAAGCGCGACGAGGCCTCGGCATCAGCGACGGTCTGATCCGCTGCTCGATTGGTCTGGAGGACGCCGACGACCTGATCGAAGATTTCACCCAAGCCTTGCGTTAATTCTTTCCACATCTTACTGACGACGATGCACCTGTGACAGATAGGAAGTTTCGTGCTTAAACGCCAGATTTCAGTCGTGGCATGACCTCTTTGGCAAAAAGCTCCAGACTACGGCGTGTACCCACGAGCGACGCACCCGGCAATATCCCCATCATTACAAGGTGTGTGCAAGGAGAGCGTTTGAGTAAATCGCGTAGACCTTCATACACAAAATCAGGTGTGCCGATGAAAGCGGGTTCGCCGAAAAAATCGCAAACCTGGTCTTCCCGAAGCTGAGCGACGCTAGGAATCGCGCGTGAATCCTGATCGTCGTTATTGGCGTCACCCGCTTCGACAGCCCAGTCGCGATACAGCTGTAACATGTGATTAACCGGTGACGCGGTGTCGTTCCACGCTTGTTCCTTAGAATCGGAGACGTAGACAAGCACCATCTGGCTGACCATATAGTTATCCGGTTCGCGACCGTGCTCGGCTAGCGCCTCTCGATAACGTAACCGATGCTCTGCTGACACCCCCGCTAAATGACAGCCCATGCGCGCGGCGCGATCGAGCGCCCGATCGCCGCGTGCACCGACCCAAAGTGGCACGGGATGTTGAATAGCGGGTGGCATAATGCGCGCGGCGTCAATATTGTGATATTGGCCGTGGAAAGTTACGGTCTCACCATCGAGCAACTGGCGGAGTAGCGGCAGCTGTTCGGCGAATCGCTTGCCCCGCTCCTTCGGGGAAATACCCATGCCGACAAATTCGCCGACACGATATCCAAGACCGACGCCGATATCCATGCGCCCGCCCGAAATCACGTCTGCGGTCGCGATGTCTTCGGCCAAGCGAACGGTTTGATGCATCGGAAGCAGCATTACAAAGGTGCCGATTCGAATAGTGGTGGTTCGCGCGCCTATTGCCGTCGCAATCGGTATCAGTGATGGAGAATAGCCGTCATCCATAAAATGGTGCTCAGTTAACCAAACATGATCAAACCCCAGCGTTTCCGAGTACACCGCAAGGTCAAGATAGTCTCGATAGAGACGATCCCACGGTAATCGATTAAAGTCCGGGTTGCGAAATGGAAACAGAAAACCAAGGTCGATACTCATTACTTACTCCATCATGAGCCGGGGACCTGCTCAGACGCACTGAGCAGCAAGGTTGGGAAAAGACTACAGACGAGGAACTTCTACATCTGGACACGCTGTTGGAACAGAGCTTACTACCCACGCTAAACCAATTAAACATCGTACCTTTGGATTGTCATACAAGACCAACGTAGCGCGGTGCGTGGGGAATTACTCTCCGTGACCCAGCTACCCTTAAGGGAGAAAGGTCACACTTATCTCTTGTGTTGCGAGAACGATCTATGATGGGATGGGCGGACACGAACAAGAGGAAGACGCCATGCCTGCCCAAACCCCCGAACAGGTCAATGAGCAACTCATCGACGCGCTGACCCGTGGCGACATCGACGCCGCGATCGAACTCTACGAACCGGACGCGAGTTTCGTGAACGCGGGCGAGGTCGTCACTGGACAGGTCGGGATCCGCGTGATCATGGAAGCATTTGCCGCGGTGAAACCAAAGTTCGATATCAAACCCAAGCCGACCGTGCAGAGCGGTGATATCGCGCTCACCGGAAATAATTGGAGCCTGACGGGCACGGACGCCAGCGGCAACGCTATGGAGATGAGCGGCAACTCCTTCGAAGTCGTGCGACGCGGTGCGGACGGCAACTGGCGCTTCGTGATCGATAATCCGGATGTCGGCTAGACCGAACAGGGGCCGGATTTTCGCCAACTTGGAGCGAAGCCACAAGGTGCCTACTATTAGACGAGTAAGCTCCAATAAATTACTTGACGGCTATGGTGAGATACAAGATGAGCATAACGGAATACGAAGAACTCGATGGCCTAGGTATGGCCGAACTAGTTCGTAAGGGTGAGGTGACACCGTTGGAACTGATCGAGGAGGCCATCAATCGGATTGAAGCAAGAAACCCAACTTTGAACGCAGTGGTCTACAAGATGTACGACCATGCGCGAGATATCGCCAAGGCCGGTCCGCCCGTCGGTCCGTTCACGGGCGTGCCATTTTTGCTAAAGGACATGACGTCCCATTACGAGGGCGTTCCGACCACTCATAGCAGCAAGTTTTTTACCGACATCGGGCCGTCTGACCACGACAGCGAACTCGTCAAACGGTTCAAACGAGCGGGACTAAATACGGTGGGGAAAACCAACACGTCAGAGCTTGCCCTGAGTTTTTCCGTGGAGCCGACGTTTCGCGGCCCGTGCCGCAATCCGTGGGCGCTTGATTGTTCGACCGGTGGTTCGAGTGGTGGATCCGCAGCGGCGGTTGCTGCACGCATCGTACCAATTGGACATGGTGGAGACGGATGCGGATCGATTCGTGCGCCTGCGTCATGCTGCGGCATTGTCGGGCTCAAACCATCCCGAATGAGAACACCGCATGGCCCCGACTTGAGTTCGGTATGGGAGTCGATGTGTGGCGAGTTCGTAATGAGTCGAACGGTGCGCGATTCCGCCTACTTGCTGGATGAAGTCGCCGGTCAAGATGTCGGGGCATATTACTCAGCACCGGTGCAAGATCGCCCGTTCGCTGACGAGATTGAATTGGATCCGCGCCCTCTGAAGATCGCCTTCTCCGCTCACGGACCGACCAAATTCAACACGAGCCCTGATTGCATCGCTGCCCTTGAGCATGCCGCGAAACTGTGCGCCGATCTAGGCCATCACGTCGAGGAAGCAACCCCGCAGATGTCAGAGGATTTGATCGAGACGATGAACGACGCAGTGATGGGTATGCTGGCACTCGAGACGGCATGTGACATCGACGAGATGTCCGAGTTGATCGGCCGGCCGGCGAGGCGGGAAGACTTTGAACCGACCAACTGGGCACTCGTGGAATCCGGCCGTGCCTATTCGGGTACCGACGCCGTCAAATTCAAGCGCGCGATACACCGGGTGGCGCGGGAAGTGGCTCCATTCTTCGAAGACTATGACGTCTATATTTCGCCAACAGCTGGTTGTCCACCGGTTCCAATCGGCGTAATCGATCCACAAATGGCGGATTGGCAGAAGTACTTTGGGCTCATGTTTGACTTCATGCCGTTTACATCGCTCTTCAATATCACAGGTTCGGCAGCTATTTCATTACCTCTGTGGTGGAATGGGGAAAACGTCCCAATCGGCGTCCAGTTTGTGACCAGAATGGGTGCGGACGGGTTACTACTGCAACTCTCAGCACAATTAGAACGCGCGGAGCCTTGGGACCACCGGCGCCCACCACTTAATTAATTAACCTGTTGCTTTGATCGTGCGTTAGAGCAGAGCTTACTACCCGCGCGAAACCAGTTAAACACCGTGCCTTTAGATTGTCATACAACGACAACGTAGTGCGGTGCATCGTCTAATTACAAAAGAAGCGCGACCAACGAGCGCGCTGTTACGCCCTGTCTTTGAGGTTCTGGATCGGATTCAATGCCCTGAGGAAGTAGGTAATCAGAGGAGTCGTGACCAGCGCGCTGGAGGATTGGAACTGAAAACTACGTTTAGCAACAACCGCAGCTCGGCACCACGTCCGGCCGGTAATAGGCTTTGGCTGCTTTTGCATCACCAATCCCACCCGTGCCCCCGTTGGCGACAAGGTTAGCGGTACTCGCGTCCGCTACATTCTCCCATTTTGAGACATCCAAAACCGACGCCGCCACGATACGAAACCTGTGGACATCGATGGTAGAGTTAATCTCGATCGTCGTGTCACCAACAGGGCCCCAATCGGTGAATTTCTGGTCGTCGCAAAAAACCTGCACTGATTTTGGGTCCGGAAGTTGGGTTACTTTCCAACTGGTTGGCTCTCCACGACAGGCAGTAGTTGCGGCGTAGGTCACCACTCGCAAACTACCGTCGGTCGTATCATTGGACGCGTCGGAAATACCGAGATTCGGATAGTCGACTGCCTCCACGGTCGGGAGACTGAATTGAGAATCGTGTCCTCCATTATAGACATTTGTCCACGCACCAGGCGGTCCAATCTCGCTTAGAATCAATAATCCATTCAGTTGTCCACGCGGATGGGGCTCATCGAGACCAAACCGCCAAGCAAAACGGTCTTCGTCCTCTGCGAAAAAATCCGGTCCAAATTCCTGCTCCGCGATAGCCTTTAACCTTCGCTCCGTCGTGCTGTCTCCAACTTCGCGGGCAAGCATTAATACCATCAAAAGCCAGCGGGGATCATCGAATGCCTGAAGTAACGCTCCCGTTCGTTTATTCCAGCGAAGATCCCGCAACCCGGCTTCGTAGAGTTGCAGACCAAATTCCGGAGCTTGCGGATAAAGGTAAAATAGTGGTGCCAACATCCCGTAACCGCTGAGACCTGGCGGCGGACAATAAGCGAATTCTTTCAATGGATCGTAGTAGAACGCGAAACCCGTGATGTCGCCGCTTGCATTGCGCTGCGTAAAGTGCTTTTTCGCAAACTCGATCCACTGGTCATAAACCCAATGAGTCTTCGCACCAAAGAGTTTGTCATAAAGTTGAAGACTCAGACCCGCTGCACTCAAGCAATAAGGCCAAATCTTCGTGTTCTCGCAGTGCGCACCTTGGGGACGTTCAGACCATTGATCTTCCAGAAACGAAGAAATGCTGTGTTGGGTCCATTCGAAAAGACGGTCGTTGTAGCCCGTCATTTTGAATGGCTTCTCCCACTTGTCGTTCCCCGACACGTAGGAATAAGTGCCGAGCAACAAATTAAAAAAACCACGAAAAAAGAGGTTGCCATCCGCGCCAACAGGATCCGGTTGCAGACCCCAGGGCTCAACGCCGTTTGCAGTCCACCCGGGCGGATCGTAGCGGCCGCGCATATGTTCGGGCATCCAGACTAACCACTCCGGAGGGTATTGGTCTTGATGCGGATCATGGCCAATGAATGTCAACCAATCGACAGCAGCCCAGTAAGTCGTGTATCGACCAACAAGCTCATCGGCGATGCGTGTGTAGACCTCGCGCCATGCTGGCGTTCTGTCCGCCATTAACGCTAATGCATAGGACGTTTCCGACAAATCGAAACGCGGAAACGTGCACATCGGAGCCGTCGTGCTGCGGTCCCACCACGGTAACGGATCACCGTTGCTGCTCCAATCATCCGCAATGGTGGCTTTGTCCCAAATGTGGCGTAACCACCCCCGAGCTCTGGGACCCAATCCGTCATTGACGTTCATGATGACTTCTCGGTCGTCGTAGCAGGTAAATCGACTACATGCCGAAAGCCCTTAATCTTGTTGGGCGCAGGTGTCCCCTGCCCAACCTTCCACATCATAAGATTCTCACGCTGCCTAACAGCGCCGGACCAAGTGTGATCGAGAGTGTTTTGGGCGGGTTCACGCGTTATCCGGTCCGCAACTTTGCTATTGGGATCCGCCCTAGTATAGGCACTTGGCATTGTGTGCCTTTTCTTGCGTCCAGGGACACAACCCATCACCATTTCATAGAACCAAAGAACGATTGCGGGCAAACCTTTTATCTCGATATTTCCCGACGTGATCCCTTCCACAATTTGCTCCACCGCATTCGGTGCGAGGAAAATCCGTGCGCCGACTGATGCGGAGGGAAAAATCAAAGTGCAGTCCGATCCGCCCTCAATCCCTGGATGGGAGGAGATCCGGCGCTCGCGGAAAAGGTATGTTCTGGAAACACCATCGCGGGTCGCTATCGTCACGCTGATGTCGCAGGCCGCTTGAGCCCGCAGTCGGCTACTAACCCGACTCACCAACGAAAGTAGTGTACCGACTAACCAGAGAATCAATCGAAAGCTCACGAATCCACTCCTGAAATTATGAAAATCTGTCCGACTGTCATTCTAAACGCTCGAGTGATTCCTCCACGCTCGGCATCTTTCCCGCAGCGACATCCATGCGCCGTTGGTCGTGAAAACGTCGAAGGAGACTGTTTGCAGTGGCGAACGTCTCTACCGCCTCGACATAATCTTCGAGATTTACGCCAGGAAGTGCCCAGAGGGTCGTACTGTCGTCAAAGGTATCTAGATACGCCCGCGCACCGCAACAACCCAGACTGGATGCCGAGCGCCCACTGTTAACAACCTGTGGGATCAACGCGCAGGCGGGGCGTCCCAATGCGAGTGGTGAGTCGCCGTCCACCCGCGTGAGTGCTTCGGTGATTATCAGACCCTGCCCCGCGTCCGCAAACAGCAGCACCGCCGCTGGTGTGTCGACGGCTTCCGCGAGTGGGGCATAAACAACAAAGCGACTTGGGGTTTCCATAACAGGTAACGACCGCACCTCTTCCAAACGAGCATAATCAAGCCCCTGCATGGTGGCCAGAGTTGCCTCTAGTTCGCCGCTCTGTTTCGCTGGCGCATCATCAAAGTTGTGGGTGTGGACCCCAATCGAGCACAGTTGGTGGTGAGCTGCCCGCGTAACCAGCCTTTCCTTAGCACCGAGTTCCCAGAACTTACAGCCAGCTGGTACCATCAACGATGGCTCGGGCCCGCTAGCGGGTGCATCTTGGGAGAACGTCACCGCCACCGGCGTCGCAGTGAGTTTGAGCGCAACCATGAGACGCTCCGATAACTGAGTCAATTCCCCCATCAAATTCCCCATGACTGGAGTACTTGAGGATAGAGGTTACCAGATAACCTTTTTAAAATGGCTAACTGATTGCGAAAGAGAAGAATCTCTACGATTTACTTTAATCTCACAATGAGAGCAGAAGACGAAAAATAACGATGCTCACACGGGAGGAAATTCCGCCAGATCTTGAGCCGACCGCTGAACGGGCCCTCGCATGGCTCAATGCAGATCAAGGCACAGATTTTACACTGACCGGCCTAGCTGAACCGATTGTTGAACAAATTACACCAGATACCTCCCCCGTCACTCTCAACCTGATTCTGTGCGACGGTGACATCTGTGCGCGTAAAGACATCGAAGTGTCCCAAAAAAAACAAGGTTGGTCCTTCACCATGCGAGAAAACGAGGATAGCGAAATCCCTCCACTTCTGGACCCACCTAAAGGCCATCGCACCGCCTGGATAGACGATCAGCTCAAAAAGCATGATTTCATTTTGTTACTATTTTACCGTGGCCGTTGGTGACCCCCTTGCCGCTTCGAGTTGCGAAGCTATACGAAGTCAGGTGTCGTCGATGAGATACGGCAGGCCGGAGGCGCGGTATTTGCGATTACCAGCGAGCCGCAGGCACTCGCTGTTGAGGCTGAAGAAGATTGGGAGTTTGGTTTTACCGCGGTAGGGGATCCACACCAAGAGATCCGTGAGACCTGTCACGCCCGCGGCTGGCTCGATGTTTACAACAACCCGGACTATGGGCACCTCCGGCACCGCCCTTGGGCGCGTCACCCAAAAGGTTACTATCAGCCTGCCGTAATCGCACTGCAACGCGAGGGTCGGATTCTATATCGCTGGCGATGTATCCCCAATCGCAAAAATATGAGCGGTGCCGGCGCCCGTCCTGAAGCGCGGTATACTTGGGCCAACATCCGGAATCAATTGCCCGAAACTGGAGACGCGCCCCATGACGATAAACCGTTGCTGGGCGCAAAAGACCTTTCGTGGTTTCGCTTCCTAATAATCTTAATCGCCCACGGGTGGTTCATCCGCCCTCGCGCTTTGCCACTAGCAAGGCCAGGGGACCCTGAGAGAGTGAGTCCGAGAAAAATGATGCCCAGAGTCTATCTTTTTATTTTAGCGTGGCTCATCGCCCTCGCTTTACTACCGCTTCACTGGGTAGGAATTGGCTTTGTCAGCTGGCTCGCAATCCTGACACCCGGTCTGATTGAGATCCATCGTCAATTTCAAAACGAAACCACGAATTGAACCCGTGCACGTTACTTTCAGTTTGAACGTGATAACCGGAGGCACTGCTGGTAGCGACTTGCGGTGTATCGGGGGCGTAAGTTCGCGACCTATGGAAGTAAATCTACTGTTACGACGGGCTGCCCCCTGGCGTCGGGGGGAGTGTATTTAACATGAAATCCCCACAAATATTGATTGCCGGCGGCACCGGTACCAACGGTCGTGAGCTATTAAAACAGCTCTCCGGCGCTAGGATTAAAGCGCGAGCGCTTGTCCGAAACCTCTCGAAGGCATCGTATCTCGCCAACGAATACGTCGAACTGGTTCGGGGCGATCTCGGGGAGCCCTCTTCACTACGGGAGGCGTTCGATGGGATAGACAAGGCCTATATCGTAACCGCTGTACACCCGGACTCCGATGCTTGGTTTGAAAATTTTTTTAACGCAGCTAAAGCAAAAACCGTTCAACTCCTCGTAAAGCTATCTGCATACGGCGCGGCTGTTGACGCGCCGTCGGAAGTCTTACGTGGACACGGCCGGTCGGATGACGCATTGATCGCCTCGGGTGTCCCATACACTATTCTCCGGCCAAATACATTCTACCAAAA
>Ga0310345_10002709_pt1 | contig 17566 bp, 11 predicted proteins | sample HC15DNA20500_MG_FD_204667 | JGI IMG/M metagenome (GOLD analysis project Ga0310345, IMG submission 204667) | Marine microbial communities from station ALOHA, North Pacific Subtropical Gyre - HC15-DNA-20-500_MG | ecosystem: Environmental > Aquatic > Marine > Oceanic | place: Pacific Ocean: North... | reverse complement strand
CAGCCCATCCGCCGCTCGGTCGCCTCCAGCCCCTCGAGGAAGCAGCAGGCGCGCAGGGCGGCGTCGTTCAGCCCCGGGCCCAGCGCCTCGAGCGCCTCGGCGAGACGGCGGCGCGCCTCGGTCGGGCCCGCGGCCGGCTCGCCGGCGCCGCTGCGCCCGGGCTCGCCCGGGGTCAGGAAGCGGCGCCAGTCCTGGGTGATCCGCGGGCCCATCTGGGCGCGCTCGAAATCCTCGCGCAGGCGCTCGCCGGCGGCGATCTCCCCGGGCTCGAGGAAGGCCTTGCCGTCGGGGCCGCGCCGGCGGGCCAGCCAGCCCAGCGGCGTCTCGCCCAGGTTCACCACCAGGTCGCGGGCGGTCCCGTCCTCGACCACGCGGCGGCGGCCGGTCACCTGGTGCTGGCGGGCGAAGACCGAGGCCGCCTCGGCCATGCCCGGCTGCGGGCCCGGCGTCTCGGCCCTGCGGCGGCGCTGGTCGCCGTCCTCGCCCAGCGTGCGGCGCAGCCAGGAGCGGCCGGCCGAGGTGATCTCGTAGCGCGCCATCGAGGCGCCGCCGTGCACGCAGCCGATCCAGTCCCGCGCGGCGAAGGCGCGGGCCATCTCCAGCGGGGTGCGGGCCAGCGTCACCAGGCTGTCCTCGGACTTGCGGAACACGCAGGCGACCTGCGCGCCGCGGGCGAGCGCCAGGAAGGCGCGCGGCTCGCACAGGCGGCGGAGGATGCGGCGGGCCTCCTTGTCGACGGCCTCGTCGTCGGGGCGCGGGGCGGCGCGGTCCAGCGGCGCGGCGGCGGCGGCGGCGTGGGGCGCGGAGCGCGGGCCGGCCTCTGGCCGGTCTGCGGGGGATGGGTGGAACTGAGGCAACGCGGTCTCCTTGGCAAGCGGCGCGGGGACGCCGGGGTCGCGGGCGACGGATTCGATTTCGGACAGGAGGTCGTCGAACAGCGGGTCGTCCCGCCGTTGCTCCACGCGCCGGACGGCGCGCAGGATGGTCGAGGGGTGGCGTCCCGAGGCGGCCGCGATGCGGCGAAGCGGCTGCCCGCAGGCGACATGGGCGAGGTAGACGGCGGCGTCCTCGGCCCGGAGCCCGCCGCCGGCGGCAGGCAGCCGGCGCGCGGTCAGGTCACGGCATTTCAGCAGAGGATCCAGGCCGGCCATGCGCCAATTCCCCCAGGTGAACGATATTACGTAAATTCACGCTATGGTTGATTCCTGAACAAGCGGTTAAGTGCCTGTGGACCGTTCCGCTTCGCCCTTTCCGGGCAAGGGTTTGGATCGGGGGCCGGGTGTGGATGGTCCGCGCGCTGGTCGCCGCCGGCGCGCAACGCCCCCCGCAACGGGGCGATGATCGCCTCCGACGTTCAACTCGGAGGCCGAAATGAAGCACGCCATCTTGCCCGAACCCGCCCTCGCCGAGGCCGTTCCCGCCCCCTCTCAGGCGCCCTCTCCGACCCCGGCCGCGGAGGGCGCGCCCCTGCTGCGTCCCCGCCTGCTGTGGCGGGCGGCGAAGGCCGGCGCGCGGCTCTACCGGCGCGAGCAGCACCTGCGCGCCGCCGCGCCGGGGCTGGACGCGCGCAGCGGCCCCGGGGCGGTGATCGCGAAGCTCACGGAGATGGAGGCGGTCTGGGACGCGCGCCGCCGCGCCCACGCGCCGGACTACGCCGTGCGGCGGCACGTGCTGGTGCTCTCGGCCCTGCTGGCCGAGCGGGCGGCGCTGGGCTGAGGGGCCGGGGCCCCTCCGCCGATCAGGTGAAGCTGTCGGGCTCCGACGCCTTGCGCCGCGCCACGTAGTCCTCGAGCGCGTCGCGCACGCCCTCGTCCAGGGCCGGGGCCTCGTATTCGCCCAGGATCTTCTTCACCCGCGCCTCGGCCAGGCGCTGGGTGTCGCGGGCGCCCTCCTCGGACCAGGTCTCGTAGGGCTTGTAGTCCAGCAGGTCCGAGCGCCAGAACGCGGTCTTGAAGTTGCGCTGGGTGTGCTGGCAGCCGAGGTAGTGCCCGCCCGGACCGACCTCGCGGATCGCGTCCATGGCCTGCGCCTCCTCCGACAGGTCGATGCCCTTCGCCGCCTGGTGCAGGGCGCCGAGCTGGTCGTCGTCCATCACGAATTTCTCGTAGGACGAGACCAGCCCGCCCTCCAGCCAGCCCGCGGCGTGGAGCATGAAATTCACGCCCCCCAGCAGGGCCGCGTTCAGCGTGTTCGCCGTCTCATAGGCCGCCTGCGCGTCCGGCAGCTTGGAGCCGCAGAGACCGCCGCCCGAGCGGAACGGAACCCCCAGCCGCCGCGCCAGCTGCCCCGCCCCCCACAGGATCATCGAGGCCTCGGGCGTGCCGAAGGTCGGCGCGCCGGAGTTCATGTCGATCGAGGTCACGAAGGCCCCGAAGATCTGCGGGCTGCCCGGGCGCACCAGCTGGGCGTAGGCGATGCCCGCCAGCACCTCGGCCAGCACCTGGGTCAGCGTGCCCGCCACCGACACCGGCGCCATCGCGCCGCCGACGATGAAGGGCGAGACGATGCAGGCCTGGTTGGCGGCCGCATAGACCTCCAGCGCGCCCATCATCGTGGCGTCGAAGTTCAGCGGCGAGTTGATGTTGATCAGCGAGGTCATCGCCGTGCGGTCGTTCAGCCCGCCGTCGGCCGCGAACAGCAGCTCGCACATCGCCACCGAATCGCGGGCCCGCGAGGGCTCGGTCACCGAGCCCATGAACGGCTTGTCCGACAGCGTCATGTGCGCCAGCAGCATGTCGAGGTGGCGCTTGTTCACCGCCACGTCCGTCGGCTCGCAGACCGTGCCGCCGGAGTGCTGCAGCCACTTCGACTGGTAGGTCAGCTTCACGAAATTGCGGAAGTCCTCGATGGTGGCGTAGCGCCGCCCGCCGTCGCTGTCGCGCACGAAGGGGGGGCCGTAGACCGGGGCCATCACCAGGTCGCGCCCGCCGATGTGGACCGAGCGCTCGGGGTTGCGGGCGATCTGCTCGAAACTCGCCGGCGCGGTGGCGCAGAGCTTGCGCGCGAGGCCGCGGGGAATGCGCACCCGCTCGCCCGAGACGTCCGCCCCCGCCTCGCGCCAGCGCGCGAGCGCGGCGGGGTTGTCGATGAAGCCGACGCCGATCTCCTCGAGCACGGTCTCGGCGTTCGCCTCGATGATCTCGATGGCCTCGGCGTTCAGCACGTCGAAGTCGGGGATCCCGCGGGAGATGCGCGGGGCCAGCGGCACCTGGCGCGCGGTCCGCTCGGCCCGACGCGCGGCGCCGCCGCCGCCGCGGGCGCGCCGCCCGGCCCGGGCGCCGCCGTCGGAGGGGGCCGCGGCGGGCTCGGAGCCGGGGGTGAACACGTCGTCGCCGTCCGCCATGACAGACCTCCGGGATAGGCAGGGGGCGCCCGCATCGGCGCCTCGGTCCGCCGGAACCTAATCGCCGCGCCCCGCCGATCGCGTCACGAATGCGAAGCGCGTCCGCGCATCTGCGACATGCGCCCCTCGCCTCCCCGCCGCGCGCCGCCCGTTCCGCGCTCCCCGCTCCGGACCTTCCGGCGCCAGGGGCCCGTCCCGCCCTCCGCCGCCGAACCCGGTCCCGCCGGGCCCGCCGGCCGCCCCGCGCCGCGGGCCCGAGGCCCCCCGCAGGCGCAACGGCCGTCGCGGCGCCCCGGCCGCAGGCCGGCCCGGCCTCGCGGCGAAGCCCGAGGCCCCGCCCCGCGCTGCAGGCCCCTCCCCCGGCCCCTGCGGCGCGCCGCGACCCCCCGGCGCCCCGACGACGACCGTCCCTCCCGACGCCCGCCCCCGGAAACGGCGCCCACAGGGCACCACGCCGGCCCGGCGCCGCGGGCCGGACGCCCCCCACGGGCGCGCCGCCGGCCGCGGCGCCCCCCTGCGCCCTCTGGCGCCCTTGCCAGTCCGCCCGCGCGCGCGTATCGGGCGCCATGACGACGACGCGGCACGACCTCATCCTGATCGTGGACTTCGGCTCCCAGGTGACGCAGCTCATCGCGCGCCGCCTGCGGGAGAGCGGGGTCTACTGCGAGATCCACCCCTTCAACCAGCTCGACGGCGACACGCTCGCCGCGCTGGCGCCGAAGGGCGTGATCCTTTCCGGGGGCCCCGCCTCCGTTCTCGACGCGGGCTCCCCGAGGGCCCCCGAGGCTCTCTGGTCCCTGGGCGTCCCCGTCCTGGGCATCTGCTACGGCCAGCAGACCATGGTCGAGCAGCTGGGCGGCAAGGTCGCCCCGCATGACGTGCGCGAGTTCGGCCGCGCCTATCTCAACGTCGGCGCCAAGCATCCCCTGTTCGAGGGGCTGGCCGAGGTCGGCGCCTCCGAGCAGGTGTGGATGTCCCACGGCGACTCGGTGGCCGAGATCCCCGAGGGCTTCCACGTCATCGCCACCTCCCCCGGCGCGCCCTTCGCGGCCATCGCCGACGACGCGCGGCGCTTCTACGCCGTGCAGTTCCACCCCGAGGTGCACCACAGCCCCAACGGCCGGCTGATCCTGCAGAACTTCACCCACAACGTCTGCGGGCTGACCGGCGACTGGACCATGGCCGCCTACCGCGACGAGGCGATCGAGAAGATCCGCGCCCAGGTGGGGGACAAAAAGGTCATCTGCGGCCTCTCCGGCGGCGTGGACAGCTCGGTGGCCGCCGTCCTGATCCACGAGGCCATCGGCGACCAGCTGACCTGCGTCTTCGTCGACACCGGGATGATGCGCCTGAACGAGGCGCAGGAGGTCGTGACCCTGTTCCGCGACCACTACAACATCCCCCTGGTCGCGGCGGACGAGAGCGAGCTGTTCCTCGGCGAGCTCAAGGGCGTCATCGACCCCGAGCTGAAGCGCAAGACCATCGGCCGCCTGTTCATCGACGTCTTCGACCAGCACGCGGCCGAGGCCGGCGGCGCCGACTTCCTCGCCCAGGGCACGCTCTATCCGGACGTGATCGAGAGCGTCAGCTTCTCCGGCGGCCCCTCGGTGACGATCAAGAGCCACCACAACGTCGGCGGCCTGCCCGAGAAGATGAAGATGCAGCTGGTCGAACCGCTGCGCGAGCTCTTCAAGGACGAGGTCCGCGCCCTTGGCCGCGAACTCGGCCTGCCCGAGAGCTTCATCGGCCGCCACCCCTTCCCCGGCCCGGGTCTCGCGATCCGCTGCCCCGGCGAGGTGACGCGCGAGAAGCTCGACACCCTGCGCAAGGCCGACGCGATCTACCTCGACCAGATCCGCAAGCACGGGCTCTACGACGAGATCTGGCAGGCCTTCGCCGTGCTGCTGCCGGTGCAGACGGTGGGCGTGATGGGCGACGGCCGCACCTACGAATCGGTGCTGGCGCTGCGCGCGGTGACCTCGGTCGACGGCATGACCGCCGACTACTACCCCTTCCCCCACGAGTTCCTGGGCGAGACCGCCACCCGCATCATCGGCGAGGTCAAGGGCGTGAACCGCGTGGTCTACGACGTCACCTCCAAGCCCCCGGGCACCATCGAGTGGGAGTGACCCCCTCGCCCCCGCGGGCCTGATCTCCGGCGCGACGGTCCCCCGTCGCGCCGGTTGCGTCTCACGCCCCACCCTCCAGCGCCGCCAGCCGGTCCAGCAGGAAGGCCCGCACCGCCGGGTCGACGGCGAGGCCCGCCGCCCGCCGGCAGGCCCGGGCCGCCTCCTCCCGCCGCCCCAGCCGCGCCAGCAGCTCCGCCCGCGCCGCCCAGGCCGGCTGGTAGGCCGCCAGCCGCGGGTCCTGCGCCGCCGCCTCCAGCAGGGCCAGCCCCTCCGCCGCACCCCGCAACTCCGCCACCGCCATCGCCCGGTTCGCCGCCACCACCGGCGAGCCGGTCAGGGCCAGCAGCGCGTCGTAGAGCGCGACCGTCTCCGCCCGCGTGTCGCGCCCGAAGCGCCGCCGGTCCGCCTGCGCGGACTGCAGCGCCGCCTCCAGCTGGTAGCGGCCGATCGTCCCCAGCCCCGCGGCGCGGCGCAGGATCGCCTCCGCCTCGGCGATCATCGACCCGTCCCAGCGGGCGGGATCCTGCGCGTCGAGCGGGGCGTAGCGCCCCTGCGCATCCCGCCGCGCCGCCCGCCGCGCCAGCGTGTGCAGGATCAGCGCCAGCAGCCCCTGCGCCTCGGCCGAGGCGGGGGCGAGCCCGGCGACCAGCCGGGCGAGGAACAGCGCCTCCCCCGCCAGCTCCCGCCGCGCGGGGTCGGCGCCCTGCGGATCGTCCCAGCCCTGCGCATAGGCGGCGTAGACGGCGTCGAGCACCGCCGCGAGCCGCTCCGGCAGCGCCTCGGCCCCCGGCTCGGCGAAGGGCACGCCGGCGTCGCGGATTTTGGCCTTGGCCCGCGAGAGCCGCTTGGACATCGCCGCGGGCGAGACCAGGAACACGTCCCCGATCATCTTCGCGTCCAGCCCAAGCACCGCCTGCAGCATCAGCGGCGCATGCAGCGCGGGGTCGAGCGCGGGATGCGCGCAGGCGAGCATCAGCGCCAGCCGCCGGTCCGGCAGCGCCGCGCCGTCGCCCGCCGCCTCCAGCCCCTCCAGCAGCGGACGCAGCCGCGCGGCCGCCCCGGCGTGGCGGGTCCGGGCGCGAGCCGCGTCGATCATCCGCCGCCGCGCGGCGGTCTGGAGCCAGGCCTCCGGCGACTGCGGCACGCCGGTCCGGGGCCAGGCCGCCAGCGCCGCGGCGAAGGCGTCGGCCAGCGCGTCCTCCGCCCCCGCCAGGTCGCCCGAGCGGGCGGCGAGGAAGGCCACCAGCTTGCCGTAGCCGCCCCGCGCCGCCGCCTCGGCCGCCGCAGCGGCGGCCTGGGGCGTCGCGGACGCGGGGCGCTCGGTCATCGCGGCCTCAGCCCATCGCCCACAACGGGCGCACCTCGACCCCGCCGTGGCGGGCGGCGAGGCCTCGCGGAGGGCCTCGTCGGCGGGGGTCTTGCGAAGGTCAGGCATCGGGGTCGCTCCCTTGGATGGCGTCGATGCTGCGATGACGTCCGGCGGACCGGCGAACGGACAGGGGCCGCGAAAAAAAGCCGGCCCCGGGCCGGCCCCGCTCCGCGACTCTGGCGCCGCCGCGCGCGCCGCGCCACCATGCGCCGAGGCCGCCTGCCGTGCGGCCGACGAACGGGAGGAGATCCATGGACCTGAACCTGCGCGGCAAGCGCGTGCTGATCACCGGCGCCTCGAAGGGAATCGGCGCCGCCGCGGCCGAGGTCTTCGCCGAGGAGGGCGCGCACCTCGCCCTCGCCGCCCGCAACGCCGACGCGCTGGAGAGCCTGTGCGCCCGCCTCAGCGCGAAGCACGGGATCGAGGCGACCGCCCACCCCACCGACCTGCGCGACGCGGCCCAGCTCGCCGCGCTGGCCGAGTCGGCGGGGGACTGCGACATCCTGATCAACAACGCCGGCGACATCCCCGGCGGCTCGCTGACCGCGGTCGACGAGGCGACCTGGCGCCATGCCTGGGAGCTGAAGGTCTTCGGCTTCATCAACCTCACCCGGCTGATCTACGCGAAGATGGAGGCGCGCGGCGCCGGCGTGATCGTCAACGACATCGGGGCCGCGGGCGAGCGCTTCGACGCGAGCTACATCACCGGCTCGGCCGGCAACGCCGCGCTGATGGCCTTCACCCGGGCGCTGGGGGGCCGCAGCCTCTACCACGGGGTGCGGGTGGTGGGGATCAACCCCGGCCCGGTGCAGACCGACCGGATCGTCTCGCTGATGAAGCGCCGCGCCCTCGACGCCCATGGCGACGAGAGCCGGTGGGAGGAGCAGATGACCGCCCTCCCCCAGGGCCGCGCCGCGCGCCCGCGCGAGGTGGCCGACCTGATGGCCTTCCTCGCCTCCGAGCGTTCGGGCTACACCTCGGGCGTGGTGGTGACGCTGGACGGCGGCATGTGCGCCCGTCCCTGAGCCCGCGCAAAGCCGCCATGCGCGGCCTGCAGGCGGCGGCCCGGATTTTTCCGCCCGCCCCCTCTTGCACTCCCCCCCGGACCCGGCTATTCCGCGCGCCGTCGGGTGATTAGCTCAGTTGGTAGAGCAGCTGACTCTTAATCAGCGGGTCGTAGGTTCGAGCCCTACATCACCCACCACAGACCCCCTTGGGGGGGTCGCGCCTCGGGGCCCTGAGCGCGCAGAGGCGCGGGGGCCGGGTGGGGCATCCCTCCTTCAGGACAGTCGGTTCAGGCGCATCTGCGGGCGGCGGCTACTTGCTGTCGGCGGCGACGGAGCCGTCCCAGTCGGGCGGCGGGGGGGCGGCGCGGAAGGCCTGGGCCTGGGCGATCATGGCGGCGGCGTAGACGGCGGCGGCGGGCTCACGGGCGGCGAGGGCGGTCCAGGCCTCGGCGGCGGCGGACCAGTCGCGCAGGCGGTAGAGGCGCAGGGCCTCGGCCTGGACCTCCGCCGCGAGGGGGTCGGTCCAGAGCGCGGCGGGGACGTGGATTCGCGTCGGCGCCGCCCGGCCCTTCACCGCGATCAGGTCGAGCTCGATCAGCGCCGGGCCCCCGGGCGCCAGGGCGGCGGCGCCCTCGCCCACCAGGATCGTGGCGCCGTAGCGCTTGGTCAGCCCCTCCAGCCGGGCCGCGAGGTTCACCGGGTCGCCCAGCGCCGTGTAGTCGAAGCGCCGGTCGGAGCCCATGTTGCCCACCACGCAGTCGCCGCTCTCGATCCCGATCCCACAGGCGAGCCCCACCGCGGGGCGGCCGGCGGCGCGCGCCTCGGCGTCGATGCGGGCCGACAGGCGCGCCACCCGCGCCGCCGCGTCCAGCGCCGCCCCGATCGCCCGGCCGGCATGGTCGGGCAGGTCCAGCGGCGCGTTCCAAACGCCCATCACGCAGTCGCCGATGAACTTGTCGACCATGCCGCCGCTTTCCAGCACCGCGTCGGCGATCTCGGTCAGGGCGCGGTTCAGGATCTCGGTCAGCGCCTCGGGGCGGTCCTTCATCCGCTCGGTCAGGGTGGTGAAGCCGCGCAGGTCGCAGAACATCAGCGTCGCCGTGCGCCGCTCGCCCCCCAGCCGCAGGGCCTGGGGATCGTCGGCGAGGCGGCGGACCATCTCGGGGGCGAGGTAGCGCTCGAAGGCGCGCACGATGCGGCGGCGGGCCAGCCGCTCGGCCGCGTGCTCGAGCCCGGCGTGGCCCAGGCCGCCCGCCAGCGCCGCGGCCGCCGGGGCCGCCGGCGGCAGCCAGACCCCCGCCGCGAGCCCACCGAGGCAGGCGAGCGTCGCGGCCAGCGCCACCCCCGCCGCCGCCGCGGCCCCCGCCGGCGGCGGCGCCCGGCGGGCGAGCGCCACCGCGGCCGCGGCCGCCGCAAGGGCCGCGAGCGGCGGGGCCCAGGCGGGGGCGGGGACGCTCCAGCGCCCGCGGGCCAGGGTCTCGACGGCGCGGGCGTGCATCTCGACGCCCGAGGCGAGGCCCGCGCCGCGCGCGGTCCAGGCGCTGCGGAAACGGTCGGGGCCGGCCTCGGCCGTGCCGGTCCCGGCGCGCAGGTCGAAGCCGACCAGCGCCACCCGGCCGCGCAGCAGCTCCGGCGGCAGCATCCGCCCCGCGTCGAGCGCCTGGTAGACCGAGACCCGCGGCAGCGCGCCGGGCGGGCGCGACATGTCGATCAGCGCCCCCGGCGGCGGGACCGGGGCGGCCCCGGGCAGCGCCTGCGCGGCGAAGGCGCCCGCCCAGCCCGGCAGCCGGCGCAGCGCCCCGTCTGGATCGAGCGGCAGCCCCACCTCGCCGCAGCGCGCCCCGCGGCCCGAGAGCGAGGGTGCCGGCGTCACCCGCTGGGTCAGCACGCCCTGCGGCGTCTCGATGCGCGCCTCGTCGCAGCCCAGCGTCACGTCGGGCCCGAGCGCCGCGGCCAGCGCCGCGTCCTCGGCAGGCTCGGAGGGATCGGCGAAGAGGATGTCCAGGGCCACCGCCGAGGCGCCGGCCTCGCGCAGCGCCTCGATCAGGCGCGCGTGCAGGCTGCGCGGCCAGGGCCAGGGCAGGCCGATCTCCTGGAACGAGGGCTCGTCGATGGCCACGATCACCACGGGCGAGGGGCCCGCCGGCGCCGGCAGCCGGGTGGCGGCCTGGTCGTAGGCCGCGCGGTCGAGCGGGGCGAAGACGCCCGCCAGCCCGAGCCCCGCCGCCGCCGCTCCGGCCAGGGCGGCGACCGCGAGGCTCGCGCGCAGCGGCACGCGATGGGCCGTGCGGCGGGCGGGGCGGGCGCTCATCTCAGAACCGGACCGCCGCGGTCAGCCAGATCGAGCGGCCCAGCGGCGCCTGGCCGAAGGGCCGTTCCAGCTCGGCGTCGAGCAGGTTGCGCATCTCGGCGGCGAGCGACAGGCGCTTCTCCAGCGGCTCCCAGCTCAGGCCCGCGTCGAGGGTCCAGACCGGGCCCAGCCGCCCCTCCCCCGGCCCCGCCCAGGCGTCGGAGGTCCAGATCGCGTCCAGCGAGGCGCGGATCTGCGCCGGATGCGCCCAGGCGATCCCGGCCCGCGCCGTCCAGTCCGGCGCGTCGGGCAGCCGCCGGCCGGTCGCGGGCCCCTCGTCGATGCGGCTCTGCGCATGGACCAGCCCGGCCGAGAGGCCGAAGCCGCCCCCCAGCCACAGGTTCGCCGTCGCCTCGGTCGCGTGAAGGGTGGCGCGCGGCACGCCGAACTCGACCAGCAGGTCGCCGGTGTCCCAGCTCAGCCCCTCCAGCCGCAGGCTCTGGTGCTCGACCGCCAGGTGCAGGCGCGCGCCCAGGTCGGCGTCCCAGCGCAGGATCCCGCCCCACAGCTCGCCGTCCGCGCCGAAGCCCGGGCGCAGCGGCGCGAGGCCCAGCACCGTGGCCGGCGCCAGCGAGATCGAGGCCGGCGCCGCCTCGCGCAGCGCCGCCGCGCGGAACCGCCCCCCGACGGGCGGACGCCAGGCGAGGCCGGCGCGCGGCGCCACCCAGGGCTCGCCCCCGCCCTCGTCCCGGGCGCCGAGGCCGAGGCCCGCCTCCGCCTCCAGCTCCGGGGTCAGGCGCTGGCGACGGTCGAGGAAGACCTGGCCGAGGGTCGAGGAATCCCGGCTGCGCCGCGGGGTGACCACCACGCCCCCGGTCCCCAGGTCCACCAGCCCGAAGGCCCCGTCGGTGCGCGACCGCGCCCCCTGCCCCTCGACGCCCGCGGCCCATTCCCCCGACGCGTCCGCCGCCCGCCAGCCCAGGCCCGCGAACCACGACTCCGAGCGCTGCGAGGCCTGCGCCTCCAGCAGCGAGGGCGTGGGGCGGGCGAGCAGGCGCAGGGCGGCCGCGTCGCTCTCCTGCCGCGCATAGGTGGCGAAGCCGGTCAGGAACGCGCGCCCGGGCAGCCGGAGCGAACCGCCGAGCCCGACCGAGGTCTCGCTCCGCCGCTCGGCGTCGGAGGCGGGCAGGCCGTCGACCGGCTCGTCGTCGCGCGGCCCGTCCTCGGCCCAGGACAGGAGCCCGAAGGCCCCCAGCCGCGGCGTCGGCGCGGCGCCCAGCAGCAGGTCCGCGTCGCGGGGCGAGGCGGAGCTGCGCCCCGGCCCGTCGACCTCGATCCCCCCCAGCCCGGCGGAGAGCGACAACGGCGTCCAGCTGCGGTCGAAGCCCTCGAGCCGCATCCGCCCGCCGCGGGCGTCGACGTCGTCGAACCCGGCGACGGCCGAGGTCTCCAGGTCCAGGAACGGGCGGCGCAGAAGGTCGGTGGTGCGCAGGCGCGAGCTGGCCGCCAGCGGCTCGATCTGCAGGCCTTGCACCGCGCCCGCGTCCCCGCCCGAGGCGTCGATCCCCCCGCGCCCGACCGCGATCCGCCGCGCCACGCTGTCGGCGAAGAGGCTGTCGGCGGACAGCGGATCGTGGGCCGCGTCGCCCACGTCGCGCGCCCAGTCGTCGAGCCCGATGAAGGAGAACGCCTCCGCCAGCCGCGAGCCGCCGCGCCGGTCGGCGGCCAGCCGCCAGGCCTGCCCGCCCTGGCTGCGCTGCAGGCGCAACGCCTCGCGCGCCTGGCGGATCGCCTCGTCCGCCTCCGCCCGGTCGAGCGCGATGGCCGCCGCGATCTCGGCCGTCAGCGGGTCGTTGGGGTCGAGCCTGCGGGCGGCGTCGAGCTCCTGCTCCGCCCGGCGCGGGTCGCCCGCCTGCCAGGCGGCGATGGCGAGCATCAGCGAAGTCTCGGCCGCCGCCGGCTGGGCGGCGAGCGCGCGCAGCAGCGTGTCGCGGGCGCCCGGCGCATCCTCCTGGATCTCCACCCGGCCGAGCGCGCGCAGGCCCAGATAGCCGCCGGGGTCGTCGCGCATGAGGGCGTCGGCCTCCGCCCGCGCCTCCTCCGCCCGCTCCTGGTCCATCAGCAGGACGGCGAGGTTGGCCCGCGCCTCCGGCCGGCCGGGGGCGAGCGCGAGGGCCTGGCGCCAGGCCGCCTCCGCCCCCGCCAGGTCGTCGAGCGCATCCCGCGCGCGGCCGAGCGCGTTCCACCGGGACTCGCGCGCAGGATCCAGCGCCAGCGCCTCCTCGAGGCGCGCCTCGGCGGCGCGGTGGTCGCCCTCGAGATCGGCCAGCCGCATCGCCTCGGCCTCCAGCGCCGGCAGGGCGCCGGGATGCTCCGCCGCCAGCCGGGCCGAGAGCGCGTCGGCCCCCGCCCGGTCGTCGCGCAGCACCGCGATCTGCAGGGCGGCGGCGAGGTCGGCGGCGGTGGTCCCCTGCGACAGCGTCGCCTGCGCCCCCTCCAGGTCCCCCGCGAAGGCCGCCGCCACCCCGCGCCCGGTCAGGTCGATCGCGGCGCCGGAGGCGGCCGGCGCCGCGAAACCCTGCCCCGCCGCGGCGCGGGCGAAGGCCGCGAGCCACAGCGCCGCCGCCCGCCCCTCGGGGTCGAGCCCCGGCGCCGCCGCCTCGAAGCCCTCCGCCGCCTCTTCGCTCCGGCCGGCCTGCAGCGCGGCGACCGCCGCGGCGAAGCGCGGATCGGCCTCCGGGGCCGCGAGGGACGCGGCCGCGTCCAGCAGCGGCTCGAACGCATGGTCGGGGGAGAGGGTGTAGATCATCTGCGCCTGTTCGCGCCGGGGCGCGATCAGCAGCTTCACCGGCGCCTGCCCGGGGGCGGCCAGCGCCTGCTCCCCCGCCCCCGCCGTGACCGAGCCCAGCGCGTTGCTCAGCGCCACAGAGCCGTCGTAGACCGAGAGCCGGGTGGTCCCGTCCCCGGCCACCTCCACCGCCCAGTCGGTGCCGCGCACGGCGGCGGCGGCGGTCGGGGTGCGCAGCTCGGTCCCCCCCTGGCCGCGGCGGCTGCGGGCCCAGATCGCGCCGCGCTGCAGGGTCAGGTCGGCCCCCTCCGCGGTCACCGCGTTCACCACCAGCTCGCTGTCGCGATGCAGGCGCATCACCGTGCGGTCGGCGAAGAGGATCGAGACCAGCCCCGCGGGCCCGGTGCGCAGCACGTCGCCGGCCAGCAGGTCCTGGCCCAGCACCAGCGGATCGAAGGCCGCCGTCTCGACGAAGCGGATGGTCTCCCCCGACTGGCGCGCCACGACCGAGCCGCTGGCGAGCCCGGCCCGCGGGACCGGCGCCTCGGCGGCCGAGGCCGGGCCGCCCCCCGCCGCCAGCAGCGCCAGCGCCAGGATCAGGCCGCGCCGGGCCCCCCGGCTCATGGCAGGACGAGCGCGGCGCTCAGCGCCGTGACGTAGATGCCCACCAGCACCACCCCCGCCCGCATCCGCCGCCGCTTGGCGAGGTAGATGCCGTGCAGCACCCCCACCGTGGCCGCATAGTCCACCGCGAAGTCCGGCGCGCCCACATGGGCCGCCACCTCGGCCGGGCTGCGGGCGGAATCGAACAGCATGCCGCTGCCCCGCGGGCCGGAGCGGGGCAGCAGGCACAGAATGAACAGGAGGGTGGCCGCGCAGAAGAACCCCGCCTGCAGGGCGCGGGTCCACAACGGCAGGTCCGCCTCCGACAGGCGCAGGGCCAGCGGCGAGACGGTGATGGTCAGCACCGCCAGAAACACCTGCGCCTTGGTGTCGAGCGCGCGGATCGCGCCCTCGTAGGTGCGCAGCACGGTTTCATGCGGATCAGCCATCGCGATCCGCCGCACCGGAACCAACAGACATGCGCCACGCTTGCGAGCGACGCCGGCGAGTCGGCATGTCCCTCGATCCCCCCCGAACAATGCCCCACTCTGCCCCGCCCGGCCCCCACCCCGCTCGCCCGATCCCGACCCGCCGCGCCGCATTCGGCGCACGGGCGTTGCAAGGCGGCGCCTCGGGGGCGCGGCGGCGAGGGTCGCGGCCGGCGTTTCGTTGGCGGGATCGGTCTCGAGACGTTCCGGGCCGCCGCCGACGCCTGAGGCGAGGGGGGCCTCAGCCCTTCGCGGCCGCGGGCGTTTCGCCGTAGGCGCCGGCGGCGTAGGCGGCGCGGACGTCGTGCATCTCCGCCTCGGTCAGCAGGACGATCGGGGCGCCGGCCGAGCAGGCGAGGAGGTATTGCCGCGCCAGGGCCTCCAGCTTCTCCATCCGGCCGAAGGCCGTCTCCAGGTCCGGGCCGAAGGCGATGGCGCCGTGGTTGGCCATCAGGCAGGCGTGAAAGCGGGTCCCCACGCAGTCTGCCGCCGCCTCGGCCAGCGCCTCGGTGCCGAAGGTGGCGTAGGCGCAGCAGGGGACCACGTCGCCGCCGAAGCCCGCCACCATGTAGTGGAAGGCCGGGATCGGGCGGCGCAGGGCCGAGAGGGCGACGCAGTGCGGCGGGTGGGCATGCACGATGGCGCCGACCTCGGGCCGGCTCCGGTAGATCCGGGCGTGCAGGGCCCATTCGGAGGAGGGGCGGAACGCGCCCGCCCAGGCCCCGTCGAAGCCCGTGACCACGCATTGCGCGGGCGTCATCCGATCCGGCGGGATCGAGCTGGGCGTGATCAGCATCCCCTGCCCCGCCCGCACCGAGATGTTGCCGGCGGTGGCGTTGGACAGGCCGCGGGCGATGGCCTCGCGGCTGAGGCGGACCAGGGCCTCGCGGGCCTCGGCGTCGGTCATGGCTTCATCGCCTCCAGGGCGCGCAGGAAGGCGTCGGGCGCGCCCATCTTTCCGGACTTGAGGTAGAGCGAGAGCGGCGCGGTCCCCTCCGCCGCGCAGAAGCCCCCGCCCTGGGGGCCGCGCGGCATCGCGCGCAGGCGCGGCACGGAGAGCGCCTGGGCGATGGCGCCCGAGGTCTCGCCGCCGCCGACCAGGATCCGCCGGGCGCCGCGGGCATGGACGCCGGCCGCGACGCCGGCCAGCAGCCGCTCGGCCTTGCGCGCCGCGCCCAGCACGCCCAGCGCCGCCTGCGCGCGCTTCACCCCCGCGGCGTCCGCCAGGGTGGTGACGGCGAAGGGGCGGTCTCCGAGCCGCTCCTCGGCCCAGTCGAGGGCGGCGGCGACGGTCGCGGCCTCCTCGTCCTCGGCGAGCAGGTCGAGGCGCAGGACGGGGTGGCCGGCGGCCTCGAATTCCGCGAGCTGGCCCTCGGCCACCGGCCCGACGGAGCCGACGAAGAGCGCGGCAGGACCGTCGACATGGCGCGGCGGGGGCGCCTCCCCCTCCCGCCCCGCGGCGCGGGCCAGGCCGAAGGCGATGACGAAGCTGTCGCTGCCGACCATCGCCCGGGCCCCGGCCGCGAGGCGCACGGCCGTCGCCACGTCGCCGTCGTCGGAGGCGTCGAGCATCACCAGCCGCGCGCCCTCCGCCGTCCGGGCGGCGAGCGCTGCGCGGGCGGCGGCCTCGCCGCCGGCCATCTCGAAATGGCTCAGCAGGGGGACGGGGGCGCGGGTGGAGCGGGACAGGAACCGGGCGAGGTTCGGGTCCGGCATCGGCGTCACCGGGTCGAAGCGCTTGTCGGACTCCGACAGCAGGACGCCCCGGTAGAACATGTGCCCCCAGTGCACGGTCAGCCCGAACTCGGTGTAGCCGGGCTGGATCAGAAGGGGCGCGCCGAAGCGGTCGGCGAGACGCTCGGCGACGGGGCCGATGTTGCCCTCCTCGGTGCAGTCGAAGGTGCCGCAGACCTTGTAGCCGAAGGCGGCGCAGCCCGCGGCCTCGAGCGCGTCGAAGGCGCGGCCCGTCTCCTCCAGCGCCTGCGCCACGGGGGCGAGGCGGGCGCGGGTGGCGACGACGGCGAGCGGGGCGCGGGGCGGCTCGGCCGCGGCGGCCTCGGCGCCCAGGATCACCGGGCAGGCGAGGCCCGCCTCCTCGAAATAGCTCGCGACCAGCAGGCCGCCGGTCAAGTCGTCGGAGACGAAGCCCACCGCGGGGGCGGCTGGGGTCATGGCGGGGTCTCCCTGAAGGCGCGGGCTCTGGCGGCCCGCTTGCGGATGGGTCAGGCGGGGCCGGGATGGTGGCAGGCGACGCGGCCGGCGCCGTCCGGCGCGGGGGCGAGCGGGGGCACCTTGCGCCGGCACAGCTCGCTCGCCCGCGGGCAGCGGGTGTGGAAATGGCAGCCCGGGGGCGGGTCGAGGGGCGAGGGCAAGTCCCCCTTCAGCACGATCCGCCGCCGCGCCCGCTCGGCCCGCGGATCGGGGCGCGGGATCGCGGACATCAGCGCCTGGGTGTAGGGGTGCTGCGGCCGGGCGTAGAGGTCGGCGACCGGCGCCGTCTCGACGATCCGGCCCAGGTACATCACCGCCACCCGATGCGAGATGTGGCGCACCACGCCGAGGTCGTGGGCGATGAAGAGATAGGCGCAGCCGAGCTCGCGCTGCAGCTCCTGCAGCAGGTTCAGGACCCCCGCCTGGATCGAGACGTCCAGCGCCGAGACCGGCTCGTCCAGCACGATCAGCCGGGGGTTCAGCGAAAGCGCGCGCGCGATGCCGATGCGCTGGCGCTGGCCGCCCGAGAGCTGGTGGGGGTAGCGCGCCGCCATGTCGGAGGGCAGGCGCACGAGGTCGATCAGCTCGGCGATCCGGGCGCGCAGCCGGTCGGGCGGCAGCTCGGCCAGGCGCAGGCCTTCGGCAAGGATCTGGGCGACGGTCATGCGGGGATGCAGGCTCGCCATCGGGTCCTGGAACACGATCTGCATCTCCCGGCGCAGGGCGCGCAGGCGGGCGGGGTCGGCGGCGGCGACGTTTTCGCCCGCGAGGCGCACCTCGCCGCGGGTCGGCTCGATCAGGCGCAGGATGCAGCGGCCGAGCGTGGACTTGCCGCAGCCGGATTCGCCCACCAGGCCGAAGGTCTCGCCGGCGTGCACCTCGAGGTCGACGCCCGAGACGGCGCGCACCGTCGCCACATGGCGGCCGAAGAGCCCGCCGGAGATCGGGAACTCCTTGGCGAGGCCGCGGACCTTCAGGACCGGCTCGGCCCCCGTCTGGGCCCCCGTCTGGGCCGTCGTCTCGGGCGTCGTCTGGGTAGTCACGGGGCGGGGATCCATGGCGCTCATGCCTCCGCCTCCTGCGGGGCGCGCACCGGGAAGTGGCAGGCGCAGCGGCCGGGGCCGAGGCGGCGCAGGGGCGGATCCTCGGCGGCGCAGAGGGGTTGCACGCGCCCGCAGCGGGGGTGGAAGGCGCAGCCGGAGGGGCGCGCGAAGATCGAGGGCGGCGTGCCCTCGATCTGGCGCAGCGGGCCGTCGGCGTCGAGCGTCGGCACGGCGTCGATCAGGCCGGCGGTGTAGGGATGCGCGGTCTCGTAGAAGATGGGATCGGTCGGGGCGG
>Ga0310345_10002706_pt1 | contig 17573 bp, 17 predicted proteins | sample HC15DNA20500_MG_FD_204667 | JGI IMG/M metagenome (GOLD analysis project Ga0310345, IMG submission 204667) | Marine microbial communities from station ALOHA, North Pacific Subtropical Gyre - HC15-DNA-20-500_MG | ecosystem: Environmental > Aquatic > Marine > Oceanic | place: Pacific Ocean: North... | reverse complement strand
TCCGACAGGAACCAGAACCCTATCGCCGTGACCAGCAGAACCCCGGCCCAGATCTGGGCCACGGCCTGCCAGCCAAGCGCGACGAGCACGAAGGGTGCGACGAAACTGGTCACCGCCGCCCCCACATTACCGACGCCGAAGATGCCGAGCGCCGTTCCTTGAGCCTTCGCCGGGTAGAAGCGCGAGACATAGGCGACGCCGACGGCGAAGGAGCCGCCGGCCAGCCCGACGCCCACCGCCGCGCCGAGGATGGCGACATAGCTTTCGGCATGGGCGAGAAGGAAGGTCGCCAGGGCCGCGGCGACCATGGTGGCGGTGAACACGATCCGGCCGCCGTAGCGGTCCGTCAGCACACCCAACACGATGCGCGACAGGGAGCCGGTGAGGATCGGCGTGCCGACAAGGAGTCCGAACTCCGTCTCCGTCAGGCCGAGATCGTCGCCGATCCGCACGCCGATGATCGAGAAGATGGTCCACACCGCGAAGCACGCGGTGAAAGCGATCGTCGAAAGGCCGAGCGCGCGTGTTGCGTCGGACGTCCAATCGACCTTCTTGAGCAGGGTGTCTGTCATCTCATTCTCCCGTATGGGGCGGCCTTGTGGCCGCCGCGACTGCTCCAGAAACGAAAAAAGCTGCCGACCAGGAGACCGCGCCCACGCGTGGGGTCACGATGTCCTGATCGGCAGCTTTGCCTGGGGCGCCCGCCATTGGACGCCGATATGGATTGGCCTAACGATGGCCTGCCATGGATGCAGCAGGAAGTGTGCCAACTCGCCAACAGGGGAGAAAGTATAGCAAATTCAGTATGTTAGTTATTTGGCGCTCACGGGTCCCCACCCGGCAAGTCGAACAATCGATTGGCAAACGCCTAAGCGGACCGCTCATCGATTGTGCATCGCGGCAAAATCCGGCGCCTATTCCCGGGGGCCGGAGGCTTGTGCCGCGATATAGGCATCGAGCTCGTCCGGATCGAACAGCCCGCCGTCGAAGAACCCGTCCGGACCCAGAGTCAAGCTGGCGCCGGCGGACCCCACCGGGGTCGCCGTCTGCAATGCGCCTTCGACCTTGGAATTGGCGCCCGGCAGCGCCACGCCGAGCGGCTTGAGCGCAGCGCGGTAGAGGTCCGGCCGGTAGGTCTGCAGCGCGCTCTCCGCATTCGCCGCCGAGTGTGGAACCTGCCCCCAGCGCACCATCTGGCTGTAGAACCACAGCGCGTGGCTCTTCCAGGGGAAGGTCGCCGCCTTGTCGTGGGTGAGAAAGAAATCCGCCACCTCGGTCGTCTCGCCGCTTCCCGTCGCGATCTTGCCCGTCAGCGCCGGCAGCATCCATGCCGCCGGACGGTCGACATAGGCGGTGCCGGCCAGGAGCTGCGCGAGCTCTCCGACATTCTCCGGCCCCGCACACCATTCGGCGGCGCGGTAGATCGCCCGCAGCAGCGCCGCCAGCGCCTCCGGGTTCTGCTCCGCCCACTGGGACTGGGCACCGAGCACCTTTTCCGGGCTCGACCGCCAGATCGCCGACTTCACCGTGACGATGCGGCCGCTGCCTGCGATGACCGCGGCGGTATTCCACGGCTCGCCGACGCAATACCCGTCGATCGTCCCGGCGGCGAGCGCGTCCGCCATCAGAGGCGGCGGCAGGATGAGGATCTCCACGTCCCGGTCGGGATCAATGCCGCAGGCCGCAAGCCAGTAGCGCAGCTCGTTGTTATGGCCCGAGAAGGGATGCACCACGCCAAAGCGGAGTCTGCCGTCGCTCTGCGGCCGCCGCGCGATGACCGCTTTGAGCGCCGCGCCGGCGGGCTTCGGGTCAAGCCCCTCTGGCGCGCCGTGCTCCACCATCTCCGCCCACAGCCGCTTCGAGACCGTCACCGCATTGCCGCCGAGCCCGAGCGCCATCGGGGCGATGGTGTGGAAGCCGATCGGTGTCAGCCCGAGATTGCAGGCGATCGGCATGGGCGCCAACATCTGGGCCACCTGAAAATGCCCGACCGCAAGCCGGTCGCGGATATTGGCCCAGGAGCTTTCCCGGATCAGTGAGAGCTCGACCCCTTCGGCCTCGGCGAAGCCCTTCTCCTTGGCCACCACGAGAAGCGCGCTGTCGAGCAGCGGTATGATCCCCGCGGCGATCTTGTAAGGGGCGTCGCTCAAGACTTGTCTCCCGGATCGAGCAGGCCCGCCGCCGTGACGAGGCTTTGGGCGATATCGATGATCTTGCGGTTCTGATTCATGGCGGTCGCCCGGAGGAGCGCATAGGCATCCTCCTCCGAAAGCCCCTTGGACTTCATGAGGATGCCCTTCGCGCGGTCGATGACCTTGCGGTTCTCCAGCTCGCCGCGCGCCTCCTCCAGCTCCCGCGAAAGCCGCGAGAAGGCGTTGAACCGGCTGACCGCCATATCGAGGATCGCCTTGACCCGCTCCTTCTTCAGCCCGTCCACCACGTAAGCGGACACGCCCGCGTCGACCGCCGCCTCGATGGACGCTTCGTCGGAGCGGTCGACGAACATCGCCACCGGCCGCTTCACCGCGCGGGAGAGCTGGAACATGTTCTCCAGCATGTCGCGGTTCGGGTTTTCCAGATCGATGAAGATGACGTCCGGATTGATCTCGGCGATCCGGCCCGCGACGCCTGCCATGTCATGAATGAGCGTGACGTTCTCATAGCCCGCGTCACGCAACCCCGCCTCGATGATCGAGGCGCGGATCCGGTTTTCGTCGATGACGAGGATGATGAGAGGGCTGGGCATCGATCACGCTTTGATGGACTCGAAAAGCTAACTAGCGCGTCGCCGGACATTCTCCAAACGCCGGCTTGCCCACCGCACAGCGGACGGGGGAAGGATCCTGCGCCACATGCCCCGGAAAGCGCTATCTCCCTTGCCGTTGGAAACTCTAGTTGTTAGATCGAGATTATGATCTCGCAAAAGGCACGATATGCGCTGCGCGCCCTTCTCGCTCTGGCGGAGGGAAACTCCCCGACCATTGGAGAGATCGCCGAAGGGCAGAATATCCCGCGAAAGTTCCTCGAGCAGATCCTACTTGACCTGAAATACCAGGGGCTGGTCGCGAGCCGCCGCGGCCGCTCGGGCGGGTACGAGCTGCGCATGCCCGCCGATCAGATCACCTTCGGCCGGGTCTTGCGCATTATCGACGGGCCCATCGCGCCTTTGCCCTGCTTGAGCCGTACGGCCTACAGGCCTTGCAACGATTGCAAAGATGAGAAGACCTGCGAGATCCGAAGGGTCTTCGCACAGGTCGCCGACAGCATGCGAGACGTGCTCGATAAGGTGACCATCGCCGAGGCCCTGCGCCAGCCGGAGCTGGTCGAAGCCGCCGACCGACATCTGGTCGAGCAGGCGAACGCTTAGAGGTCCTCCGGCTCAAGCGGAACGAATTTTCCCGAAGACGGACGTTAAAGCGCAGACCGCGCTGTCCACCCGGTCCATTTTGGTATCTGCGTGACTGGCCAAACTCTACAATACCAGTAGTGTTTTAGCCCGGTCGTCGGTCCAGCAGGAGAAACAAAAGATGGGGGCGTACTTGAGGTCTTACCTGGCCGCGGGGCTGGGCGCAGCGATACTCGTCAGCGGCTTTCCCAGTTATGCGAAAGCCCAATCGGCGGCGGAGCTGCAAGCCCAGATCGAGGCGTTGCAGTCCCAGTTGCAAGTCTTACAGAGACAGGTCAATCAGGCGCAGGCGGCAACGGCACGCGCCGAAGCCAATGCGGCAGCAGCGCGGAGCGCGGCGGCGTCTGCCGCACCGCCGGCCGATGACGGCAAGGACTTCTCGGTGAAGTGGAAGGGCGCGCCTGAGATCTCGAGCAAGGACGGCGACTTCAAGTTCAAGGTCCGCGGCCGTGTCTTCGCCGACTATACCAGTGCCGATCAGGATGAGACGATTACCGGCGCGCCGGACGTCAACGCCACGGAGATCCGCCAGGCCCGGCTTGGCGTCGATGGCGTGGTCTTCTCCGACGTCAAATACCGTTTCGAGATGAACTTCGCCGATGGGGCAGAGATCGATGATGCCTGGGTCAGTTACACCGGCCTGCCCGTTGACCTCACCATAGGTCAGTTCAAGACCTACAACTCCCTCGAGGAGCTGACGAGCTCCAACTACACGACATTCATGGAGCGTGCGGCCATCACCGATGCGTTCGGCTTCGAGCGGCAGGTCGGCGCGGGCGTCGATATCAAACGCGAGCAATGGACCCTTGGTGCGGGCATCTTCGGCGCCAACGCGGCCGACTCCGCGTTCGACGAGGGAAGCACCTACGCTGCCCGCGGCACCGTCGCGCCGATCCTGACCGACGACAAGGTCCTGCATCTCGGCGCCAGCGTCCGCCACCGCGAGCACGGGGATCTGCCGGAGTATCGCTACAGCCAGCGCGCCGACGATTTCCACCTGACCGACCGCTTCGTCGATACAGGCGAGATCGGCACCAGCGATACGGTCTGGGGCCTGGAATTCGCCGGGGTCTGGGGGCCGCTCTCCGTCCAGAGCGAGTACATGCAGAACACGGTGGACGCGCCGAGCTTCGGCTTCGATCCTGTCTATGACGGCTGGTACGCCGATATCAGCTACTTCTTGACCGGCGAGCACCGCCCCTATGACGAGGGCGTCTTCGGCCGCGTGAAGGTCAAGAATCCCGTGGGTGACGGCGGCTGGGGCGCCTGGCAGGTCGCCGCCCGGTACGACACCATCGACGTATCCGAAGGCGGCTGCGCCGAATGCGGCACCCAGGACACCTGGCTCCTCGGCGTCAACTGGCACCTCAACGACTATACGCGCCTGATGCTCAACGTCGCGCAGTCTGAGATCGAGGGCGGCATCAACGATGGCGCCGACATCACCGGCGTCGCCATGCGCGCCCAGGTGGACTGGTAGTGCTCACGGCATAGTGGCAGACGCCCGATCAAACCGGCCAACACAACGACTTCACTGTGCGAGAAGTTGGTTTGCGCGTGAGCAAAGCCTGTGACTTGCCCCCTGTCCTGGCTGAGTGCGAGCCTGGGAGCTCTACTGAGACTGAACAGTGTTGAGAGAAAAGGGGCCGGAGCCGCGGCCATTGCCGCGGCCCTCGTCGTTACCGCCAGTCATCGGCTCCGCTGGATCGCGCCTTCCCCTTATGCGTTGGAGGTGGATGGACCATGGAGGCCGCGCGGCCTGCGTCAGGCGTTTGAGAGGCTCGACGAACGACTAAGCGCCCGCTGGTGTGATGGAAGGAAGCGATGTGGCGGACTGGGTAATCTCGATCATGGAGGACGGCGGCTATCTGATGGTGGCGGCGATGATGTTCCTCGAGAACGTCTTTCCGCCGATCCCCTCGGAGCTGGTGATGCCGCTCGCAGGCTATACGGCTCAGCAGGGGCACATGAACATATGGCTCGTCGTCCTGTTCGGAACCCTGGGATCCCTGGCCGGGGCGCTGTTCTGGTACTATGTCGGCCTGTGGCTCGGCTGCGAGCGGCTCAAGCGCTTTGCCGGACGTCATGGCCGATTGCTCACCCTGACACCCGATGAGATCGACCAGGCCGACGCCTGGTTCGACAAGCATGGTGCGGGCGCGGTCTTCTTCGGCCGGCTTATTCCGACGGTCCGCACGTTCATTTCCGTACCGGCAGGCATCTCTGACATGACGTTGCGGAGGTTCCTCGTCTACACCACCGCCGGGACCGCCGTGTGGACGGCCGCACTCGGCTTCGCGGGATGGTATCTCGGCGGCCAGTACGAGGTCGTGGAGACTTATCTCAGCCCCGTATCGAACGTCATCGCCGCAGTGATCGTTCTGGCCTACGCGTATCGCGTCATCACGTTCCAGCCCCGCGCCAAAAGCTAGAAGCTGCAAAAAACGCGGAAGTGGCGCCGCGCGCGAGACAATGGATTATCGCTGCTTGGGAAAATTGGTTGCGGGGGCAGGATTTGAACCTGCGACCTTCAGGTTATGAGCCTGACGAGCTACCGGGCTGCTCCACCCCGCGCCAAGATATCGTGTCTCTCTCGGAGAAACCGGCCAGAGCCTGCAAGCTCAAGGAAGCGGTTGGACGCTTCGCCGGGCGGAAGATATCCGCAAGAACCGGCCCGTTGGGCTAGACATGTAGTCGCTTCTGGCGCTGCGATCAAGCCTTGTGACGGTTCATTGACGATTCAGACCACGGGCACGCCGCCGGGATGTTTCGCCTTCTCTTCCGGCTCCACATGGATCGTCACCTTGGCGCCCTTGACCGCCTTCTTCAGGGCCTCCTCGATGCGGTCGCAGATGTCGTGGGAGGTCTGCACGTTCATGTCGCCCGGAACCACCAGGTGGAAATCGATGAAGGTCATGCGGCCCGCCCGCCGCGTGCGCACGTCGTGGGCCTCGATCGCTCCATCGGCATTGGCCGAGATGGTCTCCCGGATGCAATCCATCACGTCCTCCGGCACCGCCTCGTCCATCAGGCCGCCGATCGATTTGCGCATCACCCGCCACCCCATGAAGAGGATGTTGAGCGCCACGAGAGCGGCGATGGCGGGATCGAGCACCGCCCAACCGGTGACCATGACCGCGGCCACCCCGATCAGCACACCCACGGAGGTGACCACGTCGGTGAGAAGATGATGGCCGTCGGCCTCCAGGGCGCGCGACCTCAAGGAATGGCCGAACCGCACCAGCGTGTAGCCCCAGGCGACGTTGAGGAGCGTGGCCAGGCCGTTGACGGCCAACCCCTCCACTGGCGCCGTCAGCAGCTTCGGATTCTGCAGCCCCAAATAGGCCTCGCGCAGGATCGAGAAGGCGGCCAGCACGATCAGCACGCCAACCAGAACCGCGGAGAGATACTCCGCCTTCTCGTGACCGTAGGGGTGGTTCGCATCCGGCGGCTTGGCGCTCATCCAGACGGCAAGGAAGGACGTCACGGCCGTCGCGACGTTCACGATGCTTTCCAGCGCATCGGAATAGAGCGCCACGCTTCCCGTCAGCAGGTAGGCCCAGAGTTTCAGGCCGAGCACGACGAAGCTGACGACAATGCTTCCGATCGCGAGCTGTTTCGCCGAGAGCATGAGAAAAATCGAGGTGAAATGGGCCGCTGCGAAATCAGGCGGCAGCTAAGGAGCTTCGGCCGCAAGCTGCAAGCGCTATCTTTTTCAATGCAAACAATTGGCGTTTGCCAGGATGACCGTCACCGGCAAACGAGGCAGCCGCGAAGGCGCGCTACTGCTGCGATTTCGTGAGCCCAGCTCCGTCCCGGCTCGTCGCGAGGGAGAGTGGCTGCTTCTCGCCGCCGGCCAGGCCGGCACCCCCGGCCCAAGCCTGCCAGCCCAGAATGACAAGTGCAGCCAAGGTCAGCACCACCGCCGCGCTAATTTCGATCACCCGGAACTTGGTCAGTTTGATCATTCCGATCAGGGTCTCCCGCCGCATTTTTCCGCCTAGAACTTCGCGTGCTCCCCGGCCTCGGGGGCGTACGCAGATTCGTGTCTAGCGCTTAGCGGAGAGCTCCGTCTCGTGTCCTGATGTCGCGCGCGGCGGGAGGTCGCGTTCCTTTGCGACCGACGGTCGCAGGACTTTGGGAGAGTCGGCAGGTTTCGCCGATACCGCCTCTCGGGCGGAGGATGTCGTAAAGGAGGTCCGCTCCGGGGCCAGCCGGTCCAGCCAATCGGCCGGCCGTATGTCAGGCCATGCGAGTGGCGCCGGCCAACGCAGTGACGCCCGCTGGGATTGAAACCAGGCCGCCACCCGCTTGCCTCGCAGGCAAGGCCCGTCGGTGCCGTCCTGGAAGATGGAGCGCCGGGCGCAGAGCGCCTGCCGGATCATCAGCGTTCCGACAGTTCCGACCAGCGCCCCGGCGGCCACGTCGGACACGTAATGAGCGCCCATCAGGAAGCGGCTCGCCGCGATCCAGACCGCCGCCGTAAAAAGGGGGACCGCGAATCGCGGCCAGAGAAGCGCCAGCGCCGTGGCCAGCGCAAACGTCGTCGTGGCGTGGCCCGACGGGAAGGAGGCGAGATCGGCATCGAAGGCGAACGGCTCGAAATGGAAGGAGCCGAACTCGTCATAGAGCCGCGGTCGCCCCCGTCCGATCAGCGCCTTGCAGAGTGCCGCGAAAAGGCCGGTCGCCGCCACCGACAGGAAGATGAAGGCGGCGATCTGCCCGGCATAGAGCCGCCCGATCCGCAGGCGCCGATGGTTGGCCCGATAGCCCAGCGCCACGAAGGCGAGCACCGCCGTGCCGCTCAGGATCAGGATCCAGCCGGACTTGCCGACATCCGTGATGGTCCAGAAGATATGCCGCACATTGGGGTCGAGCTCGCGCGCCCAGTGCAGCACGAGCGGATCCATGAAGAACATGCCGAAGGCGATCAGCGACCCGACGATGATCGCCTTGTCGCGGACGGGCAACCCGGCCGCCCAGTGCCTGAGATCGCTGAACTGGCTTTCTCCTGGCCGCCCCTGCATGGCCCCTCCGGCCCCTAGTTCGACTTCTCAGGAGCCACCGCGCGCAGCGCCGACTTCCGGGTCCAGATGAAGTAGAGATTGCGGGAATAGACGACGAGGCCCATGGCCTGGCCGAGGATGAAGACCGGGTCGCCGCGATAGACCGCATAGGTCAGCAGCATCAGCCCGCCGCCCAAGCTGAAATACCAGAACGCCTCCGGCACCACGCTCTCCCGCGCCCGCTCGGTATAGACCCACTGGATGAGAAACCGCATGGCGAACATCATCTGGGCCGCGAAACCCACGACGAGCCAGATCACCTCCGCCCGTGTCGCGTTGGCCAGCAATGCGCCTGAAGCAACTGTACTCACGATCAACTTCCCCCGTCCGTGCTCTCCGACGCCCCAGGTTAGGTGGCGGTCTCGCGGGCTTCCGCCAGCACCTCTTGCGCGCTGTCCTCGGCCACCGGCGGCACCGCCGTGCGGCGGCGGAGCCACGACACGCCGAACAGGTCGTAGAGGCCGATCAGCGCGCGCCCGAAATTGGTGTATTTCGATTTCCCGGCCATCCGCGGACGATCGTTCACCGCGACATAGTCCACCCTGTAGCCGTAGGTGAGAAACAAGACAGGCAGGTAACGATGCATGGTGGTGAAGAAGGGCAGGCGCATAAACGCCTCGCGCCAATACGCTTTTATTCCACAGCCCGTATCGGGGCAGTCGTCCTTCAACACCGCATCGCGGATCCAGTTGGCCGCCCGGGAAGCCAGCCGTTTGGAGCCCGTGTCTTTTCGGTCCGCCCGAATCCCGCCGACCAGGGCCGGACCGCCGGAGCCGGGCTCACCCAGCTTCGCGACAAGCTTCGGAATATCCGCCGGATCGTTTTGGGCGTCGCCGTCCATCATGGCGATGACCGTCGCGCGGGCAACGAGGATTCCGGTCCGCAGCGCCGCGCTCTGCCCGGCTCTTGTCCCGTGGCGGAGATAGCGCAGCGACCGATAGCGCGGGCGCAAGTCCAGCACTTCCTCCCGCGTCCCGTCGTCGCTGCAATCGTCGACGACGATCACCTCGTGCAAGAGATCGCGCGGCAGAACCGAATAGGTTTCCTCGACCAGCCGGCCGATATTTCCCGCTTCGTTGTGAGCCGGGAGCACCACGCTGATACGCATCTGTCATCCCGCTGTTGCAGCAGACCCTAGAAGCGTGCCGCTATCATGGGTATGTGAAGGAAAATTATCGGGAGAGGACGAGCCTATGCTCGACACGGCAAGTTCGGGGCGGGCGACACCCGCGGGCGAAGACCGCTGGACCATCAGGCTCGTCGTCTTCCTGGCGATCATCACGCTCCTGCGTCTCATCGCGCTCAGCTTCTCTGAGACCGACCTCTTTTTCGACGAGGCACAGTATTGGAGCTGGGCTCAGGATCCGGCCTTCGGCTATTTCTCCAAGCCGCCCCTGGTCGCCTGGATCATCTGGGGGACGACGTCCATCTGCGGCGACGGCGAAGCTTGCGTTCGCGCATCCGCCCCGTTCTTTCATGCCGGCGCAGCCGTCTTCCTCTTCCTGGCGGGCCGTGCGCTGTTCGACGCGCGAACCGGCTTCTGGACGGCCGTCATCTTCGCCACCCTTCCCGGCATCTCGTTTTCCGCCAACATCATCTCTACCGATGTGCCGCTGCTCTTCTGCTGGTCGGCCGCGCTGTTCTTCCTGGTGAAGCTGCAGGAAGAGCGGTACTGGCAGTGGGCCATACTCCTTGGCATCGCCATCGGCCTCGGCGCCCTGGCGAAATACGCCATGCTCTACTTCTACCTCTGCGCGGCGGTCTGGCTCGTCGTCAGCCGCGCCGGACGCTGGCTGCTGCAGGATTGGAAAGGGCTGGCGCTGGTCGCCATTCCTTTGGCCCTGCTCGCGCCGAACCTGATCTGGAACATCGAGAACGGGCTCGTCACCTTCGCCCACACCGCCGACAACGCGAAGCTCGGCGGATCCCTCGTCCACCCCGGAAAAATGCTGGAGTTCCTCATCGCCCAGCTCGGGGTCTTCGGTCCGTTCGTTTTTCCGATGCTGCTGGTGATCGGCATCCGCACGATAAGGCGTGGCGGACCGGAGGGAGACCGCTTTCTCCTCGCGTTCTCTCTGCCGGTTCTGGTCCTTGTGACGGTGATCGCCTTCCTGTCGCGGGCGCATGCCAACTGGGCCGCGGCTACCTATCCGGCGGCCACCATCCTCGTTACCGCGACGATGCTGCGGCTGAAGCGGGATACGATCTTCGCGGCGACCATCGGCATCAACATGATCTGCCTCGCGGTGCTCGCCGTGGCGCCGGTCTTCGCCGACCGCTTGACGCTCCCCGGCGGCGGCGATCCTTTCGCCCGCACCATGGGCTGGCGCGAGACGGCCGCCATCGTGCGGGACGCGGTGGAGGACGGCCAGTACGGCGCCATCCTGACAGACGACCGCGCCCTGACGGCGGAGCTGCTCTATTACCTGCGCGACACAAATACTCCGATCCTGCGCTGGCCCGCCGGAGGTCCGCCGCGGGACCATTACCAGCTGACGCGTCCCTTCAACGGCGATGTGGAAGACCCGGTCTTGCTGGTCACCTTGCGGAATCCGCCCGTGGCGATGCTCCGCCGTTTCTCCACAGCGGAGCGACTCTCGGTGACGAAAATTGACGCAGGTCCGAAGACGAGGCGCACTGTCATCCTGACTTCAACGAGCGGCTTTAAGGGAGGCTGAGACGGCAGACATCATCCGCTGAGGGAACGTGGGATGCGTATCCAAAGCCCGAGCTTCTTCACCCTGACCTGCTTGGCCGGCTTGCTGGCCGCCATCATCTTCGTGGGCTTCCCGACGCTCGATCTCGCCGTCGCCGAACTCTTCTATCTCGGTAAGCGCCACTTCCTTGCAGACCCATCCCTGCTCGGCAATGTGTTGCGCCAGAGCTTCCGCCTGCTGTTTCTGATCGCCGTGCTCGTTGCCCTTTTCGGCCTCGCGCTCAGCATCGTGACGGGGCGGAAGCTCTTCGGATTTGGCTTCCCCCATTGGCTGGCCGTGACATTGGCCCTGGTTGTTGGGCCCGGGCTGATCGCAAATGTGATGTTCAAGGACAATTGGGGCCGGGCGCGTCCACATCAGATCGAACAATTCGGCGGCAAGCAGGAGTTCACCCCCGCTCTCCGATACTCCGACCAGTGCGAGCGCAACTGCTCCTTCGTGTCCGGCGAAGCCTCATCCATCTATGCTGTGTTCTTTGCGCTGGCCCTGATGGCCCGCCAGCGCCGGCGCGAGATCTTTCTCGCAGGGCTCGCCATCGGCACCTGCGCCGGCTTCATGCGCATCGCGAGCGGCAGTCACTTCCTGAGCGACGTCGTCTTCGCCGGCGTCTTCGTGGGCCTCGCCGCCCGGGGCGCCTTTGCATTGGTGTTCGAGATGTCGCCAACGACCTTCGCCGACGGTGGGGCGCTGCACTGCGCCCTGCACCGGAAGGTTATGGGCGCGAGCGCCGCCCTCGCGGCGGCGCGCCGCGAGGCATTCGGCACCGGCCAGCGGCTGGCGGGCCGAGTCGCGGCGAGCCTGGCCCTCTAGCTCCGGCCAGGCCGGCGCTGCTACTGCCCGGCATCCTCCGGCTTCTCGAACGTACCCATGAGGACGTCCTGGGCGAGGATGTGCCCGTCGATCGCTTCCAGCAGAGCCTCACGATCGGCGTCGGGACCGAGATCCAGCATCTTGTCCAGGGCGAACAGCTGGAAGTGATAGCGGTGAGGCTTCTCGTCCGGTGGCTTCGGTCCGAAATAGCCGGTGGAGCCCTTGCCGTTGCTGCCCTGCATGGCACCATCCGGCTTCTCCAGAGCGGCAGAACCAGGCACCGCCTCGCCGAGGCTGGTGACATCCGCCGGCACGTTGAACAGCACCCAATGGACGAACGGCTTCTCCATCGGGGCATCAGGGTCCTCGATCAGGAGCGCGTAGGACTTGGTGCCCTCCGGGCCCTTCTCCCAACGGAGCTCGGGCGAAATGTCCTGGCCGTAGGCGGAGAATTTATGCGGGATCGCCTCGCCCTCGGCGAAAGAGGGTGAGGTCAGGCCGAGATCGGCCTCCTGCTTCGGCTCGGTCCGCTCCGTCGCGACACCGCTCTGCTCGCTGTTCTCTGCCATGGTCTCCTCCGTCTCCTTGTCCGTGTCGGGCGTCACCACGTCCAGCACGTCGTCGACCACATCGCCGGCCGCTTCGCCTGCCTGCGACAGCTCGGAGTCGTCGTCGGCGAAGGTCACCTTGTAGATGGCACCATTGGCGTCGTCGGAGATGAACAGCCCGCCATCCTTGGCGACCGCCAGCCCGAACGGACGGCCGATATAGCCGTAGCCGTTCTCGGTCTCCTTCAGGAAACCGGTGACGAAGGGTTCCAGCTTGGTGGGCTCGCCATCCTCGAACCGCACCCGCAGCACCTCGTAGCCGGAGGGCGGCTTGCGGTTCCAGGAGCCGTGCATCGCGACGAAGGCGTCGCCCTGATACTCATCCGGGAACTGGTTGGCCTCGTAGAACTCCAGCTCCATGGGCGCGGCATGCGCCGTGTGGGTCAGCACCGGCGTCTCGCTCGCCTTCGCCCAATCCTCATGTGTGAGATCGCCCGGCGGTTCGTCCGCCGGGTTCTTGCCGCCATCGCCGTAGATGTAAGGCCAGCCGTATTTCTTGCCCTGCTGGATCAGGTTCAGCTCTTCCGGCTGCTCGTCGTCGCCGAGCCAGTCGATGCCGTGATCCCAGCCATAGAGATCGCCGGTGCGGGGCTGGAAGGCGAAGCCGATCGTGTTGCGCAGGCCCGAGGCGTGGATCGTGCGGAAGCTGCCGTCCGGCTCGACCCGCAGCATTGTCGCATTCTCAGGATTGCGCTCGTTGCAGGCGTTGCAGGTGGAGCCGACGCTCACATAGAGCTTGTCGTCCGGACCGATCTCGATGGTGCGGTCCGCATGCTGGCCGGCATCGGGAAGGTCGTCGACGATCCGCTTGAGCTCACCGAACGTCCCGTCTTCCTGCACCTTTGCTTTGTAGATCTCCTTGATGGTGACCAGGTAGACCGTGTCGCCTTCGAAGGCGATGCCGTGCATGTTGGGCCGGCTCGCCACCGTCTTCACCGTCTCGGCCTTGCCGTCCCCGTCCCGGTCCGCGATCATGATCACATCGCCGACCGAGCGCCGGGTCGAATAGAGCGTGCCGTCATCGGAGACTACAAGCACCCGGGGATCGATAAGATCCTTGGCGTAGGTTTCGATCTCGAAGCCTTCGGGCAGCTTCAGATCCGCCACATCCTGTGCGGTCGGCTTGATGGATTTCGGCTTTACGATATGGCCGGTGATCTGGACATCGGTGGTCTTCTCCTGCCCGGAGGCGGGACCGGCCGCCCCACCGATAAGGCAGGCGGCGGCGATTGCGGCAAGCGCTTTGGGCTGCATCGGGAGTTGCTCCTCTCGCGACGACAGTGGCGCCGCACATGACTGCTGGGTGAGGTGCCATCGGGAAGGCACCGTTTGCCTAGCAACCAAGTGCGAGAAGCGAAGTTCCGCCGTGAACAGGAATAGGGTCGGCGGACGCCGATAAACTCAGGCCAGCCTTTCGACCAGCCGGTCGATCAGGACCGCTTGGGCGGCATTGATCCGCACCCGCGCCTCATCGGCGGTGAACCATTGCGCCCGGTCGATTTCCGGAAAGGACTGCAGCTTGCCGCTCTTCGGCGGCCATTCCATCTCAAACGTGTTCGAAACCAGCTTCGCCGGATCGAAGTCGCCCTCCACGGCGAATCCGGCGACGACCTTTCCGCCCGCCTGACGGACCTCCCCAAGCTCGAGGAAGTCTCCCTCCGGCCGTTCCCCAAGCTCTTCCTCAAATTCCCGAATCGCGCAGGCGAGAGGCTCCTCCTCGTCGTATTCGCCTTTCGGAATCGACCAGGCGCCTTTGTCTTTTTTGCCCCAGAACGGTCCGCCGGGATGCACCAGGAGCACCTCGAGCCCCTGTGAAGTTCGGCGATACATGAGGATTCCGGCGCTGCATTTCGCCATGAGCTGGCTATACTCCGAAACGAGGGGATACGTTCTGTCGCCTTTCTGCCTCCAGGCTGACACATTCCAAAGGCACGAACGTTAACCGAGGGACAGCTTACGCCTGCGAGGGGGAATGGGGCGAAAAGCGATCAGATTCTGCCTGACCGGCCTGTTGGGCCTGGCGGCTATTTCGCTTGCAGGATGCACGGGGAATCTCGGCAGCGTTGAGAGCATGGAAGTCACCGCCAAGGAGCGGGACTGCCTGACCCGCGCCATGTATTTCGAATCCCAGCGCAACAGCGAAGAAGGCCTGTTGGCCGTCGGCACCGTGGTCATGAACCGCGTGAAGTCCGAGCAATACCCCAACACCATTTGCGGCGTGGTCGGTCAGCACCGGCAGTTCGCCCATGGCGTGCTTCGCAAGAAGATGGACCCGGCCCAGATGGTGCTCGCCGATAAGGTGGCCGGCGACGTCCTTTCCGGAAAACGCTCCGACGCCGTGGGCGACGAAGCCATGTATTTCCACGCCGCCAGGATCCGCATCCCGTACAAGAACGTGCATTACGTGACCGTCGCCGGCGGCAACGCCTTCTACGAGAAGCGGAAAGGCGGCGGCCGCCAGCTCCCGCCGCTTGAGACGTCGACCACCGCCGTCGCCGAGGCGGATAAGGCGAAGCCGGCAGAAGCAGAGACCCCGGCCGCAGTTGCCCAAGCGCCCCAGTCCCCGGCCCCCGCCGCTGTAACGGAGACGGCCGAAGCCGAGCCTTTGAAACCTTCCATAACGCCCGTGGCGGCAAGCATGTCGCCCCTGCCCTCGGGCAGCGTTCCGAGCTTCGCCGAGCCCGTCGACTCCTCCAGCTCAAACACCACCTTCATTCAGAAATCGACCTTCGGCTGGTAGCCGTTTCGGGCTCCCTCTGGTTCAAGGTCGCCCGAGCCGGATCTTTCCGTGCGCCGCAGCTGTGCCTTAAGACGCGGCGGTCGCTCCACACACAAAAAAAGCCGCCGCGAGAAATCCCGCAGCGGCTTCAATAATTGAGCTCTGAGGTCGAGAAGAGCTCGGCCGGGACTACTCGCCCTTCAGCCCCTTCTCGAAATACTTGTGAACCACCTTGTCCTGGTTCTCCAGGAGCCAGTCGATGGACGGCTGATGGTTCATGGCCTTATGGATCGCCTGGGCGGTTGCCTTGCGATGCACGTCGAACAGGGCCTGGTGGTCCAGATCCTTCACGTCGACGATGCCGGGGTTCAGCCAGACCGAGCAGATGATGCCCAGGTCGTTCGCCTTCTCCTTCGGGATATCGCCATTCGCAACGCTGTCCAGCACGCCACGGGCGATCGCATACTGCACCGTGCCCATGAGGATGGAGGTGTAGCGGCTGTCCTTCACCGTCACCTTGCTGACGCAGATCGTCGGCGGGCGGACCATCACGTCGGTGTTCAGCAGCGCGAGAACACGCGAATGGCCCTTCACCTGATCGCCGAGCAGATTGGCGAAGGCCGTGCCCATGGGGCCGTCCATCTCACCGATCGCCACTTCCGGCTCCGCCGCCGTCATGGGCGGGCCCGCAACCAGGCTTTCGCCGACACGCATCACGATACGTTCAGCCATACTGTCCTTCTCCCTTTGATTTGGATGGAAAGTTTGAGACGCGAGGACGGGCGGACTATGGCCGCCGCAGGCCGCCGGCGCAACCCGTGCGGCCTAAGACGCGAGGCCGCAGGGGGCAGATCCCAAGAGACCTGGGCCTCCAGACAACAAAAAACCGCCGGCGGCGCGAAGGCCAACGGCGGTTCCTGTGTCTTAGATCGTGAAGATAGAGGGGAAGTCTCGATGAATGCTCTTGCGAGCCTGTAAACCCAGTTCTTGGTAAGCCTGGCGACGACCTACTCTCCCAAGCCTTAAGACTTAGTACCATCGGCGCTGGAGTGTTTCACGGCCGTGTTCGGGATGGGAACGGGTGGGGGCACTCCGCCATAATCACCAGGCCAACGAAGAACTGGCTTTACGGAATTCGGATCCCGCTTCCGCGGTCTCCGCTCTGGTTCTTACGCGCTTCGGGTCCTTAAAGAACCTCGAAGCGCTGACGCCTGTCTCAAGGGACGCGCTTCCGCGCACCCGAGACGGGCACTGACAATGAAAGCAATCAAGCCGATCGAGCTATTAGTACTGGTTAGCTTCATGCATTGCTGCACTTCCACACCCAGCCTATCAACGTGGTGGTCTTCCACGGCTCTCAAGGGAGATCTAGTTTCGAGGTGGGCTTCCCGCTTAGATGCCTTCAGCGGTTATCCCGTCCGCACGTAGCTACCCTGCTGTGCCGCTGGCGCGACAACAGGTCCACCAGAGGTGCGTCCATCCCGGTCCTCTCGTACTAGGGACAGCTCCTCTCAAATCTCCAACACCCACGGCAGATAGGGACCGAACTGTCTCACGACGTTCTAAACCCAGCTCACGTACCACTTTAATCGGCGAACAGCCGAACCCTTGGGACCTGCTCCAGCCCCAGGATGTGATGAGCCGACATCGAGGTGCCAAACGATGCCGTCGATATGGACTCTTGGGCATCATCAGCCTGTTATCCCCGGAGTACCTTTTATCCGTTGAGCGATGGCCCTTCCACGCGGGACCACCGGATCACTAAGGCCGACTTTCGTCTCTGCTCGACTTGTCAGTCTCGCAGTCAGGCTGGCTTATGCCTTTGCACTCGACAGCTGATTTCCGACCAGCTTGAGCCAACCTTCGCGCGCCTCCGTTACTCTTTGGGAGGCGACCGCCCCAGTCAAACTACCCACCATACACTGTCTCGGACCCGGATGACGGGCCGCGGTTAGATATCCATGATCGCAAGGGTGGTATTTCAAGGATGGCTCCCCGAGAACTGGCGCCCTCGGTTCAAAGCCTCCCACCTATCCTACACATGCGGTCACGAATACCAGTGTAAAGCTATAGTAAAGGTTCACGGGGTCTTTCCGTCTGACCGCAGGAACCCCGCATCTTCACGGGGAATTCAATTTCACTGAGTCTGCGTTGGAGACAGTGGGGAAGTCGTTACGCCATTCGTGCAGGTCGGAACTTACCCGACAAGGAATTTCGCTACCTTAGGACCGTTATAGTTACGGCCGC
>Ga0310345_10002705_pt1 | contig 17577 bp, 18 predicted proteins | sample HC15DNA20500_MG_FD_204667 | JGI IMG/M metagenome (GOLD analysis project Ga0310345, IMG submission 204667) | Marine microbial communities from station ALOHA, North Pacific Subtropical Gyre - HC15-DNA-20-500_MG | ecosystem: Environmental > Aquatic > Marine > Oceanic | place: Pacific Ocean: North... | reverse complement strand
TGGCAGTGTTAGCATAATCGGGGATGCAGAAAGATGTTATAAAGACTGCTACAAAAACCTAACCCTTTAGCCCCGAAGGCACTGTTCCAAACGAACCGCAATATCTCCAAAAGTACTAACCGGGTTCCCCTTCCTGAATTCGAAGACGAGTACACCCCCCACTATCTTCCGACATTACGGAATGGAATATTAATCAGATCGCTTCGAGAAAAATCGCTCAATATATTCGCGCGGCTCATCACTTCTAAACGCTTCGACGAAAGTTGGGACTCCATGCTCAATTGCTTCTTTGAGTGAACTGTTTGCCCATTTTGAACACAGTTGCTTCTGAGCGGCGATGGCTTCTGGTGCCCCGTTAACGATGTCACCCGATATATCATGGAGTATCTCATCAAGCTTTTCCACAGCCACCAAGTGCTGAAGTAAACCAATATTTGCAGCTTCATCGGCATCTATTATGTGTCCTCGTAGTAGGATTTCGCGAGCCTTGCCCCAACCTACCAATAGAGGTATGAAAGCGGCTTCGATTACAGAGGGCATGCCCACCCTTACCTCCGGCATTCCACACCGCACAGAGTAATCTCCAACTCGAAGATCACAAGAAGCAGCAATTTCTAGCCCTGCCCCGAGACAATAGCCTTGCAGTGCGGCAATTACGGGCACCGGCGCTTGGTATAGAGCCGTACAAAAATCATGGATAGAACGTATGAAAGCCTCAGCAGTATCTTGATTAAGAGTCTGGAGGGTGCGCAAATCCGCACCACCAATAAATGCCTTGTCATCACGTCCGGTAAGTATCACGCAACGTGGCTCATAGCGCTCAACAATATCTCTGAATTCGAGTGTAGCGCTGGCTGCAATATCCGCATCGATCACGTTCAACGATGTCTTACCCTGCAGAGCAGCATATACCACAACCGCACCACGTACTTCACGCTTCTCAATTGCAAAGGTTTTGGACGACACGTGATTGCACTGTTTTAAGGAAGGGAACAGTTAGGGCGTCGCGCCTTGAACTGCAAGCGCACGTAGTCTACCGACCAACGCCCATTTGAATCTCTCAGTCTATCCTCAAGGCGCGCGGCGATTTCTGTATATAGGTCATCGCGCTCAGCTGGTTTGACTGCTTGAGCGAAAGACTGTGTAAAAATTTTCAGCCACGGTAAAATATCTCCATCAAGTAACGTAGGTCTCACAAAACGCCGTATTAATTCAACATAAAATCCGCGGGCTTGCAGCGACGTAGAGTACTCGGACGCGCTCGGGAAGAACCACGGATTGTAATGTCGACCGTCGATACCCCGGGTCGCAAGTGCTGCCATGACAGCATTGACGACAGTTTGAATGTTTCCGGCCGCACCCATTTCCCCAACGAAACGTCCACCTGGGCGCAGTGCTTGCCACACGCCATTTATCACCGCATCCGAATCTTTCATCCAGTGTAAAGCCGCATTACTGATCACCCCGTCGAAGGCTGCGAAAAAGTTTAGCTCCGCGCCATCACCAACACGCGCGTCCAAGCCTCTTTCCGCGGCCGCCCTTACTTGCTCGGCACTACTATCGATCGCAACTACGCTACAACCACTAGCCCTAACTTCCATCGTTAGGGCTCCGTCTCCGCACCCTAGATCGAGTATTTCTTCGCCCTTACACGGCGCAAGAAGATTAATGAGATCGCGACCCAGCTCAGCGACGAAACCCGCATGGCGTACGTAATCACTTGGGTCCCAAGTTTGATGCGCCACGCTCCGAGCACCTTTCGAGTTCAACTGCAGGCCATCGCCCTAAGCAAAACTGAGAGCGTCTCCGTACCATACTGTACGTCGGCCCAGATTGCTCTCTTGCGATTCTTTATTTTTTGCAAAAGACACCAGTTCCACCTAAACCACAGTACCCGTGCGGGTTCTTCGCCAAGTATTGCTGATGGTAATCCTCGGCATAATAGAAAGTCGGCGCGTAAAGGACTTCTGTCATAATTTTTCCATAACGTGCTTTAGTCAAAGCCTTTTGGTAGGCTAGGTTCGATTCTTCCGCGTCTTCCTTTTGCTGTTGGTTCGTGTAATAAATACCCGAACGGTACTGCGTGCCAACGTCATTGCCTTGACGCATGCCCTGAGTCGGATCATGCGCCTCCCAAAACACCCTTAGCAAATGCTTGTAGTCGACCAAACCAGAGAGGTAAACCACCTGCACGACTTCATTATGGCCAGTCATACCTGTGCAGACTTCTTGATAACTCGGGTTTGGGGTTAAACCCGATGCATAGCCGACAGCAGTTGAATACACCCCTTTGAGCGACCAAAAACATTTCTCCGCACCCCAAAAACATCCAAGTCCGAAGTAGGCAAGTACGGACCCTTCTGGGAAGGGTGGCGTCAAATTCGTATCCAGCACAAAATGCCTTTCGGGCACTGGGAGCGGCGTTTCTCGGCCAGGCAGTGCGTGTTCTGACGACGGTAACTCTAAAGTTCTATGTAATACTGACATATACGGGTTCCTGTTAGGGTGTTTACACAGCGGCCAGCCTTCGCGCGACCCGTAACCTTAATCTAATTCAAGCACACCTATCGAAGCAAACGGCACGGTGGCATTACCACTATGAGGACTATGAAAATCAGGTGCTGGTCAGGAGCGCCCCCGCTATGATACGACCATCTCTATTTTAATAAAATACAAAACCCGAATCTGTCGGCGTACACGGGAATTGATGACCCATCTAATAACACTTCGACGAATAGAGTTCACCTACAACGCTCTTTGCGCGAAAACTCGTAAGGCTCTACCATAACGGCATGGCACTGAGACCACGCTTCATGAGTGACCTAATCGATATTTGCGTCGATTCCAGTGGCGTTTGGTATTGTCGAACGCATGAGCCGCAAAAACTCTTCTGGTCAGTCCAGAGCAGTTCGACAAACAATTTACAGAATCATATGGGAATCATGCGTTGAAAGAAAAAACCACTAGCTTCGCGGCGTAACTTGTCGAACTGCCGTTCCATATATTCCACACGACTACCGCATTCTTACTATGGCAATTAATGTATTAGGAACTCCTCTTGAGTTGTGTTCCGATGAACCGCTAACCGGTTTTTTTCGAGACGGATGTTGCAACACCTGTGCCGACGATGTGGGTTTACATACAATATGCGTAGAAATGACGGAGGAGTTCTTACTCTTCCAACGCGAACTCGGAAACGATCTCATAACGCCACAGATTGATTTTGGTTTTCCTGGCCTTCTGCCCGGTGACCGCTGGTGCGTATGCCTTCCGCGCTGGATTGAGTCGTTTGATGCTGGAGTGACCGCTCCGCTGTGTCTGCGGGCCACGCATCAGTCTGTTCTCGAAGACGTGTCGTTGGACATCCTCGAACGATACGCCATTCATGATGGTTGACCGCCCCTAAAGGGTTCGTAACGATATGGACCGGCAGGTCACCCATAGCGGCTCTTGTCACTGCGGTGCTGTACGTTATGAGGTTGTATATTCGGATCAAATACGATCCGAAGACTGTAACTGCTCAATCTGCCGCAAATCGGGTTATCTCCATTTGATTGTCCCACGAGATTCTATGCATGTGATACAGGGGCAGGAATTTCTCACTACGTACACTTTCAACACTGGCACAGCTAAACACATGTTTTGCAAAATCTGTGGCGTAAAATCATTCTACATACCGCGCTCACACCCATCGGGCTACAGTATCAATGTCCACACAATCGACCCCAAAACTATATCCGCGCTTGATGTTCAACAATTTGATGGTGGTAACTGGGAAGCGAATATCACGAAACTCAACGCAGTCGGTAAGGACTAATCCATGCCATCCTTTCAATAATGTTTCAGCCATACACTTTGTTCGCCGCCGTCCGGTATCTACGCGCAAAACGCCATAATCGGTTTGCATCTTTTGTTTCACTAGTATCAATCGTTGGAATCGTGTTCAGCGTTGCCGCGCTGTTAATCGTATTGTCCGTAATGAACGGATTTGAAAGAGAAATCACACGGCACGTGCTGGCAATGACGGCGCACGCAGAAATCGTCAAACCCGGCACAACCATTGACGAATGGCATTCCCTCGAGCAAACGATAAGCCTTGATGAACGCGTAACGGCGAGCGCGCCGTATATAAGGGGCGGTGCTATGGTCGTCCATAAAAATAATGTTAAAGGGGTGATTGCCGAAGGTATTGTTCCAAATCGCGAGGCACAGTTGAATGAAATTCATCGACATCTGCCCACAGGGGCTGTGGACAAACTCGTCGATAACGTGCGCCACGTGCTAGTTGGAAAAACCTTAGCGAAACATCTTGAAGCAACCTCTGGCGACACGGTTACGCTAGTTATACCGACATGGGACGGCGCAGGAAACGCAATGCGTCCATACTATGAGCAAGTCGTTATCGCGGGTGTGTTCGAAGTAGGAATGCATCAGTTCGATTCCGCGCTAGTACTAATGCGTATAGAAGACGCACGCGATATTTTTCGGTTAGGCAACGCAATATCAGGGCTGCGTCTGCGTTTCACGCAAGCATCGATAGCTCCCGCCGCAGCGCGTAGCCTAGCTGATTCACTCGGTTCGGATTTACGTGCAATCGACTGGACCCAATACAACCGCAATTTTTTTCTAGCGATAGAGTCCCAAAAACGCATTTTATTCATCATACTTTTACTCATCGTCACAATTGCGGCATTCAATATTTCAACGAATATGCTCATGGTCGTGAAAGAAAAAATGCGAGACATAGCAATACTGCGCACTATGGGGGCTACAAGATCGAAAATCGCCCTCTTGTTCCTGATACAAGGCGCGATGATAGGGGCTATCGGTTCTTTTCTCGGCGGGTTAATTGGGGCTTTGGGCGCGATTAAGAGCGAAACGGTCGCGCGATTCATAGAACGTTCTCTCTCAATTGATCTAATTAACTCAGAGATCTATTTCATCGATTATCTTCCAGCCCAACTGAACCCACACGACTTTACCCTCGTGATCGTCGCTAGTTTAAGCCTATCAATATTCGCGACGCTCTACCCAGCTCTACGCGCCGCGTCCATAGATCCGATACAAGCCCTACATTACGACTAAAAAATCAATCTTTCAAAAAATCGTAGATCCCAATCCCTGCGTCTGGCAAAAATGAACTCCGTTAGCACACGCATAATCTCAGCAGATAATTCATGAATTTGAATAAAAGCCGCCCCCCGACTACCACTACAATCATTCACAGAATCGGGACCCGTAGTTATCAATTCTTTTCGGGAACGACTGTCGTTTAGAAGCCGATGGGTCCTTTCGTAGGTCGCGAGTAGGTGCGCAAAGCTCTCAGGGTCGTATTTCCCCATAATATGAGATAGGCGTTCTAGCGGTGTATAGCGCAGTTGCTCCAGTAACCACGACTGTTTATTGTCCTGCGCATTACTTTCACCAAGCAGAAATAATAATGCAGCCCAAGTAACCATACGCGTACTACGAAGTTTGGATTGTCGCAACTGCCAACTGTCATCCGAACTTCGGTCAAACTTGTACTGCTGCCAAGCCGCATAAGCGTGTAAATAGCGCATAAGATCGTTAATTAGGTAGGTCCAGCTCTTGTTAGGCGCAGCGTCCAGAAACGCCGTTCCGTACCAATGGACAATTTGACCTTGTAAATTCGCGAAAGCTTTATCCCCATAAACTGGCTTCGAGTCGAGCAGTAATTGCAATCGCTTACCGAAGATTTCGGTAGACTCGGCCAGACTTCCTAGCGCCACTGTATCTAGCAATGACGAAATGCTGACAGATGAAGAATAGATACCCCACGACTTAGCGGGTTTTAGGTCCAATTTGTCCAAAGCTTCACTAACGCTTGCCATGGCGGTAGTTGTGGGAACTTTATCCGGATTGCTCCGCGTGACTACAATGCAGTCCAAATCCGAATGGAAACCGGCCTCCAAACGGCCTAAAGAACCCGCCACAGCGACTGTTTCTAAGTCGCCACAACCCCGAATGAGGGCCGCGCGTATCTGGCCAATCAAATCTAAGGACAAGTGCCTGCTTGATGCCAAACTAGGGTAATCGGTTAAATCGAGGTTGATCATGGGTAAATAGCTCTAGTCAGATTTCGATTATCACTAGATTGCAGAACGATTAAAAAAACTCTTAGCCTGTATTCGTATAATGCTAGGTTATACGTCATCTTGGGACCACGTTAGGCACACTTTTAATGGAATATTTTGTAGAATACGCGCTATTTACCGCCAAATTAATCACGTTGATATTCGTGATTTCAATCCCGCCGTTAATCGCTCTAATTGTCATCCGAGCACAACGCCAAAGGCTCAACGAAAGCGCGATCCAAGTGCGCAAACTCAACGATAAATTACTGGAGACATCGTTGGCCTTCGAATCCATCATGATGCCTCCGAAAGCGTTTAAAAGCCACGTCAAAACAATTAAAAAAGCTAAAAAAGAAGAATTAAAAATCGACGGGATAAAGCCTAACTCAACCCGTCTCTTCGTATGTAAGTTCGTCGGGGACGTGCGTGCAAGCGCCGTGTCTAGTTTACGCGAAGAGATCACGGCGATCCTCTCTGTCGCAACCAATGCCGACGAAGTTGCGATCCTCTTGGAAAGTGCTGGTGGTAGTGTCCACGGTTACGGTTTAGCGGCCTCACAACTGCAACGATTGCGCGCCAAAGGAATCCAGTTGACCGTTATCGTCGACAAAATCGCTGCGAGCGGCGGATATATGATGGCCTGCGTTGCCGATAATATTATTGCCGCCCCATTTGCCATAATCGGTTCGATCGGCGTGATTGGACAACTACCCAATTTCCACCGACTACTAGAAAAACACGATATCGACTTCGAGCAGATTACCGCTGGTAAACACAAACGCACATTGAGTTTGTTTGGAAAAAATACGTTGGAAAATCGTAAAAAATTCCAAGAAGAAATCGATGATACTCACGCCCTGTTCCGGGAATTTGTAGCCTCTCATCGATCTAACTTAGACCTCGAACTCGTTGCTACCGGGGAACACTGGTACGGTACAAAAGCGCTCGACTTGGGGCTAGTGGACCGTATCGCGACGAGTGATGATTTTCTTTTTGAGAAAGCGGAAAAGATCGATGTTTTTGAAATTCGCTCGGAGGTTAAAAAGACGTTGCTCGAACGCCTTACTGGTTATCCTCGACATAGCTGAGAATATCGCCACCGGTCCTGTCGACATGCCTGCGCCGTATCTCCCTGATCCGTGGAGAAAAGGACGTTTCCCTCCATTTCAAGGACAACTCTTTCTGATAGCACGAAGAGCGGCCAATCATGCGAGACCAATGACCCGGAAACCCATCATAACTCGAAGGCCCGACGAACTTCTTCGGCGAGAATACGGATACCCTTTTCGACTTGGTCAGGAGATTGAGAATACGAGATCCGAACACATTCATGCGCGTGGTCCCACGTTTCATTAAGCCCTGGGAAAAAGTAATGTCCAGGAATAACAAGTATTCCGCGTGCTTTCAACCGTTGGTACAAAACTTGAGTAGCTACCGGCAGTGCAGGAAACCATAACCAAAGGAAGATCCCACCCTCAGGCTGGTGTATGAAATAGTCGAGACCTACCATATGCTCTTTGCACCAGAACAGGGCCTGTTTGAGACGGGACTCGTAATACGGTCTGATAACTTCACGCCCCAAACGTAGCGCCTCGCCAGTTTCTACCAAAGGTGTGGTTAAACCAGCACCTAAGCTACCCGTGGCAAGACTCATGATGGCATTAACACTACCTATCACCTCTATGATTTCCTCACTGGCTACAACTATTCCGGTTCGTAAGCCGGGAAGCCCCAGCTTAGATAGACTCATGCAGTAGATAACATGGGAGTCGAACATAGGTTCAATATTTGAGAACACGATGTTGGGAAATGGCACACCATAGGCGTTATCGATAATCAATGGCACGCCAGCCGCATGCGTCAGTTCCATTAATTTCTCGATCTCTTCGGCAGACAGCAGGTTGCCCGTTGGATTCGTGGGGCGGCTGACGCAAATTCCGCCTGCGGTGTCATCTATCTTGAATTCGTCGAAATCGATCCGATACTTAAAGGTGTGACTATCGATTATGTCTATTAGTGGTCGATTTGCGCGGAGCCCATCGTTAGCAAAAGCGACATCAGCATACCCAATATATTCAGGAACCATCGGCAACTTAATATGTCTTCGCTGACCATCGCCACAAAGCCCCGTAAGCAAATTGAACAGAATGTAAAAACTCGACTGACTACCGGTGGTCATAGCAATGTTATCGGGACCAACACTCCAGCCATACTCACGATTTAGTAAGTTGCTCAACGCGATTAAGAATGGCCGATGCCCTTGCGGTCCATCGTAACTACTGATCAGAGCGCGAAAGGTTCCGTTGCCAACAGCTTCCGAAATGGTTTTGTCAAAAATGGACTGAACGGCTGGAATCTGAGCCGGATTACCCCCTCCCAGGTTACATAAATCACGTCCGCCTGATAACACGTCGCCGAGATCATCCATCAATAGGCGTGCTCCGGTGGGACCACCAAACCGATGCGCAAAGTGGGAAAAACGTCGATTTATCGTCATGACAGGTAGGGTTCCCTCCAATGCGTGGTGTATGATGTTGTTATAGTGATGAGCGGTCGCAACCATTCGCCAAAACTGAATATCTTTGCTCGTCTCGGTGTGTTGCGCTCACTTCTGATGATGACTGCGCTGACGGTGGTTATAGCCGCACCCTTCGCCGATGGCTCTGCGCACACCGACGGCTGGCGTTTATTACCTTCCGTGATAGCACCTACAATCACGATGATGTTGGTATTTGCCATTCCGCTAGACATCACTATGGCGAAAATCTTCATGACTGACGCGAAGCCAGAAGAGGCCAACCGTCTTAAATTCGCGGTCCGAATAGACATCCTAACGCTATTCGCGGTTCTGTTAGCTTGGACGCCTTTCTTTATAAATATCTTATAGTTTTACTTTTTTTCGACAAACTTAATCAAATCTCGCACCCAAACGTTCGGCGAGAACTAGCCAATGCGCCACGCGCTCTCCGGCGTCTTCTAGATGGCAAGTCGCCAGGCTTAACGCCTTCGGTAACGACATTGGTTGTACTACAGCAGCTTCCAATGCGTCGAAAGACGCGTCAAAAACTACAGAAGCATCCGGCGCCAAACTACCCCCGATTGCTACAACAGGTATTCCCGCCGCAGCACAGACACGGGCGACACCGAACGGTACTTTACCACGAAGACTTTCGGCATCCACTCGCCCTTCCCCAGTTACAGCGACAGAGGCTCCTCTTATGATTTCTGTCAATCCAGTGATCGCTATAACTTCCTCGACACCGGATAACAATCGAGCATTCAGGAACGCAAAAAGCGCCCCTCCTAGTCCACCCGCCGCCCCAGTCCGCGGCACATCGGTGGCATCTATCCCGCTGAGGTCTTTAGTAAGTTGGTAAAAGTTCACGATCCCTCGTTCAAGATAATTCACTTGAGAAGCATTCGCTCCCTTTTGCGGGCCGAATTTTATGGAAGCCCCATCGGGACCAGTCAGTGGTATATCGACGTCGCACATTGCTTCAAAAACGACATGTTCGAGCCGTGGATCAAGGCCGCTAAGATCCAACACGGCAATATCGAGTAGAGCATCAGCACCAATCGGGACATCGATTAGCTGACCATCACCAGTGTAGAAACGCGCCCCCAATGCCTGCAGCATACCGATGCCGCCGTCATTGGTCGCCGACCCACCTAGGCCAATAACGATCCGCGTCATGCCCCGATCCATCACCGCTCGTATCAATTCGCCTGTCCCGAAGCTCGTGGCTCTGACAGGATCGCGTAATTTCGCTGGAACTAAAGAAAGCCCTGACGCAGCGGCTATCTCAACAACCGCAGTCTGTCCGTCGTTCAACACGCCGTAAAACGCCGTTACCAGTCCACCTAAAGGCGACGTAACAGGAATTTCGACAATGTGCCCGCCGCGGGACGCAATAAAAGCATCAACTGTGCCTTCTCCCCCATCCGCCATAGGTACGAGATGATATTCCGCGTTCGGTAAGGCTCGCTTCATCCCAGAAGCAATGGCGAGCGAGGCCTTGCGAGCATCTAGGCTTTCTTTAAATGAATCTGGAGCGATGACAATTTTCATTACCAAACGGAAAAGCAGGACCGAAAATCGGGTCTCGGCATTGGACGCGTCCTCTACTCAGTGACTCACGTCGATAGATTGGTCAGACGACACTAAAAGCCGATCGCGTACAACTCTCCGAAGAATTTTGTTAGTTGCGTTCTTCGGGAGTTCTGGCCACAAAATAATCTCCTTGGAAAATTTATAACTCGCGAGAGTTTCCCTCGCGCACTGCATCAAAGCCACGAGATCAAGATCATCTCGCCCAGCGACGACGACGTGTATCCGATCGCCCCATTTTTCATCAGGCAACCCCACTACCACCGCTTCTGTCACACCATCGAACGCCATCAGCACTTCTTCGACCTCGCGCGGCTATACGTTGAATCCACCAGAGATCTGCATATCGTTCTTCCGATCGAGCATATAAAAAAACCCATCGCGTCCACATAAGGTTAGCTTCGATGGGATTGAATCTGGAACAAACTGACCCGGATAGCAAACAATAAGATCGAACAAGCGTTTCAGGAACACCAAAATTTTCTATATTTACACCAAGCGCGAGTGTACTCATTATTCAAATGTCCGACCTCACTAACATCTGTTAGAGTGATTACTACCTATCCACACGATGACATGTAACAATCATTGCCTCAACCGCTTGCACCACCAATCGAAGAAGACATTCCTATAGATGATTAATAAATGCGTTTACAGCATGACCGATATGATTGCAGATTGCCCAGACCTGAAAGATGGAGCCACAATCTTGATAGGCGGATTCGGAGATGCCGGGGTAGCTCTAGAACTAATCGAAACGGTTCGTGATCTAAATTTACGAAACCTTACCGTCGTTAGCAATGGAGTCGGATCAGGGGAATATGGACTCGGTTTGCTGATTCAATCAGGGAGTGTCGGAAAGATGGTCTGCTCCTATCCACGCTCATCGAATTCGTCAATTTTTGAGAAACTCTATGTAGGGGGAAATATAGACCTTGACGTGGTACCGCAAGGGACAATGGCAGAAAGACTCCGCGCCGGTGGCGCTGGGATCCCCGCGTTTTATACGGCAACCGCGTACGGCACTCCGCTACAAGCAGAGAAAGAGACACGTGAATTCGATGGTCGCAATTACATAATGGAACGTGCCATTAAGGGCGATGTCGCACTCATTCAGGCGGCCGCCGGTGATCGATGGGGCAATCTTACCTATTCCAAAACTGCCCGGAATTTCAATCCGCTGATGGCGATGGCGGCGTCAACGACCCTCGTTCAGGTCCGCCATTTTGTTGACAAAATCGATCCAGAGATAGTCGTGACGCCAGGCATTTTTGTTGACCGAATAATCGAAACGAAGGAAAACAATTGAAACTTTCATCTACTGACATCGCACGCCGAGTTGCGGGAGATATCGCAGAGGGCAGCTATGTCAATCTAGGAATCGGCATGCCCATGTTGGTCGCGGAATTCCTTCCCAACGACCTCGAATTCGTATTGCACACGGAGAACGGCATGCTAGGCATGGGACCCAGAGCCAGTGAAGATAAAGAAGATTGGGACCTTATAAATGCCGGAAAGCAAGCCGTGACCATCCTACCTGGAGGTTCGTTCTTCCATCACGCGGATTCGTTTGCGATGATCCGTGGAGGGCACATCGACATCTCAGTCCTCGGTGCATACGAGGTCGCAGCCAATGGAGATATTGCGAATTGGTCGCTACCTGGACCAAAACCGCCCGCCGTTGGTGGTGCTATGGACCTAGTGGCTGGGGCCAAACAGGTCTGGGTCATCCTTGCAAGTCACGTTGCAAAACAAGGTGCACCCAAGGTTGTCGAGCGGTGCAGCCTACCGTTGACCGGCGTAGCTTGTGTCGACCGGATCTATTCTGACTTGGCGACCATCGAGGTCACCCCTGACGGTTTAGTTGTAAAAGCCATAGTCAGTGGCCTCACCGAAGAAGACTTACGATCCAAAACGGGAACGTCCCTAAGCTTTGCGCAAGATTGTCTCATATTAACACCGGATGGCAGCTAGTCGATCGATAGCGAATACCCAAACGACGAACCTTATATTCAGTACAGACGTGAGAAAAACAAACGAGCTTTTAGTAATGCGCACACCTAAATCAGACAAGACCCGGTGCTGTAGCCCTAGCTGGAGACGTTTTAAGAATCACGTAAGGTTTACACAAGATTCCAGCTTTTGATTACATTGAACCACAAAAAACAAATCTGGCGATCACTGGTACGCGTTATCAAAACACACATTGCTTCCCAAGCGTGGGGCACTAGCATCGGATGCCTCGGTGCACTCGCGGAATTTCAGGATCCCGAGGCGTACATCAAAGTTGTCAACGGCAGCGATGCTGTCGTAGCCGTGAGTCCCAGAGGCGCTGTCCGTATCGAGTTCATGAATCCAATATCGGTCTTAGCTTATGAGGCAATATCGACTGAAAAAGATGCTTGGCAATGTGGTGTTGCGTTTGTCGCTGATGAAAGTGCTCACAACCTTGATTCGAGGTCAGTGCTACGTGAGTTGGGAAAGGATTGCAACGCTGTTCGAGAAGAAGATTTAGATGGTTTGTTATTCGATATAGGCGTGGGCATGCCTAACGTCGATTTTTGCATCCGAACGAGAGACGCCGATCTAATTGCGTATTTACGCGAATATGTAAACAAACGTGTTGTGGATGCGGGGCACCCAGCGCTCGAGCATATCATTGAAACCAGTCCACATCGTATCGTAATCTCGCCGGCCGGGCGTATTGAGGTTTATCAACGTATCGATCGGCACAAAACCCCACATGGGCCACATACGCACTTATTGCCTGACTTGCTCGCGAAACGGCGGACGCATTCGGCAAACATCCCTATTCCTAAGGACTCCTGGCCAATACTAACCTTGCACCCAGAAAACCCTCTATTCGATCATAAAGGCCGACGAAGACCTTTTTCTGAGCAAGCATTTGAAAATTTTGAGTCCATTCTTGCCGAGCACGGAAAGCCAGAATATGTACGCGAGAAATTTCGCATACGTAAGGCTATCAACGACGGAACGGACCCTAAGGATTTTCATGCACCGACAAGTCGTCTAGGACGATTGGCTATACGAATTGCATTACGACAACTCATTCATGTGCCACCACCACTTAAGGACCCTGGGCCTTGGATTCAAAAATTTGGCTCGTGAGGAAGAGAACCGGACACTAAACCAGGCAGAAGCGCCCGGAAACGAAAATGTGTATACGTTTGAAATGGAGGTGCGGCGTCTTGTATTCAAAAGCCATATTCCACAAAAAACACTCCGCAACGTTAGTAGGTTTTATTCTATTTTGCTCGTGCCTCCTCGCAGATTCAGATGTCCCACCCTATAACTTCGAAAGACCAATATTTCTGGTTGGCCCTGAAATATCTAATTCGCTGATGGGGTCTACTTACGCCTATACCGCGCGAAACTCGAATAAAGACATACGACTGTTGATCACAGTTATGAACGTTACGGAAATTCGCGAGCGATTTTCAGAATTATCCAACGTACAGTGCATAAATCTGTTTTTGGAGGAGCTTAAGAAGGTTCACGAACAATTCTTTTCCGTCAATATGACACGCCCGCTTTCAGTTGGATCGGCAGAATTTTTACGCTTTCGTTGGACCGGGGAAAAATCAGACAAAACTATGATAGGCGTCTTAAGTTGCGGCAGACTAAAGGATAATTACTACGTCATCCACTTTACGGACGCGCTCAAATCGGCTACTCATTCGTTTCCCGCCATTCGCACGAGCTTAAAGACTCTTAGGCCTTCCGAAAAATAACAGACGGCGCAAAAATGGCCACTCGCACCTACCGCTACTACGATCTACTGATGGCCGGTTTCGTCACGGTAGTGTTGTGCTCAAACCTCATTGGGCCAGCAAAAATTTGTCAGATCGAACTTCCCATCGTATTACCCCTAGTCGGTACGAGTCTAATCTTTGGTGCGGGTAATATTTTTTTTCCGATTAGCTATATTTTTGGGGACATCCTCACCGAAGTATATGGTTACGCGCGCGCCAGAAAAGTTATATGGGCAGGATTTGGCGCCATGGTATTTGCAACTGTAATGGCGCAGACCGTCATCCACCTACCCCCAAGTCCAAATGAACCATTCAACACGAGCCTACAACCCGCCTTAGACATCGTATTTGGTTCAACCTGGCGCGTGGTGATCGCATCTATCACCGCGTTTTGGCTCGGGGACTTTATCAATGCCTATGTAATGGCTCGTATGAAGCGGTGGACCCGAGGTCGTCACCTATGGAGCCGTACCATCGGTTCCACTGTTCTCGGACAAGGCATAGACAGCCTAGTTTTCTATCCTATTGCCTTCTACGGGATATGGAACACGAATACTCTCTTCACAGTTTTAATTTTTAACTTCATTTTTAAAATCACAGTCGAAATTCTAATGACGCCGTGTACCTATGCAGCTGTATCCTACCTAAAAAATGCCGAGAAAGAAGATTATTACGATGAAGTTACTAACTTCACTCCGTTCTCGCTGAAGGATTGAAACAGCCGATAATTCCTAATACTTCGTTACCTTTCCAAAAAGAAAACAATAACAGTAGCAAGGGGAGCGGACTTTTCTCGTCAAGTCCAATCCGGAGAATCAACTATACATCCTCTAGAAGGGAACGATTTCGTAGCAGGGACGATAATCACCCCCTGCCAAACGCATTCGCTTTCCCTCTATGAAGCTCATCAGCACGGCATCCAATGCCAGCATGATTTCGCGCTCACCACGTATTTTAAAAGGACCTTCCCGTTCGATCGCAGCTATTCCGTCCTCTTTGACATTACCAGCGACCAACCCCGAAAACACACGTCGGAGATTTTGAGCTAACTCCCGAGGTGCTAAGTCTCTAGACAAACCCAGCTCAGACATCGCAGCATGAGTCGCGACAAATGGTTCTTGGTACTCTTTCCCTATGTCTAAATCCCAATTGAAATGCGACACTCCTTCACACTGATGGCGGCGTTTGAATACTGTTGGAATAGCAGAGACCATTGCCTGTGCCACCGCGTGGGCATCGTCTAAGACAATACGGTAGCGGGCTGCACTTTCCTTCCCGAACACAGAACGAATAAAGCCGTCCAACGACATAAAATAGTCGGCGCTTTCCCGTGGACCAGTGAGCACCACTGGCATGGGTTCCTCCCGATTATCAGGAGCTGCTAGTACTCCTAACAAGTACAGTAATTCCTCCGCAGTGCCAACACCACCCGGAAAAATTATCACGCCGTGCGCCAATCGGACAAAGGACTCGAGGCGTTTTTCCATATCCGGCATTACAATCAATTTGTTAACGATTGGATTGGGGGCCTCGGCGGCAATGATTTTTGGCTCGGAAATACCAATATACCGACCCATTGGCATACGCTGCTTTGCGTGAGCGATAGTCGCCCCTTTCATCGGCCCCTTCATTGCACCAGCGCCACAACCGGTGCATATATCCAAACCACGTAAACCTAAAGAGTACCCGACCTGTTTACTATAATCGTACTCTTTGCGTCCAATCGCGTGCCCCCCCCAACAGACGACTAGACTCCGTTCGACATTTGGTTGCAACACACCTGTATTACGTAGAATTTTAAAAACCACATCCGTGATACCTGCCGAAGAATGTAGATCGAATTGATCTCCATCTTTCAGTTCCTGGGAGGTGTAGACAATATCGCGGAATACAGCAAATAAATTCTCACGGACTCCTGAAATCAATCGCCCATCGACAAACGCTTGTGCGGGCGCATTCTTAAGATCCAGACTGAGGCCACGGCCCGTCTGAACGAAGGCAACGTCAAATTCGTGATAACGTTCCAACAAAGTTCGAGCATCATCAACGTCCAAGCCACTGCTTAAAACCGCCAAAGCGCAACGCCGAAATAATTCCCGTAGGGCGGGTGTGCTCCGTTCCAGTAACGCGGACACCTCCCGCTGCGACAGCAACGCCAAACCCGATTGCGGTGAGACATTAGCCTTAACTACGACGTCAGTATCTGAATGACTTAAATCAGAGAGCGTATTCCTCATGTTCCCTGTAATTGTGTTACGAAATGGATGTCGTGCCTAAGAAGACAACCTATGTTATTTTTTTAACATCAATGTGTTAGTGGAACATAGTAACAGCTCAGCCAGACGAAGCGATACGTATTGAGAGCTAGGCACGTCGCTTGAAGGATCAATGGAAGAACAGCCCTAGCCCGGCAGAAAATAACTGTAATGCCCTCACGTGTGGTTTTCAGCGCTTACGAAAGTTGCAGCTGCAACCAAGACTTCCTAAATGAAAGGTGAGACAAACTGAAAAGTCAACGAAGTTGAATACGAATGTCAGTGGCGCACCAGAGAAATACCTCTGTTTTCGGAACGTGGTTTTTCCGAAATCCTCGCGTATCATCCATCACACAGCATGTTAACGCGAAGAGTTTTGCTTGACGAATCGACGTTGTTTTATCCGGTATTTGTGTATCGCTGCCGCCATCGGCGTCAGGCGCATAGTGTTAGCGGCCGACAATTCATCGGCAAATCCGAAACCACTCTCATTTGAAGAAATTCGCCATGGAATTGATGCGACGCATCACCTGGCACCAGGATATATGGCAGAGATTCTATTAAAGTGGGGCGACCCCATACTAAGAGATGCCCCCTCCTGGTCTCCGACAAATCTTAGTGAACACGCGCAAAACGCACAGTTTGGTTACAATAATGATTTCATAGCCTTCATGCCCCTACCTCGCGGTTCGGTTAAATCGGACCACGGACTGCTCTGCGTAAACCACGAATTCACTAACACCGCTTTCATGTGGCCGAACCTGGGCACACTACCTCTCGATCGTTCTATGTCAATGGAAAGAACCGCAATAGAAATGGCAGCTATTGGGCATAGCGTAATTGAAGTAAAAAAGAACAATGGTAAGTGGCACGCGACTGACGGCTTCTTTAATCGTCGTATAACTGCGCAAAGTCCATTGCGGCTTTCCGGTCCCGCAGCCGGTCATGACCGAATGCGAACCCCTGCCGATCCACAAGGGTATAGCTGTCTCGGCATCCTTAATCCGTGTGGAGGTGGGAAGACCCCTTGGGGGACGGTTCTGATTGCTGAGGAAAACTTCAATCTACTATTCACAGGCCAAACACGTGAGGTCCAGGAACATAGGAATCACCTACGATATGGAATCGGATCACGTACGACATATTCATGGTGGGCGCAAAATTTCGACCGCTTTCGCGTCGGACAGCATCCTCGTGAGCCCAACCGTCACGGTTGGATAGTGGAACTCGACCCCTACGCGCCAAACTCATTACCCATCAAACGAACGGCTCTCGGGCGATTTAAACACGAAGCCGCAAACTGCACCCTAAACGCAGATGGCCGTTTAGTTGTGTATTTAGGCGAT
>Ga0310345_10002704_pt1 | contig 17578 bp, 11 predicted proteins | sample HC15DNA20500_MG_FD_204667 | JGI IMG/M metagenome (GOLD analysis project Ga0310345, IMG submission 204667) | Marine microbial communities from station ALOHA, North Pacific Subtropical Gyre - HC15-DNA-20-500_MG | ecosystem: Environmental > Aquatic > Marine > Oceanic | place: Pacific Ocean: North... | reverse complement strand
CAACTCGTCGAAAAGAGAGTCGATCCTGCAGACGTTCAGCTGTAACTGTTTTAGGTAGTCGGAGATCTGGAACCTTAAAGTTTTTGCTGCTTGGATCGGGAAGAGCCATGGGATCATACTGATTCCCGATAAAGGCTGCACCAAAATGATCGAGCATAAAAGTATCATTGCCAGTAGAAGGCGTCAGGACATAAGGTGGGACATTATTTCTCGAAACTAATTCCTTAGCTACGATCGAACCTAGACTAGGAAAACGCATCGCTGGGTTAGGTTGGTGCCCAGTTGCCGCATAGTGGGTTGCTTGGGGATGGTTGTTTTCCAAGGTATGCATTGAACGGATAATTGCTAATTTATCCATTCTTTTTGCTACCTTGGGAAGTAATTCTGAAATTTGAATTCCAGGAACGTTAGTTGAAATTGGCCTAAAAGAACTATTGTTTTTTGGATCCCAGGTATCCACCTGGCTAGGACCTCCCTCAAGCCAAAGTAAAATACATGATTGAGCCTTGGTCTGGACATTACTTGATCCTAGGGTAAGATTTTTTTCAAGTCGTAAGAACTGGCTCAAACTGATGCCAAGAAGGCTTAAGGATCCCACTCGAAGAAAGTCTCGCCTTCTGAGAACTGGGTCATTGAAATTTAAGCAACCAATATTTTTTTTCATAGATTTTTGAGGTCTTTTAGATCTGCTTCTAATATTCTATTAGTATTACCCAAAATTCTAAAGCGACTTTAGTGATTGTTGTAAAACTCAGGTGAATTAAGGAGTCCCCATAAGAGATCTTCAAGGGCCGATTTTCTAGAAGTTCTTCCAGTAATCATAGTGTTCAGTTTAGTTTTTTCTTCTTGTGTTGGTCGTCTCACGATTGTTCTTAAATATAGGTCTTCGATAATTTTGTTGTCAGAGAGTCCGGCCTTTAACAAAAGGTTAATTCGACCTTTTGTTTGTGATAGTTTTCTAGTAAACGTTGAGCCTGCTAAACTGTGAAGGGCTCTCCCAAGATTAGCTTGAGGTCTTTTTTCAGGGAGCATTGACCTCAATGATTTACCATAAATGTCCAGGATTCGTGACCGAAAAAGGTCCGGCATTTTGACGTTAATGGCACGGGTGCCCGGAGGCAACATGCCTTCACCCGAATCGTAGCTATCCTGTTGAAATATTAAAGGAACATTGATTACTGAGGAGATGGCATCAAATAATACTTCTGCATCTAGAGTTCGAGGCAGGCTATGAGAATAATTAATACGATCGTCTCGGTTATTTGCATTTGCTTGGCTGGTTAGTTGGTAGGTTCTGGAGTTTACTATGACTCTAATGAAATGTTGAAGATTGTAACCATTTTTTCTGAAGTTATTTGCTAATGCACTCAATAGTTTGGGATTAGTAGGAGGATTAGCCACCCTAAAATCATCAACTGGCTCAACAATTCCCCGATTAAAAAAATAGCTCCAAATTCTGTTAACTGCGGCCTGAGAAAAATAAGGGTGTGAAATTATCCATTTTGCTAAATGGAGACGTGGGTCAGCAAGTTCATTTTGAGACAATGGTGGGCCATCCAAAAATTTTGGAAGGACTTCTTTGCCGGTTCGGGGATGAAGGACTTTACGACTCTTTCCTTTTTGAAACAAGTCTATTTCTTGGCCAGTTGGATCTTCGTAAATTACAGTGCCAATTTCCTCCCCTCTACCCCCCACTAAATTCATTCGACCAAAGAAAGCAGCGAGTTCCCAAAACTGATTCTGACTCCAGAATTCAAAAGGATGATCATGACATTGGGCACAATCAAGTCGCCTTCCCATAAAAACTCTAAATTCCTCAGCCATTTTGTTTTCGGGGTAACGAACTTCGCCATTAGGCAAAAAGTGCCTAGATGGAGGACTATATCCAATTGCTGAGATACGTTCTTTCGCTATTTTGTCGTAGGGAGTGTTACTGGCAACGTGATTGCGAATCCACTCCCAGTATGATTCAGTCCAGCGAAGATTGATTCCATTTTGGAACAGTGAAACCCTCAAAAGTTCTGCAAAGCGAAAAGTCCAGTAATCCACAAATTCAGGAGTCTTTATTAAAAGATCGATCAGTTTTTCCCGTTTTTTTGGATCTCGATTATTAATGAATTCCTTTGTTCGGTTAGGCAGTGGTAGAGTTCCAGTTAGATCAAGACAGACTCTACGGAGAAACTCCCCGTCAGAGGATAAATCAGAAGGGATAATGTGCAGTTTCCTTAATTTATTAAAAACTAGTTTATCGATGAAATTATTTTTTGGCACTGAAGGATAGTGATTAATAGGAGATTTAATCACATTAATAGGAATAATTTTTATCCATCCGGCTGTTTGAATAGTGATGAAAGTTTCTCCCGGTTGCACCGCTTTGACCTGACCGTTGATTGTAACTCTGGCTACTTCAGGGTTGTTTGCACTATATCGAACCTGCTCAGTAATATTTTCTTTAATTTGGTTTTGCATTGAGGCAGTAACCAATAACTGTTGTTTCCCTTTTCGGTCCATGACTAACTCATTTGGGTAGACTTCAATGTTTAAGATTTTTGACTGGTTTCCGGTAATTTCTTCAAAGAGAGCTCCTTTTCTTATCCAGTTTAAAATAATTTGATAATCCTCTGAATTGACCTGAAATTGATGACCTCCTCCATGTGGTAAAGAAAGGGTCGGTTTGAGTAGTAATAAACTCTTTTTAGGATCCTCTAAATCAATTCTAGGAATTTGTTTCCCCGGATCAGAAGAAAGGACTTGGTACGTTCCTCCTTTAACGATCCAGCGGAAATCTTTCCTTGGAAAAATTCCATTGAGAGAAAGCTTGAAACCTCCTTTACCTTTAACTCCGCCATGGCAGTTACTGTCATTGCAGCCTCTACGAGTTAGTATTTTTTCAATGTCCCAACTAAAATTAGGCTGGTTCTGCTCGTTTAGACCTTTAACCTGAACTTCTACATTGGCTGATAGGTTTTGAAAAACTGCTTTAATAACTGTATTGCCTGGTTTCTGTGGAGTGATTTTTCCAGTTTGGTTAATTTTCAATACACTTGCATCGAAGTTTTTAAAGTTGACAGAAGTTGTAACTTCTCGCTCTAGGCCATCATCATATTTACCAAGTACTAGTACTTGCTGAACAGAACCAATGTTTCCAATGTAGATAGTCTCAGGGTATGTCCGTATAGACAGTAATTTGGGTAGAGAAGTTTTGACCCAACCAAAACTTGAATAGCTATGAGTTGCCATAATTAGGTACAAACAAATATTAATTAAAATATTCTTAGGAATGATCATTATTGACCTTTCAAAATCATAATTAATATTTTGCCAACATCAATTGGTCTTCCCATTTGACCTTGATTAATAGGAAAAGCAGTTAGGTAACTGATTATTGGCATTTTGGTAGTAGGAGAATCAGTGTCTGCAGTAACAATCAGGGTTGTTTTCTGATGTTTTACCGCAAATCGATCTTTATTAAGTTCGGGAAGTGAGGGTAGTGTTTCAGGCTCTACCTCAGCACCTGGGAACATCTGGATTCCCTTAGGTAAGTTATTGAGCTTAAACAAAACTTCTCCCGAAAATCCTTCTTCCTGTGCAGTTACTACCGTTAATTTTGCTGTCTCCCCTTGGCGTAAGTTCACAGTATTTGGTGTTACCTTAATCTCGCCAACATGCGGAATTTGAGGTCTCACTAGTAGGCGGTAAGAGAATTTAGGTTCACCAAAACGAGGAGTAATATCACGAACCTGAAGCGTATAAAATCCTTCTTCTTCAAAAGTATAAATTGTTTTAGCTTGTATTAACTTAACCCAATCATCACCATCTCCAGCAATTTTTTTGAAGAAGTTTGTAAACACTTCTTTTCCAAATTTGTCTAATACAGCTACGCGAGGATTAAAATGAGGAGGAGAAGTATGAGGAGTTTCTAATTCAAAAGCGAGTCTATTTTTTTCTTTTATCCGAAACTTAAAAAGGTCAAAATCACCTGGTCGTTCAATACTTCCCTCCAGAAGAAAAGGTACATTTAATTCTAAAGCTTGTTTAAGTGTATCGTTAGGTTCAACCTCAACAAAGGGAACTTTATGGTTAGTTTCTTCTGAGAGCTGAACCGAATGCTTAATGGGTTTATTAAAATTATTTCTAGAACCGTTTTTGACCGCCTCATTGAATTGTTTATATCTATTCAGGACGTTACGTGATCCTAGTTGATAAAGACGATCCAGATTTAATACCCGGTGAAACGGTTTTTGGAGTTCACTTAGTGGAGATGGCTGATCAAGTATAGAGACAGTTGGAAGAACAATTTGATTTTCATTGTGTTTAACCTCCAGTTGATAAAAAAATTGTTTGCTACCAATTCCCAGACTAGAACTTACAACAATAAAATATTGGCCAGAGCTTTTAAAACAGTGAGTGATATTAGCATCGGTTGAGAAAGCTAGTCGGTTTGGTCTCATGGGTTCAAACCAACTACCCGACTTTTTGTAAAGAGTTAGTTGGACACCGTCAAATTTGCTGACTACAGTATTAGAAAATGATTGAAAAGAAAATACCTGACCCTTAGAAACGCTAAAAGCGTAGTAATCAACCTCTCCCATTTGACTCAAGCTTCCATTAATTAAAGCAGGTGGGGTAAATAATTGAGCGGTAACGGGTTTATTGTGAGATTTGTTTTCCTCTATTATCAATGGCTGATCAACTACTATTAATGGTAAGGAATTAGAGATTCCAGATGGAGAAACCATTCTGAATGAATATCTACCAGGCTCTACTCCTGATTTAACTTCGAGGTCTAGAGTGACACGTTGTCCTTCAACCAATTTTTTTTGACCACGTAATCCGCTCTTTTCTACTAACTCAAACTTCTTAACTCCTACTATTTTTGCAGTTATTCCACTGTTATTAAACCAGACTCCGTAGGATTCATTAAGATGCTTCCCCTGAACAAAAGATTTTTTAATCTTTCCAGATTGCATACTGATTGGAAAAACAGAAAGGGTCTCTGGAACCCGAGAATGTTCCAAGTCATTTTGAGCTTGAAGAGTTGTATCAATCAATTGATAGAAGAAACATGAACTTAGTAAAAAAAAGGTTAAAATAGAGAGCCATTTTGATATTTTCTGATTGGAGCTAGTTAAGCGACAATCAGCAGCTTCATTACTGGGAAAAGTGTAGAGCATAAAGTTATCTAGTTGACCATTTTTAGAAATTATCTAAGGGTAATTTATACCGTCCTATCTTCTAAGGTCAAGACAACCGATAAAATATCAGCAGTCTAAATCGTAGATGATTTTTACCATTTGATTAGGGAGAAAGTTTTAAGAATGGGCAAATTGTTTATTAAATTTAAAATTTTGAGAGCTTCGGTCAAAAAAAAACGTGGGTACTTTGATGGTTTATTTCCATCCAGCTCATCATGTCTAGGAAAACTTTTTATAAAAATTAATAGATTAAATAATCTTTAGGGTTTTCTGAATGGGATGTTTCCTTGGTTTAAGAAATGTTGGTCTAGAAAATAAAAAAGAAGTGTTAAACCCTACGGAGATGATCAGTAGTATCGATTTAGTTTAAGCTTGCCAACCATCTAAATATAATTTACAACCAAAAAGGTTACTATCTGTCTTTGCAAAGAAATCTGAACAGAATAAAAATTTCCTTTATTCGGTGAGAAAATGACTTTTCAAGATGCCTTAAACACAGCAGCAGACATATTTTGGGGTCCCCCAATGCTGATTTTAGTAACTGGTACTGGACTGTTTCTTTCCATTCGTCTACGGGGCATTCAGTTTCAAAAGCTTTTTTCATCACTATATATGGCTTTCATTATCCGTAGAGAGAAGAATGCCCAAGGGGACGTTACTCATTTCCAGGCGTTGATGACAGCTTTAGCTGCAACAGTAGGAACGGGGAATATTGCAGGAGTTGCTACTGCTATAGTTTCAGGTGGACCTGGAGCTTTACTGTGGATGTGGGTAACTGGATTGGTAGGTATGGCGACAAAGTTTTCCGAGGCTTTACTTGGAGTTAAATTCCGAATTATGGATCCAAATGGTGAAATGTCCGGTGGACCGATGTACTACCTGAGTCAAGGATTAAACCAGAGAGTCTTAGCAACATTATTTTCTTTCTTTGCAGTATTTTCTTTTTTAGTAGGTGGAAACTTGGTTCAATCTAATTCAATAGCAGATGGATTACAAGCCTCGCTGGGAATACCACCAATTTGGAGTGGTCTAGGTACTGCTGTTGCTAGTGGCATAGTGATTCTTGGAGGAATTCGTTCTATTGCCCGAGTAACTGCTACATTAGTACCTGCGATGATCTTGTTATATATTCTGGCTGGGCTTTTAGTTTTGACTCTAAATTGGCAGATAATCCCAGTGATTTTTTTGACGATTCTTCAAGAGGCTTTTAGTCCATCTGCTGTAGTGGGAGGGATTGCTGGAGCTGGTGTTTTAAGGGCGATCCGATATGGAGTTGCTAGGGGTGTGATGAGTAATGAGAGTGGTTTGGGAACAGCAGGAATAGCTGCTGCAGCTGCCCAGACCAATCATCCCGTAACTCAGGCAATGGTCTCAATGACTCAGACCTTTATTGATACCATTATAGTATGTTCAATCACTGGGTTTGTTATTTTAGGGACTGGGGCTTTGGAAAGTAATACCAGTGGTGCTGCATTAACTGCTAAAGCTTTTAGTCTTGGTTTACCAGCTTGGCAGGGAGAAATGATTGTTGCATTGTGTTTGCCACTGTTTGCCTTTTCAACTATTCTAGGCGCCAATTACTATGGAGAAAAATCACTTAAGTACTTATTTGGAAATGTTCGATTTGTCTCCTACTATCGGATAATATGGGTTTTCATTACTTTTCTTGGAGCTATCCTTACCCTAGAGACCGTATGGGCTCTTTCCGACATGATGATTGCAGCGATGGCACTGCCAAACTTGATAGGATTATTGGGTTTGAGTAGCGTCATTATTTCAGAAACCCGAAATTATTTTTCAAACTTAACTGCATCTTTAAAGACGTAAAGAGAAATTTGAATTGCCTTCTTCTGCAAATTGGGAATTTATCGAAGTAGCTGGACCTTTTGGTCTTACTGAAGGTCCAGCGTGGGATGGCAGCAACTTATTATTTACTGATATCCCAAATAGTCGGATCCTAAAATATTCTCCCCATTCAGGTGAAACTCACGTCTATCGGCAAAAGACCAATCTCGCTAATGGTCTAATGCTTAATTCTCAGGGTTACCTATACGCCTGTGAGGCAGCTGGTCGATGTATTGCTTGCTACTACCCTGATGGTAATCGAGTAGTTATTGCCGATAACATTCAAGGGAAGAGATTTAATAGTCCTAACGATTTGGCGATTGATCAAAAGGGTTGTATTTGGTTTACCGATCCAAACTATAGCAGTCATTGGGCTCAAATTATTGGTCCTCCGGAATTAAAACATAATTCGGTCTACCGAGCAGATCTCCAGTTAAACGGATCTTGGAAGGTTGTTAGAATGACTTACGATACAGGGCGTCCTAATGGATTATTAGTGACTCCAGATTTGAAAACCCTGTATGTGGCAGAGAGTAACTTCGAGGGTAACCGGCAACTTCGAGCTTATCCAATTTGTTCTGATGGTATTCTGGGATCTTTTACCATTCTTTACGATTTTTCTCCCCATCGCGGAATTGATGGTATGTGTTTCGATAGCAGTGGCAACATTGTTGCAGCTGCAGGTTGGGAACGAAGTGGTCCTGGCGGAATGATTTATGTGTTTGATCCTAAAGGCAGAATTTTAGAAAAACACTCCACACCTTGTGATCGGCCAACCAACTGCAGCTGGGGTGGTGATGATTTTAAAACCCTTTTTGTTACTTCAGTGTGTGGAAGGCTTTACCGTACAGAAACCTCCTTAACAGGATGGCTTCTTTATCCATAAAATAACACTTGGTTCAGAGGGCGGAGATCTGAGACTTTAATTAAAGAAATGAGGACTACTGTACTTCCTGAAACTTAAGTGGTTGATAATCTATTTTGAAAGGTTTTTGGCTTTAGGAATATTATAGACCTTCTGGGGAGAAGAATATTTTTGGAAATTAACAGAACTAAGGAAAAAATAAAAAGAAAAGAAACGGTTTTTGGGTGCTTTATTCGTTATCCTGACCCAGCCTTGGTTGAAATGGTTGCCTGTATGGGTTGGGATTTTGTAGTGCTTGAAAGTGAGCATGGTTCTTTAGATCTTAGAACTTGTGAGAATATGGTGTGCTCTGCTAAGCGGTGGGGAGTTACTCCTATTGTACGTGTGACTACTAACTCACAATCAATAATTTTGCGTTTTTTAGAAACTGGAGCTCAGGGTATTATTGTTCCCCAAGTTAATTCAGAAGAAGAGGCCAAACGGGCGGTTCAATCTGTAGAGAAGTCTTCTAGAGAGTTAACGAGTTTTTATGATGCAAAGGGTACTATGAACCCTGTTGTTGTGCTTTATATAGAAACTGTAGAGGCAGTTAGTGAACTTACAAAAATATTGGAGGTAGACGGTATTGATGTTATTAATGTGGGACGCACGGATCTTTCTCAATCACTAGGTTTTCCAGGACAGCTAGACCATCCAGAGATTCAGAAGACTCTTGATACCATCCTAACTTCAATTCATCGATCAAATGTTGGGCTTGGAATAATGGCATCTGGAATCCAAGCTGCTCAATATTGGAAATCCAGAGGGGCCTGTTATATTACGGTCAATTTAGAAAATTTGTTGAAGTGTTCGGTCAAACATTATCTAGATGTTGTCAGAGGATGAATTTCTGATGCACTAAACACCCTTTGGAATAGATAGGGGGCAGAGGGATAGAAAATTTCCCTATAGACTTTCAAAACTTCCAAGACCTTATGATCTTATGAATGCTTAAGGAATCTGATCATTTATGAGTATAGATGAAATTTCAAATGAGACTTTTTAAGTAAGTAATGGCTTGCTCAACTGAATGATCATACTCTGTTGCGCTGAGTACCCCTGAACCGTGATCTTGTAAAAATTTTAGTAGATCTGGAGATACTTTTTCTGGGTTTTGTGCATTTTTAAATCCTAAGGATGTACGATCAACGGGATTAACGAATTCTTGGGTAAGGTAGGCGTCATAGCCAACTTCATATAGGGTTTCAATCAATTTCTTCCAATCATAACTACCCTCTCCAGGAGGGCGACGATTATTATCTGCAACATGAAAATCAATCAATCGTTTTCCCACCTTGCGAATGGCATTTAAAGGATCAACTTCTTCGATATTCATGTGAAAGGCATCTAAAGCAACCCCTACTTCTGGACTGACTTCATCAGCTAGTGCAAGAGCTTGGTCATGACGGTTGATAAAATGAGTTTCAAACCGGTTCAAAGCTTCAATACCTACATCAATTTGAAGGTTAGCAGCATAATCAGTAATTTCTTTAATGCCCTCGATGGCCCACTTCCATTCTTCTTTCGGGGTAGCTACTCGTGATAAACGACCACATTCAGTTGGGAAAATAACAAAAATTGAACCATGGAGGGCATAGACCATTTGGATACAATTCTTCATATAGCTTATTGTGTCTTGACGTACTGACTCGTTTTCGTGAACCAAATCACGTCCTGGCATCATAATGCTATGTGATCCCCAGCAGGAAATATTATACTTTTCGAGCAATTTATTGACGTGAGCTGTATCATATTTATTAGGTTCTCCACTAATCTCGATGCCATCATAGCCGAGACGATGGAGTCTTTCTAAGGTCGTTTCAATCGGTTCTTCACGCATCCAGTTATGCATAGCAAATTTCATAGAGTAATTCCTTTCAGGTTAAGGTTTAACAGACTCTATACCAAAGAGATAACAAACCGATTGAAAATTATAGCTATTTTATATCAAGAATCAGCGGCAATCGACAAGAATATCTTGCTGGTGGTTCAATGAAAGTAAAGTAGTCTAACTGTTAATGGATTTTATGGATTCCAAAACTAAACAAAAAACAGTTGTAGTTGTAGGTGCAGGTTTTGCGGGAGCTGCTATAGCTTTTCATTTAACTCGCTTGGGGATGGAAAGAGTTTTTGTTTTGGAACGAGAGGAATTTCCAGGTATGCATGCATCTGGGAAAAATGCAGCCATGATTCGACAGGTAGTACCTAATAAGTTAATTAGTGACCTAGCGCGTGGGGGAGCAGCTTTTCTCCGTAACTTACCTCTAGATTGGCCTGTGGAAACTAAATTCGAACAAAATGGTTCGTTTTTTCTTGCATCAAAAAAGGATTCTGTAAAGATTCAGCAAGACGGAGCATATGCCAACCAGTATGGTACCCTTACTGAATGGTGGCCAATAGAGCGAATTATTGAATTTGTTCCAATTATAGAGGGATCCCCAGCAAGTGGTGGACTTTGGTGTCCTACGGATGGGGTAATTGACATTCACAGTTTGATGCAAGGTTATTTAAGATCTGCCGTGATGAATGGTGCAGAATTAAAATTTTCAAATGCTGTTAATAATATTGTCGTACATCATGGGAGAGTTTGTGCAGTTCAGACTGAATCAGAGGAGATTCCAGTTGATGTTGTAATTAATGCTGCAGGAGCTTGGGCTCCAGAACTGGGACGTTTGGCAGGATCTTTAAATGTTCCTTTAACTCCTTATAGTCGACATTTATTTGTAACAAAGCCACTAGACTGGATAGAATCAAAATGGCCAATCGTTTGGGATATCAGTCAAGAAATTTATTTTCGTCCAGAATCAGGGGGTCTTTTGCTTTGTCCTTGTGACGAAGAGATTCAGGACCCTAACATAACAAAGAACGATCCATTGATTTTGAATATGCTAGCTGAAAAAGTTTCTCGTTTTTACCCAAGATTGTCTGATTTACCAATTCTTCGATCTTGGTCAGGTCTGAGAACGTTGACTCCTGACAGGCAATTTTCAGTTGGGTGGGATCCTTGTGTAGAAGGATTTTTCTGGTTGGCAGGTTTAGGAGGACACGGAGTTACAGTTAGCTATTCAGTGGGATTATTAGCTGCTAGTTTAATTGTAGAAGGGAATAAGTCCCAATCAACAAATCAATTTTCTCCGAGCCGATTTCATTAAAGATTCAAGAATTAAATTATAGGAATATTCTAGATTGTCTTCATTAAAGGAGGATACTTATGAAATTCAAAGAGATTTTAAGGTTTGTTTTGCCAGTACTTGTTGTTTTTATGATTCTATCTTGTAGTGATGTGCAGGTTTCTAAAATGACAAGTTCCACGGAGTCTTTAGTTGATGAAAAAGAATGGTCTCAGTGGCGTGGACCGGAACGTACTGGTTTATCTAAAGAGACGGGATTAATCAAGGTCTGGCCTGGTGGAGGCCCTAAGCTTGTTTGGTCTGCTCAAATTTTGGGAGAGGGTTATGGAAGTGCAGCTATTCGTGGTAATCAGGTCCTTGTGCAAGGTACTCGGGAAAATCGTAGCGTTGTATTTTGTTTGAATAAAGATGATGGAAGCATCTACTGGATAACTGATTTAGGAGATCGATTAGAACATGGCCGTGGCCATGGTCCACGAGGAACTCCCACGGTTGATGGAGATAAGATTTATGCACTAAGTGAAAATGGTGACCTAGCTTCTATCCAGAGTATGGATGGTAAGGTTCTTTGGCAAAGAAATATTCTTAAAGAATTTAACGGTAATAATCCTAAATGGCTCATAAGTGAATCACCATTGGTCGATGATCATCGATTGATTGTATCACCCGGAGGTGAAAAAGCTGGTGTGGTTGCTTTGGAGAAAGAATCAGGAAAAACCCTTTGGACAAGTAAAGAACTTAGTGACCAAGCTAGTTATTCTTCTTGTGTCATAGCGGATGTTCAGGGAATCAGAAGTTTAATGACTTTTACGTCAAAGGCGGCTGTTGGTATTTCAGTAGAAAATGGGAAGCTTCTCTGGCGATATGAACCAGTAGCTAATCGAACTGCAAATGTTACCACACCAATTTTTTATCAGGACAAAGTTTTTTATAGTTCGGCTTATGGAACAGGATGCGCACTACTCCAGTTAAAAGCTATGAATGGATCAATTGAGGCGAAAGAGATCTATTTTAATAGGGATATGATGAATCATCATGGTGGCATTGTTCTGGTCAACGATTATCTTTATGGTTTTTCCAATTCAATTCTAACCTGTATGGAATTCAATACAGGAAAGGTAATGTGGAAAGATCGCAGTGTTGGAAAAGGTTCTATTACTTATGCTGATGGACATCTTTATTTATTCAGTGAAAAAAATGTGGTTGGTTTGGCAGAAGCTACACCAGAAGGATACAAGGAAAAGGGACGTTTTGAAGTTGAAGATCAGGAGTGGCCCACTTGGGCACATCCGGTTATTAATGATGGTCGTTTATACATTCGCAATCAGGAAATGCTTTACTGCTACAACCTAATAAGCAGTTAATAGCAAGACTTAAGAGATTATATCCCACAGCTATTAATATCCTAGGGGCATTATTTTTTAGTGAGCTTACCATTCGAAATGCAAGGATATGGTTTTTCATAGGTTTATGGTAAGGGCTATTTTCAATCAGATTAATGATGGTTATTGGTTACCGTATCTTTCCACGAGCCATTGAGGCTAATATTCCTAAAAAACAAAGGATAGAAAAGATTAAAAAAGCCATTCGACTACTAACTAAGAACTGCTGGTAATATTCTTCCGTGATCTGTACTCTACCAATTTTTACCGAAAAGATAAGAGTAGTAATTCCCATACTCAACATCTGACCAGTTAGCCGCATTGTGCCAAGAGTAGCTGATGCAACTCCAAAATATTTCTTGTCTACTGAACTCATCACAGCATTTGTATTGGGCGAGGAAAAAAGAGCAAATCCTAAGCCTAGAATTGTTAAGTTTAGAATAATTAATGAAAGCATCATATCTTTAGAAATAAAACTAAATACAGAAAGTCCAATAACGGTCATGGCCATGCCTATCGAGGCAACAATTCTTGGTTCTATTCGATCTGAAAGTCTCCCAGCGAATGGCGAAACCAATGCCATTACAACTGGCTGAACCATGAGTATCATTCCTGCAATTTGTGGGGTGTATAGCTTGATGTATTGAAGATAGAGACTGATTAAAAAGCCAACGGCAAAAGTTGCGCTGTAGTGGACTAGGGTTGATAAGTTAGAAAAAGCAAAAACGGTACTAGTCTGAAAAATTCGAACATCGAGAAGGGGACTTGGAGAATTGTATTCCCAGACTATAAATCCAAAGAGGCCAATTAATCCGATTAGGGCAATGGTAATTCCGATATTATCAGGTAGTAGTGAGAGGCCATAAACCAATGCAGTAAGAGAGATACAGTAAGTTAACGATCCCAACAAATCAAATGATTCGCCCTTTGCATCGGCCCATTCGCCTTTTAGCTTAGACAAGATCAAAATAATAATAATCAAACCTAGGGGTACATGGATCAAAAAGACAAATCTCCAACCAAGGTAATGTGTTAAGAGACCTCCTAGGGGAGGTCCGAAACTTAGTCCTAGGTAGACAGCTGCGGCAGTCATTCCTAGTGCTTTGCCCCGTTCGTTCGATGGAAAGACAGAAGACAAGATCGCAATTCCAGTGCTAAAAATCATTGCTCCTCCCATTCCCTGTAATCCTCGGGATAATATTAAAATGAGACCAGAAGGTGAAATTGCTGAGACAAAGGAGGCCAATGTATAAGTAACAATGCCTAAGAAAAAGAAGAGTTTCCGACCATAAATATCGGCCAGTCTTCCAAAAGGAAGAAGAAACATGGCAGCTGTAAGTAAAAAAGAAGTGGCAACCCAACTGAGTGCAACGGCATCCATAGCAAAGTCTTTTCCAATAGCGGGTAAAGCAATATTTACTGAGGATCCCATGAAGGGAACAAAAAATGCTGCTAACATTGCAATCATTAGGGCGACTTTTTTGTCAGGAGTTTGATTCATTTGTTTTAGCAACCTGGACGAAAGAAATTTTGAATAACTATTGAGAGGCACATTTCTTCAGAGTGTTAATGAAGTTGATTGTATCGTAAATTTCCTAAGAGATAATTTTACGATGAGTGAGTTTCCTTTTTGATCAAGTTTTAGGCTACAGTTTGAAAAAACTCTCTTCCACCGATTGGCTTTTATGGAGGCATATAAGCGTGGGCTAGTTTCTGTCAATTTAGGTTAGATTGTATCAGATAGACAAGTTAGCAATTAGTTTTACACTGTGTGTAAACCCGGTTACTAGATTAGTAAGGAACCTCCGTTAACATGGATCGTTGATCCAGTAATATAACTTGAACCGGAACCCGATAAAAAGAGAACAGCTTCTGCTAATTCTTGGGATGTTCCCTGGCGTTTTAAAGGAGAGGCCTCCCGATAGCGTTTCTTATTTTCTTCTCCAAAACTTTCAGTAATAGGGGTGTCAATGCTTCCAGGGGAAATGACATTGGATAAAATGCCCTCTGTCGCAAACTGTTTAGCTAGATATTTGGACAGAGCAATGATACCAGCCTTACTTACTCCATAAGCCACATGTCCCGTAACACTTCCAATAAAGGCACCAACTGAAGAAATATGAATCAATCGTCCATACTTTTTTTCTCTCATGTAGGGCAAAACTGCCTGACTGCATAGAAAGGCACTGGTTAGATTTACGGACAACAATTGGTTCCAATTCTCTAAAGTAGTTTCTTCCCAAGGAACCATTGGGCAAATACCAGCATTGTTGACGAGGATGTCAACCTGTCCGAAGCAATCTATAGTTTGCTGGACCATCTGGTTAACTGCTACCTGATCTGAGACATCCGTTTTTGAGATCAAAACCTTACTATCAAAGCGTTTTTCAAGATTAATTGATAGTTCATGCATCAGATCACTCTGTAGATCAGCAATAGTGAGTGCAGAGATGTTTTGCAAAGCAAAAAGTTCTGCAACACTTCGACCAATACCCGAAGCACCACCTGTAATGATAGCAACTTTATTTTTTAAGTCATTCATGGGTAGTTCTGGTATCTTGTCATCAACTACTACTCATAATTAATTTGATTCAAGTTGAAGTGGGAAGTCCAGAGAGGATACAGGCAGTCTAAGAGGGAGAAATTAATAATCTGGAGTCGGAAATTAACACAGTAAAAATGAAAGTGAAAGCATATTATTCCTCACGATCTTGATATTGATTAAAGACCGTCATAAATCTTGTTGCTAACCCCCCTCCTCTTTTCATAGCTCCAGCCGTGAGTCCAGCTCCTTGAGCCCCTCCTGTTACTCCCGTAGCTGCTAGATTGCCAAGACCAGTATCTCCGATGTACTTTGTCATGATTCTTTCTTCCACCTTAGTGGGCAAATAAACGGATTCTTTGCCAATACCTTTTTTTGCGTAGTCAACCCATAACTGATATCCAGCGATATCATCATTTACAGGCATTTTTTCATCTCTTAGACGAATTCGAACAATTTGATAGTCACTTATATCAACCCAGCACCTTCCCTTATAGCCATAGGTAAGTGGATCTTTTTCAGGAAGATGAATCGTTCGGTTGGACGTTTTTTGAGATACCTTAAAACGGATGCGAATTGCTTGGCGACCATCAATTTTTTCTAGACGATCTAGTTCAAACTTGGATTCGGTTTTTGGATAGAAAAGGCCGCCAACTGCCGAACGGAATACCCCGGATGATTGGGGTGGGACATCATTAAGGCTAAGATTCTTATAGTGTTTTTGTTTATTATAGAAGGACAGTTCATGGACGGTATAAGTTTCTTGCCTCCATCCACCTCCTCCAATTCGTATGAATCTTCTAGTAGCTTGATTACAGACAAAATCTGGTAAATTATTGGCTCGCTCAAATACTTTTGCACGAACGGCTTCTATAAACTGAGACCAGTTTTTCTTGGTAGGTAAAGTTCCTAATGGAAGCAGCTGAACCTCAACTGGTTTTGCAGCTTTAATTTTTTTTCGGGTAATCTTAGGAACACGTGCGGAAGCAATAAAGTTAACCGACTGTTTTTTACAACGTAGCTTCTTGGGGAGCTGTGTTGTCTCATTACAGACAGCTTTTGAAAGTTCAGTGGGTCTTAGCACCGAACCATCCGGACTGCCAGTGGGTAAAACCCTTCCCTGGTCCCCTACTATGGATCCAGTTAAGTTAGCACCTCGCAGGTCAGTCTCACTCAAGTTGGTACCGGACAGAGACGCTCCAGTGAGATTGGAATTTCGTAAATCAGCACCTCTAAGGACCGCTCCATTGAGGATAGTTTCATTCAAATTGGCTTTAGTCAGGTCACAGTCAGTGAGATCTGCTCTAGTCAAGTCTGCTTGACTAAGATTAGCATTTTGAAGCTGTGCTCCTGTTAGGTTTGCTTGAGTCAGTAAGGCTTGAGAAAGAAGAGCTTCTTGTAAATTAGCCCCGATAAAATTTGCTCGATACATTTCAGCTTTTTTGAAATTTACCTGACGGAGATCGGATCTGACAAATTCAGTTTTGTCACAAAAACCACCTTCAAAGTTTAAGCCCTTTAAGATGGCATTACTGAGATTAGAAGAAGAAACCTCAGCTCCTGTCAAGTCAAGATTAGTTAGATCCAGACCACTCATATTGACTCCAAAAAGGATCGCCTTGGAAAACTTTGCTTGAGATACTGTGGCCTCTCTCATATCAGTATTCCGAATGATAGCTTCATTAAAGTTAGTCCCAGTGAGATTAGCCTTTTGAAGTTTTGACTTAGAGATATGAACGCTACTTAAGTCTGCGTTGGTCAGATTAGCTTCTTGTAGGTCCGTTTGAGATAGAGTTGCCTCAGCTAAAATAGTACCCTCTAGGTTAGCTCTGCTTAAGTTAGCCCCGCTCAAATCTACTCCACGTAGATTAGCTCCCTTTAAATTTTGATTTTTCAAATCTGTCCCACTTAGATCTTGATTTTGAAGATTGCCACATTCCCCGCGCAGATTAGCATTAAGGCCCTGGATCCCATTATCGTCTATACATCCTTTTTTCTTGCTGTGGTATTTAAATTGAAGCGTAGTCTCAACAGTAGATAGGGGAGGCGGGGGAGGCGTTAAAAAAGCTACAATCTGATTAAGTTTTGAATTTCCAGTTTCTGGCTCTCTTAAATCAGATTTTGAGGTACTAATTGGCAAGAGTGTAAAAAGAAAGAAAAAAAATACAGTTTTACTTGTGAGCAAAAAATGGGTGGTTCTACTCATCTGATTCATAATATTCCCTATACGGATTTGTCTAACCATGGCCTAATTTGCAACTAGCAGAATCCTTGGCCACCAACATTAAATGATTTTTATAATTTTCAATATTAATCTGTTTAATCTTTTAAGTCTAATCATTCTAAAATCATTTAGAATCTTGGACCATGATTCTTTTTCCTTAAAATCTGAATTATTATATTAAATAAAAAAATCAAGTTGATGATTTAAAGAAGGTTACTTTTGTCGAAGCTGCCAACTTCGCCCAGGAAGATCAGTTTGGAATACCTCAATGTTTCCATTGTCTGCCAAGGTTACGTAACAAGTTTTCCCATCTGTACCGCCAAAAGCTAGATTTGATGGTTTTTTGCCGTTTAAT
>Ga0310345_10002703_pt1 | contig 17578 bp, 14 predicted proteins | sample HC15DNA20500_MG_FD_204667 | JGI IMG/M metagenome (GOLD analysis project Ga0310345, IMG submission 204667) | Marine microbial communities from station ALOHA, North Pacific Subtropical Gyre - HC15-DNA-20-500_MG | ecosystem: Environmental > Aquatic > Marine > Oceanic | place: Pacific Ocean: North... | reverse complement strand
TCACCCGGCTCGCCTTCGGCTTCCACTCTCATGCGCCCCTGATCGCCCTCGCGATGCTCAAGCTCGGTGGGCTCTGCCCCCCTCTTCCTGCACGACCGTGACCCACGAATGGGTGAGGAGAGCCAAAAAGAAGCGGGGCGTGCGCGCGCGCACAGGGAGGCGGGAAAGAGGAGGGCGGGGCGCCTCGGAGGCGGGGACGAGGGATGGCACGGGGGCTGAAACGGCGGAGCGCATGCGAACGCTCGGTTTCACGGTCATCTCGCTCGCGCTGCTCGGAGGCGGCCTGCTCGGCTGCGGCGGGGAGGCGCCCGCTTCCCCCGCGACAGTGGAGAGCAGCGATGGCGACGCGAAGCGCTCCCCGCTCGAGGCGGCGCGGGCGGCGTTCGAGGCGGCGCGGGGCGGGAAGACCTGTGAGGTCCCGCGCGAGGGCGAGACCCGCACCGATGGGCCCTACATCTACGCCGAGCCCGCGGGGAAGCGGCTGCACCTCGACCTGACGCGGCCCACCGGGCCGGGGCCGCACCCCGTCGCGGTGCTCTTTCACGGGGGCGCGTTCCAGGGCGGCGACGAGGACCACCTCGCGCGCCTCGGGCGGCGACTCGGCGCTGCGGGCTGGGCGGCGGCGCGGGTGGAGTATCGGCTCGCCGGACGCGAGGAGCCCGACTTCCCGGCGCCGGTGGCCGACGCGCGCTGCGCGGTGCGCTTCCTCCGCGCCGAGGCTGCCGACCTCGGGCTCGACCCCGACCGCGTCGTGGCCATCGGGTTCAGCGCCGGCGGGCACCTCGCGGCCGCGCTCGCGCTGCAGGCGGACGACGCGCGGCTGGACGGCGAGTGTGGCCACGGCGGGCGGCCCGACGTGAGCGGCGCCGTCGCGTTCTACCCGCCCCTGGACATTCGCCCCGAGGTGCCCTGGGACCCCAGCGCCGACGCGCTCTTCACGCGCTTCCTCGGCAAGCCGCGCGACGAGGCCCGGGAGCTCGCCACCCTCGCCAGCCCCGTCGCCGCCGCCGGCGAGGACGATCCGCCGCTGCTCGTGATCACCGCGGAGGACGACGCCATCGTGCCCGCCGAGGTGACCGAACACGCGCTCGCGTCGCTCGCGGACGCGCCGCACGCGCACCTCGAGCAGGCGGGCGTGGGGCACGGCTTCGGGGTGCTCGAGGAGGAGGATCCGCCGGAGAGCTCCTGCGCGGTGCTCGCCTACCTCGACGCGCTCTGAAGCAGGTCGAGGACGAGCGGCACGAAGCGCTCGGTGGAGCGGTCGTCGCCGAGCACCCGCTCCACGCGTCGCCGGACCGCCTCGCCGTCGCCGCCCGGACGGATCACGAGGAGCGGCACCTCCGAGTCGAGCGCGGTCGGGCTCCCGTGCCACGAGTGGTAGGGCCCCGAGAAGTAGGAGCGGGTCTCGATCGGGTCGGTCGGCGACAGGCGCGAGACGAGCAGCACGTCGCCCGCGAGGTGCCCGTGCGGACCCACCGCGAGATCGCGCATGCGCTCCTCGAAGCGCAGCCAGTCCGGGCGCGGGTGCGCGGCGAGCCAGCGCCGGATCGGCACGAGCTCTCCGCCGTCGAGCACCGAGAACGGCTCCGGGGTCTCGCCGACCGGCACCGGGCGTCGCGCGAGCACCAGCTCCAGCTTCCCCTCGAGCGCCGCCACCGGCCGGCCGTGTCGGCTCGAGGTGAGGAAGGCGTTCGCTACCGGCAGGACGTCCTCCTCGAAGCGCGGCGGCGCGCTCCAGTCGCAGCGATCGCCCGCCTCCGGGCAGGTGCTGCGGTCGGCGAGGTAGACGTAGGCGGAGGCGCCCTGGTAGGCGAGCACCGCCGAGTAGTCGTCGGTGTTCACCGTCAGCTGCGGCGGGCGCACCCGGAAGCCCACCTCGGTCAGCACGGCCGGCGGGTCGGTCTCGGGGTCGGTGCCGAGCGCGTGCTCGTCGTCGTGCTGCACCGGGGTGTGGCCGTGGTCGGCGACGACGATGATCCAGGTGTCCTCGAGGACCCCGGCGCGCGCGTAAGCGTCGAGGATCTGGGCGAGGCCCGGCGCGATGACCGTCTCGAGGTGATTCTGCTGCACCTCGAGAGGCGGGTTCGACGCGTGCGCGATCAGGTCGACGCCCGGGAAGTACGCGATCTGCAGATCGGGGATGCCGTGGTCCTCGAAGCCGTCGAGGATCTCGCCGACCGACTCCTCGTCCATCTCGATGTACGCCTCGCCGGTGAAGCCGTGACTCGAGAAGATGCCCTCCGGGATGATGCTGAGGATCTGGAAGAGATCGAGGCCGCTCGGGGTGGTCAGCAGGTCGGCGCCCCGGTGGATCGGCAACAATGAGACGTGCGAACGTACGTTTGCGCGCTCGAAGAGGGTCGCGGTCTGCACCTGACGGCCGAGCCAGCCCTCGGTGAAGCTCTGCAGCACGTGGGTCGAGCCGGTCACCGACACCGGCGCCGGGGCGTGGAAGCGGCGCTCGGTGCGGTCGAACCACTCGTTGCCGGGCACCCCGGTCTCGGCCGGCGGCGCCCCGGTCACGACCGTCGCCCAGGCGGCCATCGTGGTCGAGGGGAGGGTGGTCAGCACGTGCGGCGCCGCGTAGCCGTGGGCGTGGGTGTGCTCGCCGATCTCTGGCCCGAGCCGCTCGCTCAGCGCCGGGAGCCGACCCGCGGCGAGCGCCGCCCGGAGGGCTCCGTCGCCGACCCCGTCGAGCGCGATGACCAGCACCCGCTCGCCGCCGCGCACCGGACGCATCTGGGGACGCAGCTGCTCCTCGCCGCCCTGCGCGGCGAGCTCCGCCGCCTCCCCCAGCGGGACCGCGCATCCCAGCGCGGTGAGCGCGAGGAGCTGCGGCAGAACGCGACGCGCGAGGCGGGACGCCACCGTGGGGCTGTGTCGGGAATGCGAATGATCTCGCGCGCGAGGCGCGTCAGAGGGGCTCATGCGGTGCGGCTCTGCAATTCGAGCGCCGAGCAGCGCGCGGCGTCCCGCCGGCGAGGCGCGCGCAGTCATCTTCGCCGCGCGCTGCTCGCCCTCTATGCTCCGACGAGCATGTCCTCCGTCCGTCGCTCCACGGCCTACTTCGTCACCCTGATCGCCTTCGCGGTGGCCGCCGGCGTCGGCTGGTGGTGGTGGACCGGGCCGCGCGCCGAGGCGCTCGCCCGCGAGGCCGCCGCCGCCCACCTCGCCCGCTGGGAGGCGTGTCTGTTCGGCGAGCCCGGCCTCGAGGCCGACGCGGCGGTCGCGCGGGCGGAGGGCGCGGCGCTCCGGGAGCGCGTCGCGCCGAGCGAGTGGCCGGAGCGCTGCGACCCTCACCGCGTCTCGCTCGTGGAGCAGCTCCGGGCGGCCGGCCTCGGGGCCGACGACTTCGCCGCGAGCCCCGCCATCGCCTGGGGAGAGGACGCGTGGCGCGACGAGGTGAGCGGGCTGGTGACCGCGGCGCGGGCGCTGGAGCTCCCGGCGGCCGCCGCCTCCGAGGCGCCGGCCCTCCCGCCGGCGTTCGACGCGCCGCCGCCGGGCCTCGAGCTGATCGGCGCGGACGAGCGCGCCTTCGAGGACGCGCCCGGCGTCTCGCTCGTGCTCGGCGCGCCCGAGGGGGAGACCACCCGCGCTCAGGTCTGCGCGCTGCGGGCGGAGGGGCCCGACCTCGACTGCGGCGCGCCGTTCCTGGTCGAGGGGCGCGCGTCGCTCCGGCCGCTGCCGCGCGACGAGGGCGCGCCGGTCATCGTCTACGACTTCCTCTCCGCGGCCGGCGGCGAAGACGAGGGCACGCTGCGCGACGCGGCCGGGGAGTCGCTCGCCGAGACGGTGCGCCCCGCCTACGCGCGCGCCGACGGGGTGATCGGCTGGCGCCTCCAGCAGGAGGGTAAGCCGCTCCTCGCCATCCACCTGGCCGGCGCCGGGGCCGAGACGCGCGAGCTCGAGGCGCCCTTCCTCGGCGCCGAGCCGGTCGACGCGCTCATGGCCCCCGGCTTCGCCGCCGTCCGCTGGGAGGAGCCGGGCAAGCGCGCGCTCCTGCACCTGCACCCGTGGACCGAGCGCTTCCCGTCGGATCCCGAGCCCCTCGAGGCGCACGGCCTGCTGCGCGCCGCCTGCGCCCTCGGCGGCGCCCGCGCGCTGGTCTGGGACGCGGACGGCGCCTTCGTCGTGTCCATCGACGACGCGGCCCACCGGGTGGAGCTCCGCGGCGTGCGCCCCCGCTGCCTCGCGGACGCCGTCTCCTTCCTCGACGAGGAGTCCGGCGCCCTCACCCGCTGCCGCGCCGACGGCTGCGCGAGCGCGCCCCTCGCGCCCACGCCCCCCTGGGACGCCGCCTGGCAGACCGCCTCCATCGACCTCGGCGACGACCTCCTCCACGTCTTCCACGGCGACGGCCTGCCGACCTTCACCCGCCGCGGCGACGGCCCCCTCCACCTCGCGCGCCTCGGCCCGATCGCGCGCCCGCTGCTCCTCCCCCACCGCGGCGGCGCGCTGCTCGTCTTCCGCGACGCCGAGGTCACCCGGGCGCTCGTGCTCGCCCCCGACGGCGCTCCCCGCGCGCCCGCTCCGAGTGACGACTGACCGCGCTACTGCGTCGGCTACTGCGTCTTGCGGTAGGCGACGCGGAAGCGCAGGTCGCTCGGGAGGCGCGGGCTCTGCATCAGCACGTCGAGGTTGAGGTGCTGGCCGTCGGGCTGTGGGATGAGGAAGTTGTACTGCATCCCGTCGGTGGCGCGGAACTGCTGCTCGATGCCGCCGTCCGGGCGGAAGAGCTGCGTCATGCGGGCGCGGACGCCGCTCCGGCTGAAGACGTTCTGGGCCTGACCGGGCGGGGTCTCGAAGGTGCGGCCGCCCTCGCCGCGGTACTCGACCCGGATCTGGCTCGGCGCCGCCTGGATCGCGATCGCGGTCGGCACCTGCGTCGTCTCGGCGATGCGGGCCCGGGCCAGCCGCTGGATGTCCGGGGTGAGCGTCGCGATCGCCTGCTCGACGGTCTGCTGCACGCGCGCCTGGTTCTCCTGGAGCGTGCCCTCGAGCTGCCACGTCCCGTTCAGCGACGGGCTGGGCTGCGTGCCCTGGCCGGCGCTCGGGCTGACGAAGAGGATCGGCGCGAGGAGCGCGAGGGCGGCGAGGTGGGAGGCGTGTCGCATCATCCTGTCCGTCGAGGGTACGGCGGGGAGCGCCGGGAGGGTAGGGGGAACCCTCGGCGGACGGATGAGAACGGCCCGCGATTCAATCGTTGGAGGGCTGCCAGCGGAGGACGGGCTTGCGGGCCGCGCGGGTCTCGTCGAGCCGGCGGTGCCGGGTGACGTGCGGCGCGGTCTTGACCTTCTCGGCGTCGGAGAGCGCCTCGGCGCTGATCTCGCTCATCGCCTGCACGAAGCGGTCGAGCGTCTCCTTGGTCTCCGTCTCGGTCGGCTCGACCAGCATCGCGCCCTTCACCACCAGCGGGAAGTACACCGTCGGGGCGTGGAAGCCGTGGTCCAGCAGGCGCTTGGCGACGTCCATCGTGGTGACGCCGGTGTCCTTGAGGTGCTTGTCGCTGATGATCACCTCGTGCATGCAGACCTGGTCGTAGGCGACGTGCCAGGTCTGGCCGAGGAGCGCGCGGAGGTAGTTCGCGTTGAGCACGGCGAGCTCGGTCGCGCGCTGCAGGCCCTCGGCGCCCATCTCGCGGAGGTAGGCGTAGGCCCGCACCATCATGCCGAAGTTGCCGTAGAACGAGCGGAGCCGGCCGATCGACTCGGGACGGTCGTGGTCCAGGTAGAAGGTGCCGTCCTCCTTGCGCTCGACCGTCGGGGCCGGCGCGAAGGGAGCGAGCGTCTTCTTGTAGGCCACCGGGCCGCACCCGGGGCCGCCGCCGCCGTGGGGCGTGGTGAAGGTCTTGTGCAGGTTGAACTGCATCACGTCGATGCCGAGGTCGCCCGGCCGGGCGCGCCCCATGAGCGCGTTGAGGTTCGCGCCGTCGCCGTAGACCAGGGCGCCCTTGTCGTGGAGCATCTGCGCGATCTGCGGCAGCTCCCGCTCGAACAGGCCGACCGTGTTCGGGTTGGTGAGCATGATGGCGGCGACGTCGTCGTCGACGTGCGAGGCCAGCTGCTCGGCGTGCACGACGCCGTCCTCGCCGGCCGGGAAGGGCACCGCCTTCAGGCCGTTGAGCGCGCACGACGCCGGGTTGGTCCCGTGCGCGGTCTCGGGCACGAGCACCTTCTTGGGGCTGCGGCCCTGCGCCTCGTGCCACTTCCGGATCATCATCAGCCCGGTCAGCTCGCCCTGGGCGCCGGCCGCCGGCTGGAGGGTCACGCGGTCGAGGCCGACGACCTCGGCGAGGCCGCGCTCGAGTCGGAACATCAGCTCGAGGGCCCCCTGCCACATCCGCTCGGGCGCGTAGGGGTGCAGCCGCGCGAAGCCGGGCAGGCGGGCGGCCCACTCGTTGACCTTCGGGTTGTACTTCATCGTGCACGACCCGAGCGGGTACATGACGTTGTCGATCGCGTAGTTCGACTGGCTCAGGCGCACGTAGTGGCGGAAGGCCTCCGGCTCGCTCACCTCGGGCAGGTGGGCGGCCTCGGTGCGGTGCAGGTCGCCGAAGAGGGCCGCGGGATCGGCCGCGGGGACGTCGAGGGACGGGCTCGAAGAGCCGTCGCGACCCGGCGTGCCGCGCTCGAAGATGAGCGGCTCGTCGAAGGCGAAACCCGGTGTGACGCTGCCCGGCATGCTCGTGACCTCCAGCTGGGACCCGTGGAAGTAGGGTCACCGCGGCGCGAACCGTAGGGGGCACCGCCCGGGGGCGCAAGGGAGGTCCGTGCGTGGGTCCGGTTGATTTGGGCGCCCCGGTCGGTACGCTCGGGCGCGCATGCAGAAGACGCTCCTCCTGGCCGCGATCGCCCTCCTCACCGCCTGCGGTGGCGGACGCTACGGATACGCCCGCACCTACACCACCCACGGGGACGAGGGCCCTTACTACGAGCGCGAGGCCGACCTCTCCTACGAGGACGTGCGCCGCTTCCCGGACCGGCACGCCGAGGACCTGCTCGGCTGGTTCGGCACCGTCGAGGAGATCGTCGAGCTCAACCGCGACAGCGGCGAGGCCCGCCTCCGGCTGCAGCTCCGGCCCCATCAGGAGCGTCACCTCTGCGCCGACGAGACCGCCGGATCTTGCCGGGTCACCGTCTCCGAGCGCCCGGTCGGGCCCTTCGAGGTGCTGCTGACCCTGCGCGGGGAGGACCTCCAGGACGGGCCCGAGCGTCTCTGGGTCGGCTCGCTGGTGAAGGTCTACGGCCACGTCATGGACGCGGGCAACGAGGAGACCGGGCCGGTCATCCAGGCCGAGCACTACCGCCACTGGCCGCACGGCCACTTCGTGACCACCGCCGCTCGCGGCTCGATGCGCCGGTGACGCGCGGGCTCCTCGTCGCCGCGGCGTTGATGGTGGCCGCGGGCTGTGGCGCCAACGCGCCCACCTACGCCGGCTGCGGCGACGACCTCGACTGCGGTCGCGCCGAGGATCGCTGCACCCGGGTCCTCTTCACCCGCTCCGACGGGACCGAGGGCGACGGCGCCCTGTGCACGCCCGCCTGCGCGAGCGACGCCGACTGCCCCGAGGGCGGCGCCTGCGTCGCGCTCGAGGGCGACCCGACCGAGACCTTCTTCTGCGCCTCGCGCTGCGCCGCGTCGGCCGACTGCTACGCGGGCTTCGCCTGCACCGAGGTCGAGGGCGCCGACCGAACCATGCGCCTCTGCCTCCCGTAGCCTCTGCATGGCCGCGCGGACCTCGCTATTCTCCTCCTCGATGCGACGCTGGGGATGGACGGTGGCCCTCGCGCTCGTCGGCTGCACTGGCAGCCTGACGGTCGGGGGCCCGGACGAAGACGCGGGGGTCCAGGTCACGCTCGACGGCGACGCCCCCCGCCCCGACGCGGGCCCGACGCCCCGGCCCGACGCCGACGTCCCGCCTCCGCCCGACGCCGGCCCGCCCCCGCCCGTCGACTCCGGCCCCACCGACCCGTGCGCCGGCGTGAGCTGCCAGCCGAACGCGTCGTGCCAGCCGGACGGGAGCTGCCGCTGCGACGAGGGCTTCAGCGCGATGGGCGGCGACTGCGTGGCCTTGCCCCCGGGCGACCCCGCGCTCCGGACCCAGGCCGAGGTCTGCGACGCCTGGCGCGACGGCCACGTCGAGAACGCGAGCCCCGCGTGGACCGCCGGGCCGACCATGTGCGACCCCGGCACCATGTCGCCCGCGGCCATCGACGACACCCTGCGGCGGGTGAACATGTTCCGCTGGCTCGCCGGCCTCGGCCCGGTGCCGCACGACGCCTCGCGCCACGACGAGCAGATGGAGTGCGCGCACATGATGAGCGTCAACGGCGCGCTCTCGCACAGCCCGCCGATGAGCTGGGACTGCTACACGAGCGGCGGCGCCTCCTCGGCCGGCCGGTCGAACATCGCCCTCGGCTACCGCACCCCGGGCGCCGCCATCGACGGCTACATGGGCGACCGCGGCACCCCGAGCCTCGGCCACCGCCGCTGGATCCTCGGCCCGCGCCTCGGCTCGGTCGAGATCGGCTTCGCCGGCCGCGGCCAGTGCCTCGGCGTCTTCGACCGCAGCGGCTCGAGCGACCGGGACTGGACCGCCTACCCGAACCAGGGCTTCGCGCCTCTCGAGCTCGCCCGCTACACGTGGTCCTTCCAGGTCAACTCCATCACCCTGGACCGCGACGCCAGCGTCGAGGTCGTACGCACCAGCGACGGCGCCACCCTGCCCGTCGACCACTACCAGACCGGCGGCATGGGCCCGCCCAACGCCCTCGGCTTCACCCCGAACGGCTGGACCCCGCAGGCGGGCGAGACCTACCGCGTGACCATCACCGGCACGAGCGCCGGCGACATCACCTACGAGACCACGCTGGTCAGCTGCTGATCCCGATGAGCCTCCCCCCGCGGCTCCTCGAGCGCCTCCGACGGCGCGCCGAGTCAGGCGGCCACCGGGGCGCGACCCCGGCCGAGCTCCGCGCGCTCGAGCGCGACCTCGGCTTCGCCGTGCACCGGCTGCGGCCTCCTCGCCGTCGCGCACGGCGTCTCCCCGCTCTGGCGGCGACTCGCCCTGCCCCCGGGCCTCGCCCCCTTCTGCGACTGGGGCTGCGGCGTGTGGTCCTGCGTCGAGTCGCGCTCCGGCGACGTGATCACGTCTCCGACCAGGGGCTGCATCGCACCCCGTGGACCCTCGAGCGGCTCCTCGAGCAGTGGCTCGACGGCGTCGACGTCGGCGCCCAGCTCTTCGAGCCGGGCGAAGCGCGCACCTTCATCGACCCCTTCACCCGGACCCCCCACACGGTCCGCGGCGTCGGCCCGGCCATCGGCGAGCCGTACGAGTCGTGAGGTAGACACTGCCCGTCGGCTCGTCGCCGAGAGCCTCTCGGACCTCCTTCGAGGCCTGCCTACGACGCTCTACAGAAACATCGAGGTGATCTCCCCAGCGGGTGGGCTCTTTCTCTCGCGCAGCGTAGGATGCCGGCCACGGCTCTGAAGCACGAAAGCCTCGCGGTCCTCGTGATCGCAACTCTCACGGCCCTTGGCGGCTGCTCTGGCCCCGCCGAGGTGAGCGACGCGGGCACCGATCCGACCGACGCCCAGCCCCCGGTGGAGGACGCCGACACGACGCCGCCCGACACCGGCCTGCCGCCCGAGTGCGATCCAGGGGAGCGCCGCACCGCCGAGTGCGGTTTCTGCGGCACGGAGTCGCAGTCCTGCGAGGACCCCGGCCGCTGGCTGGCGACCAGCGAGTGCCTCGGCCAAGGCGAATGCGCCGTCGGCGACGTCGAGACCCGGGTCGGTGAGCTCTGCACCACGGAGCAGCGCATCTGTCTCGACGGCTGCGCCTGGAGCGACTGGGAGGAGACCCGAGGCCCCGGAAGCTGTGAGCCCGGATCCGAACGAGTGAGCGGCGAAGCCTGCTCTGAGGGAGCGGAACGGACCGAGTCCTGTGATGACACTTGCGAGTGGCAGGCAGTGACCGGATGCGCCGACCCTTGCGGCGGCTCCTCACCCCTTCGCACGAGCCCGGAGTGGGAACGCGAGGTGTGCGTGCCGGCTGGCAACTTCATGCGCGGATCCCCCACTGCGTTTCGTGCGATCGAGCCGCTCGAAGTGTTCGTCTCTGCGTTCTACATCGACGCCTACCCCGTTACGTACCGTCGCTACGAACAGTGTGTCGCTGCGGGCGCTTGCGCTCCGCCTTCGGCCGAGACGCGGAACCCGGACCACAGCCTGCTGGACCGACCTGCACAGGGCATCGATTTCGCGAGAGCGACAGCCTTTTGTGCTTGGGATGGTCGCCGGTTGCCGACGGAGGCCGAATGGATGAAGGCTGCGCGTGGCCCGTCGCCGCGTAGGAACGAGTTTCTCTGGGGTGACACCTGGGAATGCGACCGTGTCCCGTATACCCGCTCGTGCGGTTGGACGCGTCCGGCCGAGTATTCGGGCACGGACATGGTGGAGTTCGACTACGACGCCTTGCCCGGCAGCGAGTCCTACTTCGGGACCTTCTTACAGGGGACCGCAACTCGAGAGTGGACGGCGGACCTCGTCAACTGTGACGAGGCCTGGTATCGCGCGAATCTTCGCGACCCACTCTGCGGATCTTCCGACACTCATCTCCCGCAGCGCGCCGCCCGTGGAGGCATCACATCCCGGATGACGCCGCTTGCGCAGCGTGACGGCCCCCGCGACCACTACACCGCGCTCGGGGTTCGGTGTGTGCGCGAAGTCGAATAGCTTGGAACGCGTGGAGAAGCGCGGACCCAGAGGGAGACCTGAACCAGGGTCTCGGACAGCCAGGTTGGAAGGTCCCACGGACGCGCGCGAGAGAACCAATGAACGCACTACGACGAGTTCAGCGCTGGTATGCTTCCCGATGCGATGGCGACTGGGAGCATTCCCATGGAGTTCGCATCGTCACGCTGGACAATCCGGGCTGGTTGGTCCACATCGACCTCGAGGAGACACCTCTTCGACTCGTCCCGTTTGCTCCGGTGAAGGTGGATGAAGGGCGTGGGCGCTGGCACGACATTCGAGTTGTTGATGGCGTCTGGTGTGCAGCCTGCGACCCTGAGAGCCTGGAGAAAGTCCTGACCGAGTTCGTCAGGTGGAGTGAGCCCGAGGAGTCGTAGAGGCGATAGCCCTCTCCCGCGCGTTGCGCGAACAGCCCCAGGTGCTCCTGGCCCAGCGGCCTCGCGGCGGTCGCGCCGTGTGCGCCCCGGCGCGATGCGCCGTCGACGAAGAGCGTAGCGACGGCGAAGACCCCAACCAAGCGACGGCCAGACCCGGCAAGCGACGGCGAGCCCAACCAGGATCTCTGCTAATATGTTTTGCGTCGTGTTCAGGTTGGTGAGCACTCGCCAGAGCTGGAGCGGCGCAGGCGCAGTAGTCACGGAGCGTGTGGACTTCGAGCGCTCCCTAGCACACGTGAGCCGCAAGGTCGGTCTGAAGCGCGGCCGGCTTCCCGCAGCGAAAGAAACGTAGAGCCGGCGTGCCGCGTGGCCGCGTCGGCAACCTCACCGCGCTCGCCTCGGCGGACCCTCGTCCTGCTCGACGCTGGTCCCCCCGCACCGTCCGCGGCGTCGGCCGGCCATCGGCGAGCCCACCCACGTCGAAAGAGATCGAGGGCCAGCTCGAGGCGCTCACGGAGGACTCAACGGCATGCCCGACCAGCTGGACGTCGCCGGAGCCGTCTACCACACCTTCCACCAGGGCTTTCTGGGCGCGTAGACGATGTGGAACGGGGGCCGCCAGCTGACATCTCGTTCGGGGAACGAGCTCATGTCGATCCGGCCGCCCGGGAGAAGATCGCGCTCATGGAGGACCAGGCTGTGCTTCGGCAGCGATCTCAAGAGCGAACGCTCCTCGTCGCTCAGTTCCTCTTCGAGGTAGAGCGAGATCGGGACGGGTTCGACCTCTACTGGCGCGGGAGGCGTACAGAATCCGAACAGGAGGCCTCGTCGCTCGACCGTTCCGCCTCGAACCAGGAGCGTGAGCCGATCGAACGGCACCTCGGTGCCGGGAGCGGCGCCACGAAGGTCATGCACGATGGCGCCGCGGGGGAGTGTGGCACCGAACGTCCGCAGCTCGTCATCGGCACCCGCCGGCGTTGCCGGTTCCGAAGTGGTCGTGGGCGCCCAGACATCGAAGTCGGGATGCGGCCCTCGTAGCCCGCGCGCGCGCTCCAACCAGAGCTCGAGAAACTGCGCGATGGAGTCTGCCCAGTAGATCAAGAACCACGGGTCGTGACCCACCCACCAAACTCGGCACCGATCTTCGAGCGGCTCGATGGCGAACCCGTCCCCGTTGCCGTAGTGACTAGCGCGTATGAAACGCCCCAACCCGTGACCACCAACCAGCTCCGGCTCCGGGCTCCAATCGAGGAAGACGTGCTCGAAACCGCGAGTGACCTGCAAGAGCTCCGTCAAGTCCGGTGGCAGCGGCTTGCCCACCACGGCGCACATCTCCTCCATCAGCGAACCGGGGGCCGGGGGCAGGATCGTCAGACCGTCGTCTTCGTCCTCCGTCGGGACGGGGCCGAGGCCGCGAATGTCGTCGACCAGCTGCGCTACCCTGCTCATGAGGCCGGTCTACGGGCTGGACCGCGAACGTTCAAGAGCCCACCGCGAACGGCCGGACCCCGCAGGCGGGCGAGACCTACCGCCTGACCATCACCGGCACGAGCGCCGACGACATCACTCAGCCCTGCCGCTACCGTCAGGCGTCGTATACTCGTCGGCCATGGCGGGCGGGCGGACCTGGCGTCGACTCCTTCGAGGGCTTCTCTCAACGCGACAGCGAGCATCCGATCGAGAGTCTCGAGACCCTGCCGGAGTGGCGCCCTCGGCTCTGATGGTTGCGGTGCACTGGCCCGTCGAGGGGCGGCAAAACCACGAATGGGGGCAGAGCCCAGTGTGGGATCGAGTCAGCCTGTTGGATCCCACCTATGAGAAGAGGTCGCACCATAGCCACTTCCTGGCACGCTACCTAGACATCGCGCTTCGGAGTCGCCGCCTTGGATCGGCTGAGCTCGCGAGCCACAAGAAGGTCGATGGCAAGGACGTTTCCATCATCCGCGTCTTCGCTGCGAGCCGGAGTCAGGCCGTCGAAGAAGTCGTCACCCAAGCGGTGGGAGCTCTCGGGAGCGGCAGCGAGATGAGGTTCCTGGGCCCTACGCTTCAACCTGTGAGGGAGTCATCATCCTCTCGCGGGCGATACCTTCAGTTCATGGCGCTGAAAGTCGTGCGCCGGCTGGAGAGGCCGGTGCTCGTGTCCAGAGTGCTGTCCCCAGCTGAGCGACACGCGCTGCTCTCGTTCTCAGCAGAGCTGCGGTCTCTTTCCCACGGGCTCGAAGGTTCCGGGAAGGGCTGTTGGACGGGCGACTCGGTCGAGAACGGAGTCGCTGCTTCCGTTCCCCTCGGTGCCGAGACCGGCGCCGCGATCTGGCAGGTTCTTCGAGCCACCGACCTGGCACTGTTTCCTCCACTGCTGGTCCACCCGAGTAGCATGCAACACCTGTCAGACAGCCCCGTGGTTGTGCACGCCGTCTCCAGTGTCGATGAGCTCGTGGAACAGCTGTCGCAGTGAGAATGAGACGTGTGCGGCTAGGACCGGTCCACGGCCCGGTGGCGGCATTGACTAGCGAGCTTCGGGGTGATAGCGGTGATAGCGGTAGCCTCCCTGAGGGTGAGCGCTGAGCCCACGTCCGGTGCTGGTGTGCAAGTTCTCACGAAGTCGAGAACTTTCCGTGTTCAGTGTGGTCTTGGCTCCTCGGTGGCGACTCCGAGTTGCACCCCAAAGTCAGCAGTGCGGGACGCCACAGCTTCGGACCGCTCATCTCGCGACAGAAGCCTCTCCTCGAGCTTCTACGCGAGTCTGCGCTAGCAAAGGTCTAATGGTTCGCCTTTTTGTCCGTGCACCCGCACCAGTCGATACCGTTTATCAATCTGCGCGAGTTTCTGCGTCTAAATCGTCAGCCGTTTGACATTCTGTCAGTTTTTCCGTCGCAGTCGAGAGTCTGTCTCAATCTACGAAGCCGTCGTCGCGAAAAACACCGCTGGCTAGGACTTTCTGTCAATCGACGCCTCCAGGCTGCACTCATCTACGTTTTCCGGGCTTCGGCGCTCGGCGAACCCTCTCGAGAGCGTTGTTTCGGGGCACGCGGGGCGGAGGCCCCATCTCAGATTCGAAATGCGTCCGCTAGCCTGGTCCGGGAAGGAACGAATAGGTGCAAGGACGGCGTCTCCCACCCTTTGGATTCTGCTTCCTGATCGTCGCGGTTGGGACGACCCTCTTGACGACCAGCTGCATGGGACAGCCGCGCACCCCACCGCTGGCAGCTCGAAGTGTCGTCGCTCGACCTATTGAGATTCGAATAACTTCCGCTAGCTTCGACTCGCTCACGCTGGTGAGTGAGTTCACGAACCTGACGGAGTACGACGTCTACTTGGAGGCGGCGGACTGGGAGTTCACGGTAGGCCCAGTCGAGGGGATCTTGGGCCAGCGTGGCGGAAGCCGTCCCGACCTGCTCGGGGGCGTTGAGGTCACACCCTCGCCGTGCTCGCAGACGAGGCTAGAACCTGGCGAACGCTACCTCTCGGTTCTCCGAATCCAACCCAGTTTGCAGGCGGTACAGGATCGCCTGCTGAGGTTGTCGGCTGTCCGTAGGGTAACGCTAGTCTCCGCACAGTGTCGTTCACGTCGAGTGTTCGTGGAGCGATACACGGGGCTCGTTGCTGTCGCGAGGTGAGCCCCGGTAGTGTACGTCAAGGTGTGCAGCCAGCGTTCGGAGCCGACCGTCGGGAGCGAGAGCACCGCCGACGATGGGTCTCCAGAACGCGCCTTCCGGAGACCGAGCGAGGATAAATGGGATGTACACGATGGTTCAGGCGATGCTGAGGCGGGTGCCCTCGCTGGAGGGAACTTACACCGCGCTGCTGCGTGAGTGGCATCCGGAGTCGTTCACGGAGAGGAGTATGACACGACAGCCGTCGCCACTGGCTTTCTGGCGGCCCTCATCTCATCTGCTGAGGCAGAGTCTCCGGCCGGGGCGGGGCGAAGATACCTGGATTCGATGGGACCACTCGGGATTGTTCCGCGTTCTCAGCGTTCTCGCCTTCTCGCTCGCGACTGGGGTTCGCACCAGAGTTTGAACCCAACGGGCTTCTACGCTACGACAGTCACGTTGAGGCGCTTGGAGTGAGGTACGCACGCGAGACGTGGGGAGCTTCCTCCGGAGATGTCGGCACTGAACTTCGTTTAGTGCATTAGCTGCTGCACTGGAACGAGTCCGACAGGCTGGCGTCACACGAACCTATGTCGAGGTGGACAGTAGCTGGAGAAGCGTCTAAGGCGAGCAACTGCGATGCCGGTATGTGGGAGAATTACTCGGGTTCCAAAGCTGTCCGTGGATGCTTGGATTGAGTTCGCATCTGACGTTGCTTGTCTGAGACGTGTTGCGCATTCTATTGTCGACAATTCCTTCAGCCCAGGGCGACGTCTGTCGGTTGATGCTGTCGGGGCTTTCGAACTCTTCACCAGGCAGCGCACCGAACCTGTCGGCGCGATACGGCCGGGACCAGATTTCGAGAGAGATGGCGTGCTAGAGGTCGCGTGCGTCCGAGCGAACGCGGCCTTGGCTCGAGATCTTGCCGAGCGAGTAGCCACAGAACTGAACGCCACGCTCGAATGGTGGGGATGACCGCGCTCTGCGCGGCCGCCCGCGCTTCGCCCCCCGCGCTTTGCGCTTCCCGTCCCGGGTGCTCCCCCACGCCGCCTCTCCCGCCGCCGCGGCGGCGGATCAGCGAGAGCTCGGCGGCGATCTCCGCCTCCCTCCCTGGATTCAGCATCCCTCACACCCCTGATTGAGTTGCGGGCGTTCACAGCTAGCGGATTTGTCCGGAGGGGCTACGACGGACGCACCGATGCGCGGCTCGAGCCGTCATCGAGCCGCGCGGGGCCTACTTGTCGCCGGGGTCGTCCGAATGAGCGAGACCGAAGCCAGGGTCGCCGGCAAGAAGGTTTGCGGTACGGTGAGGCGTCGTCCGGGTTTGATCATTTTCGTGACCTGCGAGGGCCCGCGTTTTGCGAGATCCCGCCCCGTCGGACGCCCGTCTCGAGCCCCACGGCGCTCCCCGCGACGGAACGCGCGCACCTCAGCGTCCCGAAGGCCGCTGAGGTCGGTAGAGGAGTCTCGGGATCGAGCCGGACCTACGGGAAGGGCTTCACGCGAGCGCCGTGGTGCTTGACCATCCAGTAGGTCCCCGCGGGAAAGACGACGTCGCGGTCGCCCGCACACCAGCGCCGCTTGGCTTCCCGATGCCTGCGCCGGAACTCCAGGAGCCTCGATGGCGGCGATCCGCGCCTCGGTCTGCCCGGGTCCGGCCCCCTCGAGGTGCCGCGCGATCGCGTCCCGCGCCTCGTCTTCGCTCTCGAACCACTCCATCGGCAGCTCGAGCTTCACCGACGTCCGCGGCGCCCAGGTCTTGCCGGTGAAGTAGTAGTCCGGCTTGCGCTCGGAGAGCGGCCGCTCACCGAGCTCGTCGGTCGACGGGTTGAGCCCGGGCCAGTCGCTCGGCTTCCAGCCCAACCCCGACGCCACGGGGTTCACCATCGCGTAGGCGATCTGGTGCGCCACGGCCTCGGCCGTGTGGAGCTGCACGATGGAGAGCTTCCCCGGCGCCCAGACCACGCCGACGACGTAGCGTCGGAGCACCGGGAGGGCTCGAGCGAGGTGGGAGTCGAGCGCGTGCATGAAGTCGCTGACGTCGCCGTTCGGCACGGTCGCGACGAGGTGGAAGTGCGTGCTCATCACCGTGACCATGTGGATGGTCACCCCGAACTTCGCCGCGCTGAGCTTGGGCGAGACCCGGACCGGGGTCGAGCGCAATAAGGTTTGGGCCGCGCGGAGGCCGCGTTACGATTACTCGGCACCGGGGCGACATACTGTCCGGGACGCTGGGGAGTATCCGGCGACAGGTCCGAGATTCTCTGGGTCGACGTGAGTGGGGCGGCCATGTACTCGGTCGAGGGAGGACGGGCATGGCAGAGGATATGTACCTTGAGTTGTGGAGGCGGTTGGACCATGTCGTGGCGCATGTGACGGCTAGTGGGGACGCCTCGACAGCGAACTACCTGATGGTGGGATTCTTCTTGCGGTTTTCGGAGCCTGACGAGTTGCGTCGCTTTGTCGAGTTGGCGGAGGAATCCGTCAAGCCCACATGAGGAGAGGCGTGGCTCCTCGCCTTCGGTGGTAGGTGCCGGGTGATCGGCGTCAAGCGAGCTCCCCTCGCTCGTTCCCAATATGGGCGGATCTCGGCGGGCTCCCCCGCCTCCCGCCCCCGGGAGCGAAAGGGGAAGCGGAGAGACCCGAACCGGGGCGGCCGACAATTTAGGGTGTGAGGTTCGTTAGGGGCCCAAGGCCCGCGCGTTGGGGACCCCCCGAGCGGGAGCGAGACCAAAATTGGCTCTCCTAACGTAGTCGTGGGTGCCCGAGGCGCCTGAATGGCAGCGCGCACCCCCTGCGCGCCTCAAGGTTGGGTTGTCGAGACTCAGCCAAGAGGAGGCAGGGGATGCGCAG
>Ga0310345_10002701_pt1 | contig 17594 bp, 18 predicted proteins | sample HC15DNA20500_MG_FD_204667 | JGI IMG/M metagenome (GOLD analysis project Ga0310345, IMG submission 204667) | Marine microbial communities from station ALOHA, North Pacific Subtropical Gyre - HC15-DNA-20-500_MG | ecosystem: Environmental > Aquatic > Marine > Oceanic | place: Pacific Ocean: North... | reverse complement strand
GAGATCTGGGACAAAGGCAAGGCGGCGGTGATCTGGTCCGAAACGACCGTCAACGATCCGACGGGCACACTGCTGTGGAAGCAGAAACGGTCCATCTTCGCCCGCGGCGAGGGCGGGTTCGGCGGCGACCGCGGACCGTCCACAAGTCAGGCCGCCCCGGACCGAGCCCCCGATTTCGAGCTGTCGGTTCCGACTTCGCCGTCGCAGGCTCTGCTCTACCGGATGTGCGGCGACCGCAACCCGCTGCACTCCGACCCGGACTTCGCCGCCGCTGCCGGGTTTCCCCGCCCCATCCTGCACGGCCTGTGCACCTACGGGATGACGTGCAAAGCGTTGGTGGACAACCTGCTCGACGGAGATGTCAGCGGACTGAAATCGTTCGGCGCCCGGATGGCCGGGGTGGTCTTCCCCGGCGAGACACTGAAGGTGAGTGTCTGGAAGTCCGACAACTCCTACGCGGCGGTGGTGACTGCGCCGGACCGTGACGACGCAGTCGCGTTGGCGGGCGTGGAGTTCGTGCCCGCCTGACCCCTCACTGCTGACACAGCTCGGAGATGCGCGCCGCATCGTCTTGTGCGGCATCGAGGCGCTGAACCTGAGCGGGGTCATTGGCCGGTGAGCCGGCCAATTGGCCGATACCGATGTTCTGCAGCGTGTTGGCGAACGACCGCACGGATTCGGACAGCTCACTCGGCGTCGCATCGCTCAGCTGCGTCAACAGATACTGCCCTCCGCCGAGGGTCGCCAATCGGGCGTTCGCCGCGACCGCCTGCACGGCTACCGGGTCCGCGCCGAGGTCAGCGTTGGTCTGCAGCGACACCGCGTTGCGCACGGTGTCGAAGGCGCCGCAGATGCGGGCGCCGGCTTCCTCGGGGGAGTCCTCGCCACCGGACGAGGTCTCGTCGGCGGAGGACGCCTCGTCGGCGGAGGTCGCCTCGCCCGCGGACGGGGCGCTCAGCAGCGCCCAGATCGCCACGGCCAGTGCGCCGACCGCGACGACGAGGGCCACCACGACGAGCCGATCGGGACGGGATGCAGAGGTTTCCGACATTGGGCGATCATAGCCTCACGTGAGTTACGTCAAAGTCTCGTGCCGACAACCTCTTTGACAGCAGAGAGAGCGCTGGCCACAGCTGTGGCCGGCGCTCTTCCTGTCGTCGTCAGTGTCGCTGGAGGTCAGGCGCTGTCGCCGCCGTCACTGTCACTGTCACTGTCACTGTCGCCGGTCTCCCCCGACTCACCGTCTTCGCCGCCGACGCCGCCCTCGCCCCCGGCGCCGGGAGTGGCGGTGCCGTTGGTCGAGTCCGCGTCGCCGCCGTCACCACCGTTTCCGGGATAGCCGAAGAGTCCGCCGTTGCCGCCGTCGCCACCGTCGCCACCGGTGGCGTCCTCCTCGGCCTCGGCGTTACCGCCGTTGCCGCCGTCGCCGCCGCCTTCACCGAACACCCAGGTGTGGCCGCCGTCGCCGCCACGCCCGCCGGTCGCTTCGCCGTCGGTGCTGAGCGCGTCACCGCCGTTGCCGCCCTCACCGGCGTTGCCAACGCGGGATCCGCCGCCCTCGCCGCCGTCACCGCCGACGGCGTCGGCGCCGCCGTTTCCGACCGCGTTGCCGCCGTTGCCGCCGAGTCCGCCGTTACCGGTACCGGTCCATCCACCGGCACCGCCGGCGCCACCGGTCGCGGTCTCACCGTCGGCATTGGCCTCGGCGTCACCACCGTCGCCGCCGTTACCGCCGAGGCCGCCGGTCATCGTGCCGGTGCCACCGCCGTCACCACCCAGTCCTCCGACGGCACTGCCGTTCTCCGAGACGGCGTCACCGCCGGCGCCGCCGTGGCCGTCGGTGCCGACGAACCCGCCGGCCGCACCGCCGTCGCCTCCTGCGCCGCCGATCACATCGTTCTGCAGTGACTCGTCGATCTCGGTGTCCGGGTTGTCGGCGATATCCCTGGTGTTGGTGTAACTGCCGCCCGCACCACCGTTACCGCCGGTGCCGAATCCGGCGCCGCCGCGACCACCGTCACCACCCGAGTACCCGACATAGACACCGGACGAGGACTTGACGGCACCGTCACCGGCGTCACCACCGTCACCGCCGAAGCCGAAGAAGTAGCCGCCGCTGCCGCCGTCGCCACCGGCAGAGGCCGCATAGCCTTCGCTCGCAAAGCCGTCACCGCCGTGGCCACCGTTGCCGAACCACCACCCGGCGTCACCGCCCTTGCCGCCGTGCAGGCCGTTACCGCCGTCGCCGCCGAGCAGGCCGCCGTTGCCGCCGTTGCACGCCGCGCCTTCGCAGCCTTCCACCGCGTCCAGGCCGTTGCCGATGAGCCAGCCGCCGTCGCCGAACATGGGGCGCAGCGCCGGGTTCGCGTCGGTCACCTCCTGGGCCGCGAGCGCACGCTGCTCGCGATCACGGCGATCACTGCCGCCGTTGAGCGAGAGGAAGAGCGTGTCTTCCTCGTTCGACACCAGCTTGATGTCGTACTGCGTCGTCGCCGGAGTGGCGTCCTGAACCGCGAGGAACGCGCCGAGGCCCGCGAACGCGGCGCCGGTGACTCCGGCGGTCAGGTAGGCGCGGATCGCGGCCGGACGCGCACGGTTCTTGGCATGCTTGGCCATGGAAACCCCCTATACAAGTTTCGAGGTGCTGCCCATCTCCCCATTTCGGCGGCAGCACCTGCATCTTTACAAAGATGTGATCAGAATTTATGGCTTTGCTGATATCCGTGTCAAGCGTTTCCCGCTCCTTGCCTAGTCAAGGCTTTCGGCCGGTCTGGGCGCGAACAAAGTGCCCACGTCAACGCAGGTTTCTGACGCGCGGGCATCCGGTAAGTGAACTCACGGTGTAGACAACTCGCTGATGAACCGGGGTAATGCCCCTGCGTCCGCCTGACCCGAAGGCGGGAACGCTGACGACCAGGCCAACTCGGCGCCAGGGGGCGAGGAAAATACCCCGGTGGATATTTCCGTCGGCAGGATTTGCATCCAAAGCCATTTTCATTTGCTGCCTGGGGCGCGGCCCGCCACGTGTGGTTATTCACCGCTGCAGAAGCTGTCGGCAAACAAAACGAAATTGGCGCGGATCATGCCTGAAAAGCAGTATCAACCTTCGATGCGACCGCCGTCCGCGTTTCCGGCTATTTCTCAGCCGCATGCCCATAGGTACGCGGGAAGGGGCAGAGCCGTGCTTGCTCAGAGTGAGCGCCTGCTACCTTGCTCGCGGGGGGATCACCTCGCTGCTCGATGTCACGAAAACAGGAGGACATGACGTGAAGATCAAGCCCGTTCTGGCGGCTATCACCACCGCAACCGCCGCGACTGTCGGTCTTGCGGGCGCGCCGACCGCCGCCGCTGACGCAGACATGCAGTATCTCGGCGAGCAGGGCGAACTGGTCAACGGCGACGTCGTGCAGGGCTGGACGGTCTCCGGCCTGAAGCCCAGCACCGACACGATCCCCTACCCCGTCGCCGGGACGCTGTGGGAGGCCACCGCCACCGACGAGGCCATCTCGGGCAACGTCATCCCCATCGTGGCGAACCTGAACGCACGCGCTGAGAGCGGACAGACCTATCGGGTGCTGTTCGGTGTCGCCACCCCGCAGGGAGTCAACCCCGCAACGTTGGCTCAAGGCGAATCCACCACAGGCAAGGTCTATTTCGACGTCACGGGCGATGCGCCAGACAGCGTTGTCTACAACGCCGGCGGCACCGACATGCTGGTGTGGGTCGAGGCACCGCCCGCGACCAGCTCGACCGGTGGAACCTCGCCATCGACAGGTACGTACACCGCGCCGGCCGAGGCGGAGACCACGGAAACCCCGGCCTCCGAGGGCGACACCGGCGAGGCCGCACCGGAGGGTGCCGAGGCGACGATGACGCCGGCACCGGCGGGCAGCTCCGGCACCCCGCTGCCCGAAGGAAGCTCAGGAACCCCGCTGCCCGAAGGCAGCTCGGGCACTCCTTTGCCGGAAGGCAGCTCGGGCACCGCGCTGCCCGGCGAGGCCACCCCGGCACCGGTTCCGGCCGCTGCCGATCCCGCGGCACCGGCCGGCAGTGCGGGAACGCCGCTGCCCGAAGGCGCCTCTGCCGCGCAGGCACCGTCCGGCAGTTCGGGGACGCCGCTGCCCGAAGGCGAGCAGACCGCCCCCGCCGCCCCGGTCACCACGACGGTCGTGGCGCCGCCCCCGGCCTGACGGTTTCCCTGCGCCCTGCGGTCGGGTCAGGAGTGCGACGACCACCACGCGTAGAGCTGCACCATGTTCGGACCCTGCGGGCCCGACTGGATCTCGCTCAGCAAGAGCTGCGAGTCGGTCGTCCATGCCACCGTGGAGGTGTTCTCGTCGAAGCCGCACACCAGGGTGCCCGCCACCTGCTGCGGGGTCGCGTTGCGCCGCCAGGGACCCGGTGACTGAATGTTGCCCGGGCAGTCCACCACCGCCAACGCGTCGAGCACCTCGGCGAACATCACCTCGAGCGCGTCCTCGTCGGTGGCCAGTGTGTACGTCGCCGACAAGGGGCCCCCGGGATCCTCGTTCTTCTGACACCTGATCGCCGCCGAGGCGCCGTCGCGCGGGGCCACCTCCTCGCAGGCACCTGGGGGATAGCCGCGCGGAAGGATCCCGCGCAGGCGCTCGGCCGCCGCGTCGGACGCCTCCGTCTCGGGAACCTCGGAACCCCGAGGCGTCCCGGAGGCGATCGAACCCGTCGGGGTGTCCTCGGAATCCGGCGACGGCCAGAACACCCAGGCGAGCACACCGAGCGCCAGCACCGCGACCGTGGCCACGGCCACCAGCAGCACTGGGCGCCGGTCCCTGTGTACCGGCCGTGGATTCACCGACAGCGGCGCATCGAAGCGACGCTCGCCCGCAGCACCGGCCGCCGGCGCTCTGTTGTCGACCGGTAGTGGCCCGGTGTCGTCGTCGGGCGCCGGCTCGTCGGAGCTCATCGGGCCAAGCCTAGTTGGCCTCACTGCCCAGACGGGTGAGCCACACCTTCGTGGCGACCCCGGCTCAACCCAGGATCAGGCCGGAGGTCGGCACCCCGGTACCCGCGGTGACCAGAACATGCTCCACGTCCGGAACCGGGTTGACCGACGTGCCTCGCAGCTGCCGAACCCCTTCGGCGATGCCGTTCATGCCGTGGATGTAGGCCTCTCCGAGCTGCCCGCCGTGGGTGTTGATCGGCAACCGTCCACCGACCTCGATCGCTCCACCGGCGATGAAGTCCTTCGCCTCTCCCTTAGCGCAGAAGCCGAGCTCCTCGAGCTGGATCAGCGTGTAGGGCGTGAAGTGGTCGTAGAGGACCGCGGTCTGGATGTCGGCGGGCGACAGGCCGCTCTGCTCCCACAGCTGGCGGCCCACCAGGCCCATCTCCGGCAGGCCGAGCTCCTCGCGGTAGTACGAGTACATGGTGAACTGATCGGCACCTGCGGCCTGAGCAGCCGCTTCGATGGTCACCGGGCGGTTTTTGAGGTCTTTGGCCCGCTCCGGTGTGGTGACCACGATGGCGACACCACCGTCGGTCTCCTGGCAGCAGTCGAGCAGCCGCAGCGGTTCGGCGATCCATCGCGAGTTCTGGTGGTCCTCGATGGTGATCGGCTTACCGTAGAAGTGCGCCTTCGGGTTGTTCGCGGCGTGCTTGCGGTCGGCGACCGACACGGCACCGAAATCTGCGCTGGTGGCGCCGTATTCGTGCATGTAGCGCTGCGCGATCATCGCCACCGACGCCGCCGGCGTGCTCAGACCATGCGGGTAGGACCAGCTGTACTCGACGCCGCGCGAATCGGCGTTGACGGTCAGACCCGTCATCACCTGTCCGAACCGGTGTTCCGAGCGCTCGTTGAAGGCCCGATAGGCGACCACCACTTCAGCGACCCCGGTGGCCACGGCCAGCGCCGCCTGCTGGACGGTCGCTGCCGCCGCACCACCGCCGTAACCGATCTGGCTGAAGAACGTCAGATCACCGATTCCGGTGGCCCGCGCCACGGCGGTCTCCAGGTTGGAGTCCATGGTGAAGGTGACCAGGCCGTCGACGTCCGACGGCGCGAGCCCGGCGTCGTCGAGCGCGTCGAGCACCGCCTCGGCCGCCAGGCGAAGCTCGCTGCGGCCGGAGTTCTTGGAGAAGTCGGTCGCACCGATACCGGCGATCGCGGCCTTGCCGGAGAGCATCAGCGGTCCTCCAGTTCTTGTGATGAGTGCTCGCGCGAAGAACCGACATCGAGTGTCGCGGTGGCGATGACGTGGTTGCCGAGGCTGTTGGCACCGACGACCTTCACGGTGGCGACACCGTCGTCGACGGCGGTGACCTCACCGGTGAACGTGATGGTGTCGTAGGCGTACCACGGCACCCCGAGGCGCAACCCGATCGAGGTGATCCGTGCCGTCGGGCCCGCCCAGTCGGTCAGGTAGCGCTGCACCAGACCGGTGTCGGTCAGGATGTTGACGAAGATGTCCTTGGAGCCCTTGGCCTGCGCCTTGTCCCGGTCGTGGTGCACGTCCTGGTAGTCGCGGGTCGCGATGGCCGTCGACACGATGAACGTCGGGTCACCGTAGATCTTGAGTTCGGGCAGGGTGGCGCCCACCTCGAGAACCGGCGCCGCGCCGGCGGCGGTCATCGGGCGGCCTCCCATGCGTACAGGGTCCATGCGGGGCTGATGTCGCTGTCGGGGAAGTCGATATACGTTGCGCGCACGGGCATTCCGATCTGAACTTCGCTGGGATCCACGCCACGCAGTTCGCCGAGCATCCGCACCCCCTCGTCCAGCTCGACGAGGGCGATCACGAAAGGCAGGCTCCGGCCGGGCACCTTCGGCGCGTGGTGCACCACATAGCTGTAGACCGTGCCGTTGCCCGAGGAGACGAGATAATCGGACGGCGCCACTCCTTCTTTGTGGTCCTTCCAGACCGCCGGCACCGGCGGATGCTGCAGGGAACCGTCTGGGCGACGCTGGATCCGCAACTCATGGGCGTTGATGCCGTCCCAGAAGAACTGGGTGTCCTTGGAGGAGGCCGGCCGCATCAGCTTGTCCGGGTCCAGATCGTCGGGGACGTCCGACGCCGCCTCGGCCCGAGGCTTGAACTTCATGATGCGCCAGTTCATCTCGGCGACGGTCTCGTCGTCGGCCGAACCGTTGGGCACTGTCCACGTGATGAGCTGGTTGATGAAGAAACCCTCGCCCAGCGCGGTCTGCTTGGGTCCCACCACATCGGTGATCTCGGCGTGGACGGTGAGTTGCTCACCCGGGGTCAGGTACCTGTGGTAGGTCTGCTCACAGTTGGTCGCCACCACTCCGACATAGCCGGCGTCGTCGAACAGGTTCATCATCTTCGACAGCGGGTCGTCGTCCGCGCGGCCCTGTCCGAGGCCGCCCATCGTCCACACCTGGATCATCGCCGGTGGCGCCACGATCCCGGCGTGCCCGGCGGCCTTGGCAGCCTCCTCGTCGACGTAGATCGGATTCTTGTCGCCGATGGCGTCCACCCAGTGATGAATCATCGGCTGGTTCACCGGATCCCGGCCGGTACGCGGCTCGCTCTTACCGTCCGCCTTGATCGCGTCGATGCCCTGCTGGAGATCGGCGCTCACCGGATCACCCTCGGCACCTTCAGGCCCGAGGCGGAGATCATCTCCCGCATCACTTCGTTGACCCCGCCGCCGAACGTGATGACGAGATTGCGTTTGGTCATCTTGTCCAGCCAGTCGAGCAGTTCAGCGGTCTCGGTGTCGGCCGGGTTCCCGTAACCTCCGACGATCTCCTCGGCCAGCCGGCCCACCTCCTGGATCCGTTCGGTGGAAAAGACTTTGGTGGCCGCGGCGTCGGCGACGGCGATGGTCTCCCCGGAGGCGGCCACCTGCCAGTTCAGCAGTTCGTTGACCCGCCAGATCGCCTTGATCTGCGCCAGCAGCCGTTGCACCGCGGGCTGGTCGATCGGGGTGACCCCGTCAGAACCCGGCTTCGAGGCCCACGTGTGCACCTGGTCGTAGATGCCGGCGATGCGCCCGGCCGGCCCCAGTCCGACCCGCTCGTGGTTGAGCTGGGTGGTGATCAGCTTCCAGCCACCGTTCTCCTCACCGACCAGCATGTCGGCGGGCACCCGCACGTCGTTGTAGTAGGAGGCGTTGGTGTGGTGCGCCCCGTCCGACAGGATGATCGGCGTCCAGGAATAACCCGGATCCTTGGTGTCGACGATGAGGATCGAGATGCCCTTGTGTTTGGGCGCATCCGGGTCGGTGCGGCACGCCAGCCAGATGTAGTCGGCGTCGTGGGCGCCGGTGGTCCACATCTTCTGCCCGTTGACGATGAACTCGTCACCGTGACGAACGGCTGTGGTGCGCAGCGAGGCCAAGTCGGTGCCGGCCTCCGGCTCGGAGTAGCCGATCGCGAAATGGATGTCACCGGAGAGGATCCCGGGCAGGAACTTCTTCTTCTGCTCGTCGGTGCCGTACACCTGCAGCGTGGGTCCCACGGTCTGCAGCGTGACCAGCGGCAGCGGGACGTCAGCGCGGTTGGCCTCGTTGACGAAGATCTGCTGTTCAACCGGACCGAAACCCAGCCCGCCGTACTCCTTGGGCCAGCCGACACCCAGCTTGCCGTCCGAACCCATCCGCTTGATGACCGTGCGATAGGCCTCGTTGTGCCGGTCGGACTCCATCGCCGCGGCTTCTTCGGGCGTGATCAGCGTCGAGAAGTACTGGCGCAGTTCAGCTTGCAGCTGGCGCTGTTCAGGGGTGAGTTCGATGTACATCAGGCTCCCACCAGATCGAGGCGATGCGTCGGACCACCCAGCAGCCGGGTGAGGTCCTTGATGGAGGAGTAGTAGCGGTCCATCGGGTAGGTGATGTCCATTCCCATGCCGCCGTGCAGGTGGTGGCACAGCCGCATCGCCGGCGGCGCCTGCGAGGTCAGCCAGTACCCCAGGATGGCGAGATCGTCGTCGGCGTCGAGTCCCTCGGACAGCCGCCACGCCACCGAGTCGGCGAGCAGCGAGATCGTGCGCGAGGCGATGTACACCTCGGAGAGTTGGGCGGCCACGGTCTGGAACGTCGACAGCGGCCTGCCGAACTGCTCGCGGGTGGCGACGTAGTCGGCCGTCAGTCGCAACGCACCGGCCACCAGACCGGCCGCGAGCGCCCCGGTGACAGCGAGCACGAGCTGGTTGACCCGCGTCACCGACGCGCCGGCGAGGACGTCGGCTCCGTCGACGGCGACGCCGTCGAAGGTGACCACGTACTCGTCGGAGCCGTTGGACGCCGGCGTCTTCGCAGCGGTGACGCCGTCCGCGCCGGCGGGGACGACCACGACGCCGCTGTCGGTGGTGACGAGCAGCCAGTCCGCCTGCTGCGCATACCCGACCGCGACCTTGGTGCCGGTGAGCTTGCCGTCAGCCAGCGCGACACCAGGGTGCTCGGGCAGGGCTCGCCCGGGTTCACTCAGCGCCAGCGACAGCACCGACCCCTTGCCCACGCCGGCCAGGTAGCGGTCCTGCTGGGCGTCGTCGGCGAGATCGAGCAGCACCGCCGTCGCACCCAGCGTCATCAACGCCGGGCTGACGGTGCCGTGCCTGCCGATCTCGGTGAGTGCCGCCGTGATCTCTGCCAGACCGACGCCGTCACCGCCCAGGCGTTCCGGGACGGCCAGTGCGGTGACCCCACCGCTGACGAGCGCGTCCCAGCTGTTGTCGCGACCGAGCACCGACGTCACCACGTCGGCGACCGCCTGCTGCCCTTCGTCTGGACTGAAGTCCACCCGAATCCTCCTTGATCCCGGGAAAGGTCAGTTACCTCGTCAGCTGGTGACCGGACATGTGCCGGTGAAGTCCACCTGCCAGTGCTTGATGCCGTTGAGCCACCCCGACCGTAGCCGCTCGGGCTCGCCGATCGGCTTCAGATCAGGCATGTGGTCGGCGACGGCGTTGAAGATCAGGTTGATCGTCATCCGGGCCAGGTTCGCGCCGATGCAGTAGTGGGCTCCGGTGCCGCCGAACCCGACGTGCGGATTCGGGTCGCGCAGGATGTTGAACGTGTGCGGATCGTCGAAGACCTCTTCGTCGAAGTTGGCCGAGCGGTAGGACATCACCACCCGCTCCCCCTTCTTGATCTGCACGCCCGACAGCACGGTGTCCTCCAGCGCGGTGCGCTGGAACGCCGATACCGGGGTGGCCCAGCGGATGATCTCGTCGGCGGCGGTCTCCGGGCGGTCCTTCTTGTACAGCTCCCACTGCTGCGGGTTGTTCGCCAGCGCGACCATGCCGTGAGTGATCGAGTTGCGGGTCGTCTCGTTGCCGGCCACCGCCAGCATGATGACGAAGAAACCGAACTCGTCGTCGGAGAGCTTCTCGCCCTCGATGTCGGCCTCGATCAGCTTCGTGACGATGTCCTCGGTCGGATTCTTGCTCCGCTCCTCGGCCATCTTCATCGCGTAGGTGATCAACTCGAAGGACGACATGGCCGGGTCGATGTCGGCGTACTCCGGGTCTTCGCCGCCGGTCATCTCGTTGGACCAGCGGAAGAGCTTGTCGCGATCATCCTGCGGGACGCCGAGCAGTTCGGCGATGGCCTGCAGCGGCAGCTCGCAGGAAACCCGCTCGACGAAGTCGCCCGTGCCCGCGGCCACGGCCTCGCGGGCGATGTTCTGAGCCCGTTCGTTCAGCTCATCCCGCAAACGGCCGATGGCGCGGGGGGTGAAACCACGCGAGATGATCTTGCGCAGCCGGGTGTGCTGCGGCGCGTCCATGTTCAGCAACACGTTCTTCTGCAGGTCGATCGCGTCGCGGGTCATCTCCTGCGGCCACACCGGGATGGCGCCGTCGGGCGAACTGCCGAAGATGTCGCTGCGCTTGGACACCTCCTTGACGTCGGCGTGCTTGGTGACCAACCAGTAGCCTTTGTCTCCGAAGCCACCCGTGCCACCGGGCACGTCAACCCAGTGAATGGGCTCGGACTTGCGCAGCTCGGCGAGTTCGTCGATGGGCAGGGCTTTGAGGTTGACGTCCGGATCGAGGAAATCGAAGTCCGACGAGATCGGGCATGAGGACGGTCCTGGCATACGTGCGCACTCCTGTAGTTGCAACGTGTTCTAGTGCCAGTAAAACATGCCTCCACCGCAGATCAAAGGCGTGCGTGCATCGTCGCTTGTCAGAGTAATGAAACGTGTTCTAGCCTGGCGGAATGGGTAACCCTGTCATCGTCGAAGCCACTCGCAGCCCGATCGGCAAGCGCAACGGTTGGTTGTCAGGTCTGCACGCGACCGAATTGCTGGGCTCGGTGCAGAAGGCACTGGTCGAGAAGGCCGGTATCGACCCCGGCACCGTCGAGCAGGTCATCGGCGGATGTGTCACGCAGTTCGGCGAGCAGTCCAACAACATCACCCGGGTGGGGTGGCTGGTGGCCGGGCTGCCGGACCACGTCGGCGCAACCACCATCGACTGCCAGTGCGGCAGCGGTCAGCAGGCCAACGGGTTGATCGCCGGCCTCATTGCCACCGGCGCCATCGACGTCGGCATCGCCTGCGGCATCGAGGCGATGAGCCGTGTCGGTCTCGGCGCCAACGCCGGACCCGACCGCAGCATCATCCGGCCGTCGTCCTGGGACATCGACCTGCCCGACCAGTTCACCGCCGCCGAGCGGATCGCCAAGCGGCGCGGCATCTCCCGTGAGGACATCGACCGCTTCGGCCTGGATTCGCAGCGCAAGGCCCAGCAGGCCTGGGCCGAGGGCCGATTCGACCGCGAGATCAGCCCCATCGAGGCCCCGGTGCTCGACGAGAACAAGCAGCCCACCGCCGAGCGGGCGCCGGTCACCCGCGATCAAGGTCTGCGCGACACCACGCTGGAGGGCCTGGCATCGCTGAAGCCCGTCATGGAGGGTGGAATCCACACCGCTGGAACCTCGTCGCAGATCTCCGATGGTGCCGCGGCGGTGCTGTGGATGGACGAGGACAAAGCCAAAGCGCTCGGTCTCACTCCCCGCGCCCGCATCGTCAGCCAGGCGCTGGTCGGGGCCGAGCCCTACTACCACCTCGACGGCCCCGTGCAGTCGACGGCAAAGGTGCTCGAGAAGGCCGGCATGAAGATCGGCGACATCGACATCACCGAGATCAACGAGGCGTTCGCGTCGGTGGTGCTGTCCTGGGCCCGTGTGCACGAGCCCGACATGGACACCGTCAACGTCAACGGTGGCGCCATCGCGCTCGGCCATCCGGTGGGCAGCACCGGCAGCCGGCTGATCACCACCGCGCTGCACGAACTCGAGCGCACCGACAAGACCACCGCGCTGATCACGATGTGCGCCGGCGGGGCACTGTCGACCGGGACGATCATCGAGCGGATCTAGCGTGCCCGTGATCGCCAACACCGACCGCATCGCGGCGGCACAGGCTTACATCAGCGCCCTGGCCAGCCACGACGCCGACGCCGTACCGTTCGCGCCCGGCTGCACCAGGGTGGAGGTGGGCCTCAAGACCGGATTCTCCGGAAACCATCTGCGCCGCAGCCTGAATCGAGGACTGCAGTACCGTGTGATCGAGTCGGTCAGCACTCCCGAGTTCAGCGTCGACGGGGACACGGTGCGGGCTCGCTTCGACCTGTCGACCAAGCCGTCGCTCGCAGGTCGCAAGGTCGGTGCGCACATCGACGAGACGTTCCTCATTCCCGCCGACGACCCGTCGGGGCGCGCGCAGATCCATCACATCAACGCGTCCATCCGACCGTTTCTGACCAGATAGGGTCTTGCCGTGGCCACTGCACCCAAGGGCTTGAATTCCAAGCAGACCGGAACCGTCATCAAATGGATGTCGCGTTTCAACACGTGGATCTACAAGGCGACCGGTGGCCGGCTCGGCTACAGCTGGCGCGGCGGGTCCAACCGGTTCTCCGCTCCGCCACCGGTGGGCATCCTGACGACGACCGGACGCAAGTCGGGACAGCCGCGGGACAGTCCGCTGCTGTTCCTGCGGGAGGGCAACCGCATCGTTCTCGTCGCCTCGCAGGGCGGTCGGGCCACCAATCCGATGTGGTACCTGAACATCCAGGCCGATCCGCGGGTGAAGTTCCAGATCAAGAACGAGGTGCTCGAGTTGACGGCCCGCGACGCGACCGACGCCGAGCGTGACGAGTACTGGCCCAAGCTCGACGCCATCTACCCCGACTTCGCCAACTACCGGTCCTGGACCGACCGGAAGATCCCGATCATTCTCTGCGATCCGGTCTGAGAACGCGCCCACTTAGACTGGCGTCATGGCGACGCCTGCGCAGCAACGAGAGTTCGATCTGCACTTCTACTTCGACCCGGTGTGCCCGTTTGCATGGATGACCAGCAAGTGGGTGCGGATGGTAGCGGCGCAGCGGGATTACCGGGTGGACTGGCGATTCGTCTCGTTGCGAATCCTCAACGCGCACATCGATTACGCCAGTCACTTCCCGCCGGAGTACGAGGCCGGACACACTGCGGGGTTGCGGCTGCTGCGGATGATGACGCGGGTGCGCGCCGAGCACGGACGGGCCGCGGTGGGCAGCCTCTACGAAGCGATCGGCACACACATTTTCGACACCCGCCACGACGTCGACCCGCTCACGGCTGCCGCGCAGGGGGCCGAGCGCCTCGTAGCCCCGCTACTGGCCGACGCCGGCCTTCCGGCTGACCTGGTCCGCGCGCTCGACGATGCCTCCCTCGACGAGCAGGTACGCGCCGAGACCGACGAAGCTCTTTCCCTCACCGGACGCGACGTGGGCACCCCGATCCTGCATTTCCAGCCGCCGGAGGGCACAGCGTTCTTCGGGCCGGTGATCAGCCGCCTACCCGATCCGGACGACGCGATCACGCTGTGGGACCACGTGATCGGGCTCGCCGAGTTCGCCGGATTCGCCGAACTCAAACGCTCGCTGCGCGAGCTGCCGCAGCTGGCCGGTCTCGGGGTCGACGTCGGTGAGGTCGGCAAGCAGGAGGACTGGCACGCCGGAAGCCGCCGGCTGAAGAGGTGACGCCGCTCAGGCGCCGTAGACCGGCACCGGCGGGCGCGCCTTGGCCAGCAGGTCGCTGACCACCGGACCGAGTTCGGCCGGATCCCAGCGGGCGCCCTTGTCGATCTCGGGACCGTGTGCCCACCCCTCGGCGACGCGGATCTTGCCGCCCTCGACCTCGAACACCTTGCCGGTGACCTCGCGCGCCTCGGCGCTGCCCAGCCACACCACCAGCGGGGAGACGTTCTCCGGCGCCATCGCATCGAACTCGGCGTCCTGGGTGGACATCATCTCGGCGAACACCGTCTCGGTCATACGGGTACGCGCCGACGGGGCGATGGCGTTGACCGTCACCCCGTAGCGGCCCATCTCGGCCGCGGCCACCAAGGTCAACGCGGCGATGCCTGCCTTGGACGCGCTGTAGTTGGCCTGTCCGACGCTGCCCTGCAGACCGGCGCCGGAGCTGGTGTTGATGATGCGCGCGTCGACGGTGTCCCCGGCCTTGGACTTGGCCCGCCAGTAGGCACCGGCGTGTTTCATCGTGGCGAAGTGTCCCTTGAGGTGCACGGCGGTGACCGCGTCGAACTCCTCTTCACTGGTGTTGGCGAACATGCGATCCCGCACGATCCCGGCGTTGTTCACCAGAATGTCGAGTCCGCCGAAGTTCTCCACGGCGGTCTGGATCAGCCCCTCGGCCTGTCCCCAGTCAGCGACGTTGGCTCCGCTGGTGACCGCTTCTCCGCCGGCGGCGACGATTTCGTCCACGACGCCCTGCGCAGCACTGCCTCCCCCGGCGGGTGATCCATCCAGACCCACACCGATGTCGTTGACCACCACGCGGGCGCCTTCGGCGGCGAAGGCCAGCGCGTGCGCCCGGCCGATCCCACCACCTGCACCCGTCACGATGACCACGCGGCCGTCAAGCAGTCCCATTGCCAGAGTCTCCTTCTACTTTTTGATATCGGCGGTGGTGGTCGACAGATAGTGCGGCGGCTCGCCCCCGCCGTGCACCTCGAGCGACGCACCACTGATGTATGACGCCGCGTCGGACGCCAGAAATGCGGTGGCCCAGCCGATGTCGGCCGGTTTGGCGAGCCTGCCCAGCGGAACGTTCTGCGAAATCGCCGCAATGGAGTCAGCATCGCCGTAGAACAGGTCGGCCTGTTCGGTCTCGACCATGCCGACGATGACGCTGTTCACGCGGACCTTCGGCGCCCACTCGACGGCCAGCGTGGCGGTGATGTTCTCCATGCCGGCCTTGGCCGCACCGTAGGCCACCGTGCCCGGGGTGGGACGCCGTCCGCTGACACTGCCGATGTTGACGATCGCGCCGCCCGACGCCTGGCCCTGCATGACATGGTTGGCGTGGGTCGAGACCGACAGGGCGCCAAGCAGGTTCAACTCGAGGATCTTGCGGCTGAACTTGGCCGATGCCTCGGCAGCAGGTACGTGCGGTGAGCCGCCGGCGTTGTTGATCACGACGTCGAGGCGGCCGTGATCGGCGACGATCGTGTCGATGAGCGCCTTGACGGCATCGTCGTCACGGATGTCGCACGGATGGAACTCCCACGGCGACCCGTCTCCGGGGCGCCGTGCGCAGGTCACGACGGTCGCCCCCTGGCCGGCGAACACCGCGCTGATGCCGGCACCGACGCCGCGCACACCCCCCGTCACCAGCACCACACGACCTTCCAGGCCCAGCTTGACAGCACTGTCGACGGCGTCAGTCACTGTGCTAGCGTACCAAGCAAGTGCTTGCTTAGGTAGCCGCCCCAGCAGACCCAGGAGTTCAGCGATGAGCATCGCCACGAAAACCGTGGAACCGGGCATCGTCTCGGTCACCGTCGACTACCCGCCCGTGAACGCCATCCCGTCGCGCGGCTGGTTCGAGCTCGCCGACACGATCACCGCGGCGGGACGCGACCTCAGCACCCATGTCATCGTGCTGCGCGCCGAGGGGCGCGGTTTCAACGCCGGCGTCGACATCAAGGAGATGCAGAACACCGAGGGCTTCACCGCGCTGATCGACGCCAACCGCGGGTGCTACGAAGCGTTCCGGGCGGTGTACGAATGCGCGGTGCCGGTCGTCGCGGCCGTCAACGGCTTCTGCGTCGGCGGCGGCATCGGTCTGGTCGGCAACGCCGACGTGATCGTCGCCTCGGACGACGCGAAGTTCGGGTTACCCGAGGTCGAGCGCGGCGCGCTCGGCGCGGCCACCCATTTGTCCCGCCTCGTTCCCCAGCACATGATGCGCCGACTGTTCTTCACCGCCGCGACCGTGGACGCGGAAACGCTGCGACATCACGGTTCGGTGCACGAGGTCGTGCCGCGTGCCGATCTCGACGAGGCGGCGCTGCGCGTCGCGCGCGACATCGCCGCCAAGGACACCCGGGTGATCCGAGCCGCCAAGGAGGCGCTGAACTTCATCGACGTGCAGCGCGTCAACTCGAGTTACCGCATGGAGCAGGGCTTCACGTTCGAGCTGAACCTGGCCGGCGTCGCCGACGAGCACCGGGACGCGTTCGCGGGAACGTCGAAGAGGGAGAAGGCGTGATTCGGCGGGTAGGAGCGATGGGGCCACGCGCGCAGCGCAGGGGACGACTGGGGGAAATATGAGCGACAAGAGATGCACGATCGATGAGGCGGTCGCCTCCATCGAAAGCGGCATGACCATCGGCATCGGCGGATGGGGTTCACGGCGCAAGCCGATGGCATTCGTGCGGGCACTGCTGCGCACCGACGTCACCGACCTGACCGTGGTCGCCTACGGTGGCCCCGATCTGGGTCTGCTCTGCTCGGCCGGCAAGGTCAAACGCGCGTACTACGGCTTCGTGTCGCTGGATTCGCCGCCGTTCTACGATCCGTGGTTCGCCAAGGCGCGCACGTCCGGCACGATCGAAGCCCGCGAGATGGACGAGGGCATGCTGCGCTGCGGGCTGCAGGCCGCCGCCCAACGACTCCCGTTCCTGCCGATCCGGGCCGGCCTCGGCAGCGACGTGCGGACCTTCTGGGGAGATGAACTCAAGACGGTTCGCTCGCCTTACCAGACCGGTTCCGGCTACGAGGAACTCATCGCGATGCCGGCGCTGAACCTCGATGCCGCTTTCGTGCACATGAACCTCGGCGATTCGGCCGGCAACGCGGCCTACACCGGCATCGATCCGTACTTCGACGATCTGTTCTTGATGTCGGCGCAGCGTCGCCTGCTGTCGGTGGAGAAAGTGGTCAGCACCGAGGAACTGGTCAAATCGGTTCCGCCGCAGGCGCTGCTGATCAACCGGATGATGGTCGACACCGTCGTCGAGGCTCCGGGCGGTGCCCACTTCACCACCGCCGAACCCGACTACCGCCGTGACGAGAAGTTTCAGCGGCACTACGCCGAAGCCGCCGGCAGCGACGAGAGTTGGTCGGCGTTCGTGCAGCGGTTCCTGTCCGGCAGCGAGGCCGACTACCAGGCCGCCGTTCGCGCGTTCGCCGAGGAGCAGAAGGAGGCACAGAAGTGATGTCCGCAACCCGCGCCGAGGTGTGCGCAGTCGCCTGTGCCGAATTGTTCCGTGACGCCGGCGAGATCATGGTCAGCCCGATGACCACCATCGTGTCGGTCGGCGCCCGGCTGGCTCGGCTGACCTTCTCCCCCGACAT
>Ga0310345_10002698_pt1 | contig 17611 bp, 15 predicted proteins | sample HC15DNA20500_MG_FD_204667 | JGI IMG/M metagenome (GOLD analysis project Ga0310345, IMG submission 204667) | Marine microbial communities from station ALOHA, North Pacific Subtropical Gyre - HC15-DNA-20-500_MG | ecosystem: Environmental > Aquatic > Marine > Oceanic | place: Pacific Ocean: North... | reverse complement strand
ATGTCGGCGGCGAGAGTCTCGCGGACGGGCTTGCCGTTCTCCCATGTCTCGGCGACAGCGATGGCCTCGAGGTTCTGCTCCATCCGGTCGGCGATCTTGTTGAGGATGTTGGCTCGCTCGGCGGGGGTGGTGCGCTTCCAGCTCTGGAAGGCCTTCCACGCGACATCCACCGCGCGGTCGATGTCTTCGACGGTGCCTCGCCCGACCTCGCAGAAGGGCTTGCCGGTAACGGGGGTGATGTTCTCGAAGTACTGGCCCTTGATCGGTTCGACGAACTCGCCGCCGATGTAGTGGCCGTATCGGGGACGGTAGGTGGCAACGGACCCGCGCTCGCCCGGCGCGGCGTAGACGCTCGAAACGCCCTCTTCGACGATGGTCATGCTGAGTCTCCTTCGACTGCGTCGCGACGGCCGTCGTCGCGATGGGTCGACGCTAGGTGAGGCAACGTTGCATTCCGTTGCACGGGGCTCACGGCATCCGTTGCACGTGAAACACCCCAGGCGAGTTGCACTTCATTCAGCCGAGTTGTCCCTTATCCAGCCGAGTTGTCCTGACCTGGGCACACCAACTCGGCAAGACGAACACCAACTCGGCGGGGAACGCGTCAGGGGTCGACGCGCTCAAGACGGTCGATGCGCGCGACCAAGCCGGCCCGCTTCGGAGACCTGGCAGGGAGCATGGACAGGCACAGGCGAAGCACCTCGACGTCGTCGGCTCCGGCATCCGTGTCAGCGAAGGCGAGGAGCACATCCAGGCTGGCCTCTGCCAGCATCGCTTCGCGCAGGGTCACCCGGACGGTATCGCGGAACTCCTCGACGCCGGGGGCCGCCGAGTCGGGGAGCACATCGCCGCGATAAGCCGCGAGCGCAACCCGGTGCGCGCCGCGATCAAGGAGCGAAAGCAGCTGATGCGCATCGGTCTCGAGCGGCACCGTGAGCCGGTAGGGCCGGGATTCCGGCGCGAGCGACGGCGCGATCCGCTCGAGAACCTTGCGCAGCCGAACCATCTCGGCCCGCAGCGTCGTTCCCGCATCAGGATCGCCGTACACGAGTTCACCGAGGGATTCGGCCGAGACGCCCTGGCGATGGGTCGCGAGGCACAGCAGGATCTCGGCGTGCCGCGTTGTCAGCTCACTCACCCGCAGGTGTCCGTCTGAGAGGGTCTCGAGCAGGGCGCGGTCTCGGCCGAGCACGCGAAGGGTCGCCACGACGGATGCCGAAGCCGGCCGGGCCCGCCGGGGTTTGGGTGTGTCGACCTCAACCCCGTCCGCGGCAGCGCGCGGGCCGGAAGCCCGCTCCCGCAGACGAGAGAGCAGCAGCTCACCCTCGACGGCACGGGCTGTCGCATCCACCAGCAGCTGCGCTTGGGCCGACGCGGCAGGGTCGCCTCCGGTCACGTCGATGACCCCGAGAAGGCGGCGGGTCTCGGGGTCGTGCACTGGCGCCGCGGTACATGACCAGGGCTGCACGAGCCGGTTGAAGTGCTCGGCGCCGCGGATCTGCACCGAACGATCCAGGGCGAGGGCGGTTCCCGGCGCCGCCGTGCCGACTGCCTTCTCCGACCAGTCGGCTCCGGGCACGAAGCCCATATCGCCGGTGAGGGATCGCAACGTGCGGTCGCCCTCGACCCACAGCAGCCGTCCCGCGGCATCTCCGATCGCGACGATCACCCCCGATTCCTCGGCGGCTCCCGGGATCAGCAGTCCCCGGATCATGTCCATGACAGAACCGAGCGGATGCTGCGCCCGAAGCAGCTCGAGTTCTTCGGCGCTCAGGGCGAGCGGGGGAAGACCCTCGACGCCCACACGTCCGTCGCGCGAACGCCGCCAGCTCTCGCGCACGACGCCCCGCACGTCGCCGACCCGCGCATCAGTATCGTTGCCGAGCACGAACTCCTCGCGGGCGCGCTCGATGATCAGCCTCGAGGCGTCGGGGGTGGTACCCGACCCGGGGGACCACGGCGAGGGCATGGGGACTCCGATCGGCACTGATCGTGATGGGCGCGGGCGTCTGTGCGCGCCGGTGCGGTCCAGTGTAGGCGCGGCGGCGGCCGGTGTCGCCGGGTAGCGTGGCTGCGTGCGGATCACGGTACTTTCGGGCGGCGTCGGCGGGGCTCGTTTCGTGAGCGGAGTGCGCGGGTGGGCGCGGCGGGATGCCGCGGCGCAGGGCCTTCCCGACGACGACGCTCACGACATCCGCGTGGTCGTGAACACCGGAGACGACTGGTGGCTAGCGGGCCTGCGGATCGCCCCCGACCATGACTCTCTGCTGTACTCGCTGAGCGGACAGAACGACCAGGATCGGGGATGGGGTCGGCGCGACGAGACGGAGCGCGTCGCGTCAGAACTCCAAACCTGGGGTGTGACGCCAGAGTGGTTCACCCTCGGGGATCTCGACCTCGGTGTGCACATCGCGCGCACCGCCTGGCTTCGGGGCGGAGTGCCGCTCGGAGAGGTCTATCGCCGACTCGGCGCGCGCTGGCAACTCGGGGCGACCCTCGTTCCGGCGACCGAGGATGAAATCGATACCTACGTGCACACTGCCGACGGCCAGCGTATGCATTTTCAGGAATGGTGGACGCGGCACCGCGCGAGCATCCCGGCGGTGAGGTTCGAGAACGCCGACATCGAGAGGGCGCGGCCAGCCGGCGAGGCCCTCGACGCCATCGCGGATGCCGACGTGATTCTTCTCGCGCCCTCTAACCCCGTCGTCTCGATCGGGCCGATCCTCGGTATCCCGGGGATGCGCGACGCGCTCCGCGCGGCATCCGCTCCCGTCGTCGGGGTCGCACCGGTCATCGGCGGTCGGGTCGTGCGGGGCATGGCTGACGCCTGCCTCACGGCGATCGGAGTCGATACGGATGCCGCCGCCATCGCCCGCCACTATGGCACCCGCCACGCGGGCGGCGTGCTCGATGGGTGGCTTGTCGCCGAAGAAGACGCGGCATCCGTCGCCGGGCTGACCGCGGACGGCATCGCGTCTCGCGCGGTTCCGCTGTGGATGCGGGATGCCGACACCTCGGCCACTCTCGCCGGCGACGCCATCGCGCTCGCGCAGAACCTGCGCTGAGGCTGGCGCCGCACTGCGGGGATCAGCTCACCCGCCCGGTCTTCTCTTGCCGCAACACGCCGTGTTCCTCTCCGAAGGCGCGGCGTGTCGCGACAAGTGTGCGGGGCAAGCGCCGGTCCCGCAGCGATTCACTTGCCCCAAACCGCGCAGTGCGCCAACGCTCCACGGCGTGTTGCGGCAAGCGAAGCCGTTGCGCCGAACCGACGGCGTGAGCCCGGGGGATCAGCCCCGGGACGCCCACCAGTCCCGCAGGCGCTTCTCGGCCTCGGCCTCGCCGAGCACTCCCTCATCCAGCCGCAGGTCAAGCAAGAACCGGTAAGCCTCGCCAACCTCGCGGCCGGGACCGATACCCAGCACCTCCTGGATCCGGTTCCCGTCGAGCTCGGGGCGCATCGCGTCGAGCTGCTCCTGCGCGGCAAGTTCAGCGATCCGTCGCTCGATGTCGTCATACGCGGATGCCAGACGCGCTGCCTTGCGCTTGTTGCGGGTCGTGACATCGGCGCGGGTCAGGATGTGGAGGCGCTCCAGTTCGTCGCCGGCATCCCGCACATATCGCCGCACCGCGGAGTCGGTCCACGCCCCCTCCGCGTACCCGAAGAACCGCAGGTGCAGCTCGATGAGCGTCGTGATCGTGTCGATCGTCGCCGCATCGAACCGCAGCTCCTTCAGGCGCTTACGCGCCATCCGCGCACCCTTGATGTCGTGGTGGTGGAACGTCACACCGCCGCCCGGCTCCAGGCGGCGCGTAGCGGGCTTGCCGATGTCGTGCAGCAGCGCAGCAAGCCGCAGCGGCACGTCGGGCTCGGCATCCGGATGCCGCTCGTGCTCGAGCTCGATCGCCTGACGCACGACCGTCAGCGAGTGCTCGTAGACATCCTTGTGGTGGTGGTGTTCGTCGATCTCGAGCCGCAGCGCCGGAACCTCGGGCAGGAACTGCTCCATCAGCCCCGTCTCGACAAGCAGACGGATGCCGCGCAACGGGTCATCGGTCTGCATGAGACGCACGAGCTCGCCGTGGATCCGCTCAGCGCTGACGATCCGGATGCTCTCGCGCAACCGCTGCATCGCCGAAACCGTCTCGGAATCGACGTCGAACGACAGCTGGGACGCGAACCGGGCGGCGCGCAGCATCCGGAGCGGATCGTCGCCGAAACTCACGGCGGGATCGGCCGGAGTTCGCAGTCGCTGTGCGAGGAGATCCTCGACTCCGCCGGAAGGATCGACGAGCTTTTGCGACGGAACCCGCAGCGCCATGGCGTTCACAGTGAAGTCGCGGCGCACGAGATCACCTTCGAGCGTGTCACCGAATTCGACAGTCGGTTTGCGGGTAACCCCGTCATAACTGTCGGCCCGATAGGTCGTGATCTCGACCTGCTCGGCACCTCCACCGGGAAGCGCAATCCGCGCCCCGATCGTGCCGAAATCCCGCCCGATGTCCCAGTGCGCCGTGCTCAACGGCGCAACAATGCGCAGGATGTCGTCGGGTCGCGCGTTCGTCGTGAAGTCGAGATCGTGCGTGGTTCGGCCCAGCAGCGCATCGCGCACCGGACCGCCGACGATCGCGAGTTCGAAGCCCGCTTCCTCGAACGCCGCCGCAACTGCAGCGACGACGGGAGAGGTGGCGAGGGCGCCCAGGCGCGCGACACCCTCAGCCATGTTCAGCATGGGACCGAGCCTACCGGTGGGGGTCCGTGGACTCCGCTGCGCGTAAACCCCCCAGCCGAATTGTCCCTCGTCCAGCCGAGTTGCACTCCATTCAGCCGACTTGCACCTCCGGAGGAAGACCAACTCGACGAAACAAAGACCAACTCGGCGAAACAAAGACCAACTCGACGAAAGGAAGACCAACTCGGCGAAACCAACACCAACTGCGCGGTCCTGGAATCCGCTCCGCTCCGTGTTTCCGGTCGGATACCTCGCTCGAGCCCGCGCGCCTCTCCGCGGTTCAGGCGACAGCCCCGCTCGGCTCCCGGAAGGGAAACGCCGCGACCTAGGCGACGGGGTCGAGGAAGCCGAGGAAGGCGAGTTCGCGGACCCGCGGCAGCAGGTCGGCACGAAGTGCTGCGGCATCCACCTCGAGCAGCTCGGCTATCGCGTCGATGAGCACTCCGACTGGGAGGTCACCGTCGCACGCACCGACGAGCGCCGCGAGACCCGGATCGACCGTGAGCGTGCGGCCGAAACCCCGACCCTGATGCAGCTCGATGACGGTGGGGTCCTCAGCGCCGGGCACGAAATGGCGCGCTTCCGTGACGTCAGGGGCGGTCGTGAAAACGGATGCCGCGAGCCCGACGTCATCGCGGATTCCCAGCACATCGTGCACCGCGACGGCCCGGGCAAGGTCCGCGCCCAGCCCCTCCTGCGGGGAGGGCGAGCTCACGCGCTCGAAACGCGACAGGGGAGCCGTGCCCGCCCCGGGGCGGCGCAGCAGGACGTAGCCGAAGCCGATGCCGGTCACCCCGCGCTGCTCGAAATCCTGCAGCCACAGGTCGATGAGGGCTGCGTACTCGGGTGAGCCCGGCGGCGTACCGCCATCGCGCACCCACAGCTGGGCATAGTCGAGGGGGCTGAGGATCTCGCGTTCGATGACCCACGCATCCATCGGCACGGATGCCGCGGCCACCCACTCCCGCACACGATCGAGGCCATCGCGTCCGTCGCGGTACTCCCAATTGCCGAGAAACTGCGCGATACCGCCGTCCGCGAGCACATCAGCCACTCGGGTGACGACCTGACGCACGAGATCATCCCCGACAGCGCCGCCGTCGCGGTATTCGTAGGCGGGAGCCGAGACCCCGTCGGCGGTTGCACCGCGCGGGGTGATGACAAACGGCGGATTCGAGACCACACGGTCGAACCGCTCGCCGGCGACCGGGTCGAAGAGGCTGCCGTGGCGCACATCGATGCCGTCAGCGCCGTTGAGTGCGGCGCTCAGGCGCGCGAACCCCAGTGCACGGCTCGAGATGTCGGTCGCGACGACCTGGTCGGCGTAGAGGCGCGCGCGAAGGGCCTGGATGCCGCATCCGGTGCCGAGGTCCAGCACTCGTCCCGCCGGCGTGGGCAGCTGCAGGGCCGCGAGGGTCAGCGACGCCCCACCAACCCCGAGCACATGATCGGTCGGCAACGCTCCCTCGAGGGCCGCTTCGTCGAGATCACTCGCAATCCACCACTCGCCGGCATCGGCATCCATCTCGCCGCCCCACTCCTGCGGTCTGACCAGGGCGGCCGGCACCACTGTCTCACCGTCGATCATCGCGAGACCGAGCGTGACGAGTCCTGCAGCTCCGGTGCGGGGCAGTGCACCGTCGACGGCGCTCACCGGCTGCGGCATCCCGAGTCCGAGCAGGCGTGCGAGGGTTGCAAGAGCATCGTCGCGTGGCGCGAGCGCACGGATGGCCGGCCCCCGCAGACCGCGCCCGATCGCGGCATCTCCCACGGAACCCCAGGCGTTCCGCAAGGCCTCGGCCGTGTAGCCGGCGGCTGTCAGGTCAGACGCCAGGGCGGCGCACGTTGTGGGGTCGGGATGAGGGGGCATCGTCACGGATCCATTCAAGCGCGGACGGCCTGCGGGATGCTCCGAGGCGCGGACCGTAGAATTCCGGCGGGATCCGCACGATCAGCGGTCGTCCCGCGATACGACATGACCGCGCCCACCCCGCTCCCCGCATCCGCGCCTCCCGGCCACCCTGTGCCGCGCCGCCGCACCGGTCTCAGCGGACTCGTACGCCGCCTCTCGGCAACTGTCGCGATCGGGGTGCTCTTTGCAGCCGGCGGGCTCGCGACGGATGCCACGCCAGCCGCTGCCGCAGCAACGCCGACCCCGACGGCAACCGCCGTTGATCCGCAACTCGTAGCGGCTCCCCTCTCTGGCGGTGTTGTTTCACCCGGCGACTCGCTCGCCCTCTCGATCGGCCTCACCGCAGGATCCACGCCGCTAGCCGCGACGCAGGTGACCGTCGCGATCGGCACCGAACCCCTGACCACCAGGACCGACGTCGGTGACTGGCTCGCCTCCCCCCTGACCGAGCGCACCCCGACGATCGTCGGCACCGCGTCGCTCGACCCGGCTGCGGCCGGCGAGCGCACGAGCGCCATCGTGCGCGTCCCCGCAACCGACCCGGTGCTCACCGACCGCACCCCCGGCGTCTACCCCGTGCTCGCGAACGTCACGGTGGCGGGGCGCACCCTGCGGGCTGCGTCAGTCTTCGTCGTGCCCACCGGGGCGGCCTCGGATGTCGCGGTCATCGTGCCGATCACTGCCCCACCGACGGGCCGAGGCCTGCTCAGCGCCGACGACCTGGCATCACTGACCGCTGAGGACGGCGCACTGACCGCGGTGCTCACCGGTGTTCAGGGAACTGACGCGATCCTCGCGGTCGACCCCGCGATCCTTGCCGCGATCCGGGCCCTCGGCACCACCGCCCCGGCGACCGCTCGAGACTGGCTCGCACGCTTCGAGGCGCTCCCCAACGACCGGTTCGCGCTGCAGTTCGGCGACGCCGACCCCTCGGCCCAGGTCGCCGCCGGGGTTGTGCCGCCGCTGGCACCGACCTCGCTTGCCGCCTACATCGACCCGGCCGGCTTCTCGGGCAACGATCCCGAGCCGACCCCCACCGCCACCGCGACGCCGTCCAAATCCGACACGGATGACGAGTCCGGGCTCCCCACGCTCGACGAGCTCCTGGACGTCGGCGCCACAACCGACATCTGGTGGCCCGACGCTGTCACTGCCGAGGTCGTGGCCGCACTCGGCGCAGGCGGGGCACTGACACTCACCGACACGACAGCCATCGCAGCCCCGTCGCCTGCGGCGCATGCTCGCGCCGGCGATGCAGGCCTGCTCGTCGCCGATGCCGACGTGAGCGCCGTGCTCTCGACGGCTGCCGTGAGCGCCGATGCGCTTGACCGCGCGGCAGCCCTCGCCGAGGCATCCGCCCTTGAGGCGCTCCCCGTGACGGGAAGCGCGACGGTGGTTGCCCTCGACCGCAACCCGACGCGCAGTGCCCTCGCGCTGCGTGCTGCCATCGACGCGGCTCAGGCCCTCCCGGGCGCACGGCCGCTGGGACTCGCCGCTCTGATCAGCAGCGAATCGAGGGAGGTGACCATCACCGACCAACCCCTCGCCACGACGCGGATCGAGGTCGTTCCGACGCTGCTGGACGGTGAGCAGCGCATCGAGTCCTTCGCCAGTGTCATCGCGGAGCCGTCACTGCTGACGGGTGCCGAGCGCGCCGAGATCCTGCAGCTCCTGAGTCTCGGCTGGACGGGGCAGGATGCCGCGTGGGCCGACGCCCTCGACGCGCATGCCGAGGCCACGCGGGCTACCCTCTCGTCGGTTGCGATCCTGCCGCCGAGCCCGATCCAGCTGGTCGCCGCCGACGCCGAGATCCCCGTGGGCATCAAGAATGACCTGCCCTATCCCGTGACCGTCACCCTGCACGCCCGCAGCGATGACCTGCGACTCGAGGTCACCGAAAGCAGCGAGGTCGAGATCGGACCGCAACAGAGCACGCGCGCCTCGCTCCCCGTGAAGGCGCGGGTTGGCAGCGGCACCGTCGAGGTGGATCTGTCACTGACCAGCCCCACCGGCGTCCGTATCGGCACCGACCAGTCGCTGGAAGTGAACGTGCGCGCCGACTGGGAGACGATCGGGCTCGTCATCCTGTCGGTCCTTGCGGCGGCGTTCCTCGCTATCGGCGCGGTTCGAACCGTCCGTCGCATTCGTCGCCGCCCCGAGAGCGGGGGCCCTGAGACCGAGGGCCCTGAGACCGAGGGCCCTGAGACCGAGGGCCCTGAGAGCGGGGGCCCCGAGACCGCAGCAACCGACACCGCGGGCGCCGACACCGCGACGGATGCCGACAGCACCGCGCCGAAGGAGCAGTCGTGAGTTCGATCGGGCGTGCAAGCACCCTCATCGCCGCCGGCACGCTGGTGTCGCGGCTCACCGGGTTCCTGCGTTCGATGGTGCTCGTCGCGGCCGTCGGCTCCGTGGGGAGCCGCGCCGCTGACGCCTTCACGATCGCGAATCAGCTACCGAACAACCTCTACGCGATCATCTCGACGGGCCTGCTGACCGCGGTCGTCGTGCCGCAGATCGTGCAAGCTGCCGCGCACGCCGACGGCGGCCGCGCCTTCATCTCGAAACTGTTCACCCTCGGCACCGTCGCCCTGGTTGTGACCACCGCCATTGGCACGGTCGCGGCTCCCCTCCTCGTGCAGCTGTATGCGTCGCAGTTCACGCCCTCCCAGTTCGCGCTGGCTACCGCATTCGCGTACTGGTGCATCCCGCAGCTGCTGTTCTACGGGCTCTACGCGCTGCTCGGCGAAATCCTGAACGCCCGGCGCGTGTACGGCCCGTTCACCTGGGCCCCGATCGCCAACAACGTCATCTCGATCGCGGGATTCGGCGCCTTCATCGCGATCTTCGGCGGCCCGGTCACCGAGGTATCCGACTGGACACCGACGATGATTGCGCTGCTCGCCGGAACCGCCACCCTCGGCATCGTCGTGCAGGCAGCAGTGCTCATGGTCTTCTGGGTGCGAGCCGGATTGCATCTGCGCCCCGACTTCGCGTGGCGGGGCGTGGGTCTTCGCAACATCGGTCGCCTCGCCGGCTGGACCTTCCTCATGGTGATCGTCGGGCAGATCGCCGGGATCGTGCAGAGCCAGATCATGTCGGTCGTGTCTGGTGACGCGCCCGCCGCCACCGTCGCCGCGAACGCGTGGCTGCTGTACATGCTGCCCTTCTCGGTGTTCGTCCTGTCGATCGGTACGCCGTACTTCACCCAGCTGAGCGAGCATGCCGCTGCCGGCCGAGACGAAGAGGTCCGCGCCGACATCGCGCGCAGCATCCGTCTGCTCGGCCTGTTCATGGTGATCTCAACCGCGGTCCTGGCGGCCGCTGCAGTTCCGGCCTCCCGAATCTTCACCACCACTCCGGACTACGCGATGGATGCGTCGTGGGTGCTGCTCGCTTTCCTCGTCGGGCTCATCCCCCAGACCGTCCTGTTCATCATCGGACGCGTCTTCTACGCCTACAACGACACGCGAACCCCGTTCTTCTTCACCCTCGTGCAGGCGAGCATCGTCATGATCACGGCGGTGCTCGCACTGAACCTGCCCACCGCCTTCGTCACCGCCGGCATCGCGCTCGGTCAATCGTTCGCGGTCTGCGTGCAGCTCGCCCTCGCGACGTGGTTCCTGCGCCGACGCCTCTCCCGCATCGGAATCACACGATGGATGCCGTCCCTCGCGCTCTTCGCCGCAGCTGCTGTTCCCGCGGGTCTCGTCGGCTGGGGCGTGTACCTCCTGTCCGGCGCTGAAACCAGCTGGATGCTCGAGAACCAGGTCACCGGCGCACTCGGCTCTGCTCTGATCGGCATCGTCGCCCTGGCGGTCTACGTCGGCATCCTCGCCCTGCTGCGCGTTCCCGAGCTCACGACGGCATGGCAGACCGTCCGGCGGATCATCTCTCGGCGGTGAACGTCGCTCGACTGAGCCGTGAATGACACTGCGGGCAACCAGGCCCGGGGAATGCCGCGCGGATAGCATGTGTTGAAGCATCCGGAACCGCAACGAAGGGTCGCTCATGCGCAATGTCATCATCATCGGGTCCGGTCCTGCCGGGTACACCGCAGCTATCTATGCGGCCCGGGGTGGGCACCAGCCGCTCGTTATCGCCAGCTCGGTGGAAGCCGGTGGCGAGCTCATGAACACCACCGAGGTGGAGAACTTCCCCGGCTTTCCCGACGGCATCATGGGTCCCGACCTGATGGCAAAAATGCAGGCCCAGGCCGAAAAATTCGGCTCCGAGATCGTCTATGACGACGTCGTTTCCGTGTCGCTCGACGGCGCAGTGAAGTCCGTCACCCTTGGGTCGGGCGCGACCCACGACGCTCACGCCGTGATCTTCGCGACAGGTTCCGCCCCGCGCAAGCTCGGCATCGAGGGCGAGAAGACCTTCTCGGGTCGCGGCGTCTCCTACTGCGCCACCTGCGACGGGTTCTTCTTCCGGGAGCGCGTCATCGCGGTCGTGGGCGGGGGCGACTCGGCGATGGAGGAGGCGACGTTCCTGACCAAGTTCGCCTCGAAGGTCTACATCATTCACCGCCGCGACGAGCTTCGGGCGTCCAAGATCATGCAGGATCGTGCGTTCGCCAACGAGAAGATCGAGTTCATCTTGAACAGCGAGATCATCGACATCAGCGGCGGGGACCAGGTGACTGGCGCGACGCTGCGTAACACCGTCACCGGCGAGACCTCGGAGCTCGCGCTCGACGGGATCTTCGTGGCGATCGGGCACGACCCGCGCACGCACCTCGTTCACGGCGTGCTCGAACTCACCGAAGACGGCACGATCCAGCTCGAAGGTCGGTCGTCGCGCACGTCGGTCCCCGGCGTTTTCGCCGCCGGCGATGTCATCGACCCGACGTACCGACAGGCTGTCACCGCGGCGGGCTCCGGCGCCGTCGCAGCTCTGGATGTGGAGCACTACCTCGCCGCTCTTCTCGAAGACGCCACCGACCCCCTCCCTGACGAGCCCGTCGACGTCCCCTCCGAGGCATTGGCCTGAGCGCCGCGCACGCATCGGAACAATCGCGCCCCCTGACGCGTTTTCATAACTGAACGTTTTGACGAAGGAGAACACATGAGTGCCTCAGCTACGACCTCGGCGACGTGGGACCAGGATGTCCTGCAGGCCGAAGGCCCCGTTCTTGTCGACTTCTGGGCAGCCTGGTGCGGCCCGTGTCGCATGGTCGCCCCGGTGCTGGATGAAATCCAGGCCGAGCACCCCGACAAGATCACGATCCTCAAGCTCAACGTCGACGAGAACCCCGACCTCGCGATGAAGTATCAGATCACCTCGATCCCCGCCATGAAGGTCTTCCAGGGCGGCGAGGTCAAGACGACGATCATTGGTGCAAAGCCCAAGTACGCACTGGAACAGGATCTCGCCGAGTTCATCGGCTGACCCTTCGTTCCCACAGGATGCCGCGGTTCCCTCAGGGTCCGCGGCATCCGTCATTTCTGGGCCCTGCGCGGTGTGCGTCTTCCGCGCGGGGTCGCGCTGACGGATCGCCTCACGGAACGTCGGGAAGCAGGGAATCCCACGTGCGGTGGCGCGCGGAGCCGAGAAGCCGCCACACCGCACGGGTGAGCGGCGGGTAGTCCAGCGCGATCTGCCGGAGCACCCGGTAGTGACGGATGCCGGTTGAGGGCAAGCCGGTGGTGAGGATGTTCTCGGCACGCAGCATCAGAACGACGAGTTCATCCACGGTGGGGAGATCGTCCATGAACTCCCAGGGATCTTCGCCCGCGCGCAACCGCTCCTCGACCAGAACCGACAGTTCATCAGCCGCTTCGGCGCGCAGCAGCTCGAGACTCGCCCGACGAGTCGGGGCCGAATTCTCGCGCGTCATTACTCCAGCGTACGTGGCTCTGAGGCTACGTCGCCCGGATGTGGATGATCAGGAACCGAAGCCCTCGACACCGAGCTCGTCGAGAATGCGGTTGAGGTCCTGAATACTTGCGAAGTCGATGCTGATCTGGCCTTTTTTTGCAGCGAGTGTGATCTTCACCCGAGTGTCGAGGCGATCACCGAGCCTCTCAGCCAACTCGTCGAGGTGACCGCGGCGGCCCCCAGCCTGAGGCTTCGCAGGCTTACGGCCAGCGGATGCCGCGCCCTTCGCTGCAGCTTCAGCCTCACGGACCGACAGGTCTTCGTTCACGATCTTGTCAGCGAGACGCGTCATGGCGTCATCTCCCTCGACCGACAAGATGGCGCGCGCGTGTCCGGCGCTGATGACCCCGGCTGCCACGCGCTGCTGCACGGGGATAGGCAGCTTGAGCAGGCGGATCGTGTTGCTGATCTGGGGCCTGGAGCGACCTATGCGTCCCGCGAGTTCCTCCTGCGTGATGCCGAAGTCCTCGAGCAACTGCTGGTAGGCCGACGCCTCTTCCAGCGGATTCAGCTGTGAGCGGTGCAGATTCTCCAGCAGAGCGTCCCGCAGGAGATGCTCGTCTGCAGTGTCGCGGACGATCGCTGGGATCGAGTCGAGTCCCGCCTCCCGGGAAGCCCGAGTGCGTCGCTCGCCCATGATGAGCTCATAGGTCCCGTCACCGCGATCGCGGACCACGACGGGCTGGAGCACACCGAACTCGCGCACACTGTGGACGAGCTCCGCGAGTTCGTCAGGGTCGAAGTTCGTGCGGGGCTGGCGCGGATTGGGAACTATCGTGTTCGGGTCGATGTGGATCAGCCGGGCTCCCGGTACCGTGACGAGATCCTCCGCGGGAGGCGCCTCCGGGAAGAACACGTCTACCGGCCGACTCTCGCCCTGATCGGCGGTAGGGATGAGAGCGCCGATTCCTCGACCGAGTCCCGTTCGCTTGGCCATCACTCGTCCCTTTCCTCAGCGTCGCGATCCGGGGCTGAACCCTCGGCGTCGACATCCGCGCTATCCGCACGGTGATCCCGTCGGACGATCTCCACTGCCGCCTCGCGATAGGCCACCGCCCCGACCGACTGACCATCGTAGGCGATCACAGTCTGCCCGAAGCTCGGGGCCTCGGAGATGCGCACCGAACGGGGGATGACGGTGGTGAGCACCTGGTTCGGGAAGTGCGCGCGGACTTCGTCAGCAACCTGCTGCGAGAGGCGGGTACGCCCGTCGTACATGGTGAGAAGAATCGTCGAGAGCGTCAGTGTGGGATTCAGATGCTTCTGAATCATCGACACCGTCCCCATCAGCTGGCTGAGCCCCTCGAGCGCGTAGTACTCACACTGGATCGGAATGAGTACTTCGTCTGCGGCGGTGAAGGCGTTGATCGTGAGCAGGCCGAGCGAGGGCGGACAGTCGATGAGCACGATGTCGATATCCGCGCCCTTCTTCGACAGGTACTTGTCCAGCGCGGTACGCAGCCGTCGTTCGCGAGCAACGAGCGAAACGAGCTCGATCTCGGCGCCAGCCAGATGGATCGTGCTCGGTGCACAGAACAACCGGGGGGACTCGGGACTCTGCTGGACGACCTGGGACAGCGGTCGCTCCTCGACCAGAACGTCGTACACGCTCGGGGTCTCCGCGTTGTGCGGGATGCTGAGCGCCGTGGATGCATTGCCCTGGGGGTCCAAGTCGACGACCAGCACCCGGGCACCCATGTGCGCGAATGCCGCTGCGAGGTTGACGGTCGACGTTGTCTTACCTACGCCGCCCTTCTGATTCGACACCGTGAAGATCCGTCGTCGACCCGCGTACTCCAGCGGGATCGCATCAAGGGCCCGACGACGGGCGGTGAGGTCTGCGAGCTCGCGTGCCAAGGGGGTGTCGTAGAACGAGTCCGTCGCGGGATCCTCGTCGTGTTTCACGTGAAACGCTCCGATCGGGTCAAGGGCTTCTCTACTCTACGTGCGGCTTCCGACCCGGCCCGGGGTCGATCCGATGGCTCACCGTTCCACGTGAAACATGCTGCCGCACTCATGACTGCCTCGAGCGGCTCAGCCACCGACGGTGGCGTGAACGACACGGGTTGTCTCGTCGAGAACGCCCTCGCCGAGAGTGAGTACCCCGACGTCGGTGAGTCCGAATCGACGGATCTGCTTCTGGGCGGCTTCGATCTCCGCCTCGGCACCTCGCCCCTTGAAGAGCATGAGCCTTCCTCCGGGACGAACCAGCGGAGCCGTCATGGGAATCAGCGTGCGAAGCGCACTCACAGCACGCGCAGTGACGACATCGACGGATGCCTCGGGCGCCCATTCCTCCGCACGAGCACGAACCACGGTGACGTTGCCGAGACCCAAAGCGTCGGCTTGCTCCGTCAACCAGGCGACGCGCCGCTCCATCGGCTCGACCAACGTCCACGTGACGTCGGGTCGGGCGATAGCCAGGACGATTCCCGGGAGGCCCGCCCCCGACCCGATGTCAGCAGCGCGCCCATCGAAGAGGGGGGCAGCGATCGCACTATTCAGAATGTGCCGCGTCCACAGTCGCGGAAGCTCCAGGGGACCGATGAGTCCTCGGGTCTCGCCCTGCTCGGCCAAAGCCGCCGTGAACTCACGGGCAAGGTCGATCCGCTCACCGAACAGGGCAGCCGCTGCGGCGGGTTCGGCCTCAAGAGTGGTCATCGATGTTTCACGTGAAACGCGCACTCAGGCGCGGCGGATCACGGTGTGTCGATCGGCGCCCTCGCCGTACGACTCGGAGACAAGGCCACGCTCGGCGACAAGGTCGTGGATGAGCTTGCGCTCGTAGCTCGACATCGGGGGGAGCGAGGCCTGCGACGCACCCTCGTCCAGCCGAGCGACAGCACGATCCACGAGGGCATCGAGCTCTCGCTGACGCGTGTCGCGAGAACCGCCGATGTCCAGGATCAGGCGCGAGAAGCGCCCGGTACGGTTCTGCACAGCAATGCGCGTAAGTTCCTGGAGCGCCTGGACGGTCGTCGGGTCGGCTAGAGCACCCAGATCTGCCGCTCCCTCACCGCCGTCCTGCTCGATAGAGACGTACGCGCGACCGTTGCGAACGTCCAGGGCGAGGTCGCCATCGATGTCCGCGATGTCGAGGAGTCCTTCAAGGAAGTCGGCGGCAACGTCGCCTTCCTGCTCCAGGTCTTCGATCGTCGCCTCTGCGCGAGACGAAGCGGTGTCGGGGGTCGTTGTCATCTCCACCCTCTTGTTCCTACTTGTTCGATTCCGGTGAGGGTGATGGGCCCTCCGCTGCACGGCCCGTGGGGCGCGGATTCTGTGGCCGAGAGGTGGCGCCGCCAGCGGAGCGGCTACCCTGCTTCTTCGCGCGCTGCTTACTCATCGGCTGCTCACGCTTCGGAGCCTGAGCCTTCGCCTTCTCAGCCTCTTCCAGCAGTCGCTGCTGCTCGGCCAAGTACTTGTCCATCGGCACGACCTTGCCGCTGGAGTCGATCGCCTTGCCCTTGCGAGCCAGTCGCTCCTCGCGCTGCTTCGCCGCCTCGGAGCCCGGGGTCGGCATCTCACGGATGACGATGAACTGCTGAACCATCGTCCAGATGTTGCTGGTGAACCAGTAGAGCACGACACCCAGCGGGAAGAAGACACCCGAGAAGACGAACGCGAACGGCAGGACCCACAGCATGATGCGCTGCATCTGGTAGGCCTGGCCGGTCTTGGCCTCGGGGGAGAGGTTCTTGGAGATGATCTGGAGCTGCGTGAAGAACTGCGAGGCGATCATCAGGATGACGAGCACGACGAGGATCATCACGGCAGGCGTGTTGCCGGTGTTCCATGCGTCGATGAGGGTCTCGTGCAGGGACGCAACTCCGAAGAGGGAGGCGTCGTAGAACTGCTTGGTGAGCTCCGGGCCGAGCACGCCGACACCACCGAGACCGAGTTCGGCGTTGACCTTGACGCTGCTGAGCACGGAGTACAGCGAGAAGAACACCGGCATCTGCACGAGCAGCGGAAGGCACCCGGAAACGGGGCTCGTCCCGTGCTTCTTGTACAACGCCATCGTCTCGCGGCTCATGGCCTCGCGAGAGAGCTGATCCTTCTTGCCGCGGTACTTGTCCTGGATCTTGCGGAGCTCGGGAGCGATCTCCATCATCTTGCGCTGCGACTTGATCTGCTTGACGAACAGCGGGATGAGTGCGGCACGCACGACGACGACGAGGCCGACGATCGCCAAGACCCAGGTGATGCCCTCGGCCGGAGGCAGTCCGATCGCGGTGAAGAGCCAGTGCCACGCGACGAGGATGAGTTCGACTACCCACTTCAGTGGCCACAGGATGATGCCGAACAGATCGAAGCCGCCGCCGGCCGCCGCGGTGGGCGACGGAGAGGGGGTCGCATTGGCGAGGAGATCCAGCAAGGATCAGTCCTTTCTGCGTGGCACGACGAACCCGTGCCGGGTGAGATCGAAGGGGAAGTGCTCGTGGGGTGGAACGTCATCGACGCCACCCTTCGCCCACGGATGGCATCGACTCAGCCGTGCCGCCGCGAGGGCTGCTCCCTTGAGAGCGCCGTGCTGTTGTACAGCGCCGACGGCATAGGCCGAGCACGAGGGATAGTACCGGCACACGTCGCCGTAAAGGTGGGAGATCGTCGCACGGTATCCGTGCAACAGCGCAAGCACGGCGTTGCGAGGAACAAGGGGAACAGCCCGAGCCACGTCGGCGGAATCGAGGTGCGCGTGGCCGAGAGCGTACGAGGGCAGCTGACTCATCGACGCTCTCCCGTGAGACAGCGCTTGACCTCGCTGGCGAGAACGTCGTACGGTGCGTCAGCCGCGGCGGGCAATGCGCGGATGACGACCTGGGACCCCGGGCGGACCTCATCGACGAGGCCGGCACTGATCGCCTTCAGCCGTCGACGCACAGTGTTGCGCGTGACCGCAGAGCCGACCTGCTTACTGACGATGAAGCCGAACCGAGACGGCCCGGCATCCACCGAAACCGTCGTATAGCTCATGAGGTGCGCAGCCACACACCGGCGACCCCGGCGGACGACGGAACGATAGTCCGCGCCCCGGGTGATCCGGTGGGCGCGCGCAAGCACTGTGAGGTCAGGCCGAGAGTTC
>Ga0310345_10002697_pt1 | contig 17613 bp, 16 predicted proteins | sample HC15DNA20500_MG_FD_204667 | JGI IMG/M metagenome (GOLD analysis project Ga0310345, IMG submission 204667) | Marine microbial communities from station ALOHA, North Pacific Subtropical Gyre - HC15-DNA-20-500_MG | ecosystem: Environmental > Aquatic > Marine > Oceanic | place: Pacific Ocean: North... | reverse complement strand
ATTGACGACATCCCACAGGGGCAAAAGGAGGTCTGGAAAGATCTCGTCAGTGCTATCAGTGGCTGGCATGAGGAGATGCTGACCTACTTCGAGACCGACACCCCGATCACCAACGCCTTCACGGAGTCGATTAACCGGTTAGCCAAGGACAAAAACCGCGATGGGCGAGGCTATTCATTCGAGGTGATGCGAGCCCGGATGCTATACACCACCAAGCACAAGAAAAGGGCACCGCAGACCAAGGAATCCCCATTCCTAGGCAAGGCCACCATGACCTACAGCATGGGGCTCCCAGAGCCAGAGAAGAACTTCGGCGTCGATCTATCAACCTTCTGGGAGGATTAAGGTATTGATGGAGCAGCAGGGATCGTCAACCACTTCATCCGGATACCCAAATCTTTCAGCTGTTGCTTTCGCTATTTCTGTTGTGCTCTCTTTCCCGAACCGAGCATGGGGCACCGCCTCAATCAATCGGCGGGTATAGGTATGACGTGGGCTGTTGAGTACGCTATTGGTTGGCCCGGTCTCGACGATCTTGCCTTGATACATGACCGCGATGCGGTGGCTGACGCGCTCGACAACTGCAATATCATGGCTGATAAACAGAAACGCCAAGCCCATTGAGCGTTGCAGCTGTTGCATCAGTTCGGTCACTTGCCTGGCGATGGAGACATCCAGTGCTGAGACCGGCTCATCGGCAATGATTAACTTGGGCTGTACCGACAGGGCCCGGGCGATCGATAGCCGCTGGCGCTGCCCGCCCGAGAATTGATGCGGGTAACGCTGTAGATGTTCGGGGCCTAGCGCGACCTTTTCGAACAGGCTGATGGCTAGCTGGCGTCGCTCTCGCTCGCTGACAAGCCCGTGGATCAAGGCGGGCTCAGTGACCAGGCGCCAGGCCGGCAGGCGTGGGTTGAGCGAGGCGAAGGGGTCCTGGAAGATCATCTGCACCGCGCGGCGCATGGGCACCAATTCGCGCCCTTTTAGCTGGCTGATCTCGTTGCCATCAAGGCGAATCGAGCCGCTGCGAATTGCCGCCAGCCGCAAAATCGAGCGGGCCAGGCTTGACTTGCCACAGCCTGATTCGCCGACCAGCCCCAGGGTTTCGCCCGCGCCGACATGCAGGCTGACGCCATCGACTGCACGGACTTCACTACGCGGGGCGAAAGGGTGGCGGCGGCGTCCGGCATAGGCGGTCACCAGGTTCTGTACTTCGAGCAGTGGTTTGCTGGGCGGTGGCGCTGGCGGCGCGCCGGCCCCCAGGCGTGGTGCGGCATCCAGCAGCAACCGGGTATAGGCTTCACGGGGCTGGCGAAACAGCCTGCGGGTGGGGGCTTCTTCCACCTTGTCACCGTGGCGCAGCAGTACCACCCGGTCGGCCATCTCGGCAACGACGCCCATGTCGTGAGTGATGAACAGTATGCTCATGCCGGTGCTGGCCTGAAGGCGCCGTAATAGCGAGAGGATCTGCGCTTGGGTGGTGACATCCAGGGCGGTGGATGGCTCGTCGGCGATCAGCAACTGAGGCCGACAGGCCAGCGCTATGGCGATCATGACACGCTGGCGCTGGCCGCCGGAGAGTTCATGGGGATACTGCCTGAACTTGAGGGCCGGGGTGGGCAGTTGCACCTCCTCGAGTGCGGCGATGGCACGTTGCCGCGCTGCGCCGCGTGACAGCGGCTGGTGGCGTTCGATGGCCTCGAGCAGCTGGCGGCCGATGGTCATCAAGGGGTTGAGGGCCGTCATGGGTTCCTGAAAGATCATCGAGATCAAGCGCCCACGCACTGCCTGCATCGCTTTGTCACTCAGTGAGGAGAGTTCCAAGGGTGGCTGGCCATGCAGGCGAATGCGCCCGGCGGTGATTTCGCCACCTTCGCGTTCGATCAGGCGCAGGATGGCCAGGGCCGTGGTGGATTTTCCGGAACCCGACTCGCCGACAAGCGCCACGGTCTCGTTACGCTGCACCGTGAAGCTGAGCCCTTTCACCACTGGTGTATCGGCGAAGCGGATATGCAGATCCTCGACCTCGAGCAAGGGCTGGTTCATGAGACGGCCTCCGAGGGTTGAGGAGCCAGCCGCTGCAGCGGCGGCATCCAGCGTGCGGCGGGGGGTGTGAAGCGCACGCGCAGTGGGTCGTTACCCAACACCTCCCAGTCGACATGCTCACCAAGCTCGATCACCCCCCATGCGGCGGCGGGGTCGCCCTGGGTGGTGAAGCCCTCAGTGAGCGACTGCTGGCTGAGATAGAAGACTCCGCTCGCCTGGGTGACGGTATTCCAGTGGACATGCCCCGACAGATAGACGACCGGTACCTTGGCGTTCGCCAGGACGTCGCGCACGGCGGGCGCCTGGGGGTAGGCGGCGAGATGTGCCGCACGCTCGAAATAGTAGTGGGCGACCGGCACATTGGGTGATACGGGAATATGGCTGACGACTAGCTGGGGGCGCTCGGCGCACTCAAGGGTGCGTTGCAGCCAGGCCAGGTCATCTGCCGGAAGCTGTAGGTAGCGCCCTTCAGCTTGCTGATGAATCCGTGCGTCGGCATGCCATAGCACCAGATCCCAGTCGCCGAGCCTGACGACTCGATGGTGGAGTGGTTGGCCAAGAATTGCGGCGTTCTCCGCTACCGAGAGGTACTCAAGGTCATGGTTGCCATTGATGTGGTAGCGCGGGCACTGAATGCCTGCCAGCACCTCGGCGACCTCGGTGGCGTGACGGTGGTCGGTGGCGGCATCGACATCCGAGATACGGTCGCCCAGCTCGATTACCGCGTCCGGTTTGGTGGTGTTGACATAGTCGACGAACTGACGGGTGAGGCTGAGCGCTGCATGGCCGCATTTGGTCCAGACGTCCGGCCCATGGTGGATATCGGTGATGATCGCGAGTCGTACACTCATGGTGTTCCTTCCTGTAGGGTGTTCCTACCTATACAAGAGAGGCGTGCCCCGCCAGGGCAAAGGCACGCTCGATAACGCGGCTGGCAGCGGTTGCCTGAGCCAGTGGCTCAGTCAGCCGATACAGCGATGCGGCCGGCGCGGAAGTCGAGTACATAGGGAATATGCGTCTCCAGCGGCGTCCAGTCGATCTCGTCACGCATGCCCCACGCTTCATAGGGCCGATAGAGCGGCAGTACCGGTGGGTCGAGCTCGATACGCTCCATCAGTTCGGCGTAGGCAGTGCGTCGCTCTTCAAGCGTGGGGGAGAAGCGGAAGCGATCCCAGATCTCGGCATACGCCTCGTCGGTGTTGAAGCGGCCACAGCTCTCGGAAGGGCCATCCGGCCCCCACATCACACCAAAGGAACCAAAGGGGTCGGCGAAGTACATCGGGTTCGACCAGTTACGGGCCATCAGCTCCGGCGAGCAGCCGTTCCAGGACTCCGTTACATTGAGCGTGACGTTGAGGCCGACGGCACCCCACATCTCTTTCATGGCCTGAGCAGCCAGCAGCTCATTGGTGTAATAGGAGGAGTAGGTGTCGTAGATGATCTCGGTGCCGTCGTAGCCGGCGTCGTCGAGCAGGCGCCGGGCTTCGTCGGGGGCGTAGCGGAAGGTGTCGAGTTCGGGCATATAAAACTCGCCGAACTCGGCCATGGTGTGCGAGGAGGGAACCTCGGCCATGCCCAGCCACAGGGCTTCGTTGAGTAGGTCACGATCAAGCGCGAGGCTCATGGCGCGGCGGATGCGAGGGTCTTCAAGCCGTGGATGGTTGACGTTCATGATCATGACGTGGAACAGCGGCGTGATGGAGCCGGCAGTCTTGAGGTTAGGGTCGCCATCAACGAGTTCGAGCTGGTCTGGAGCGAGGTTGGTGATCATATCCACCTCACCTGAGCGCAGTGCAGTAACGCGGCTGACCGTTTCGGGGATACGTGTGACAGTAACCCGTTCAAAGGGTGCCGGTTCGCCCCAGAAGTCATCGAAGCGATCGTAGACGATGCGCTCACCCGGCACGAACTTAGCGATCCGGTACGGGCCGGTACCTACCGGTGCCAGACCGAATGCTTCATAGTCTGTCACCTCGTCCACTTCGGCATGGCCGCTGAGGCCCATGAGATACCCTTTAGGCACGATCATGGTCTGCTGCATCGACAGCAGTGTCTCGAAGAGCGGTTCAGAACGAGCGGTATAGACGCGGACCTTGCCATCTTCCGTGGCTTCGGCACGGGTAAAGTTGTTCAGCCGGTCACGCTTGCGTACCAGGTACGGAGGATAGGTGGGCGAGAACATGCGGTTCAGCGAGAACACCACATCGTCGGCGGTCATCTCAGAGCCATCGTGAAAGCGCACGCCTTCGCGCAGGGTGAACTCGATCATCTGTGGTGAGACGATCTCCCACGAGGTCGCCAGGCCGGGGATAAACTCGCCGCTGCCGCCATGGTCGCGGTCGATCAGGGTGTCAAAGCTGTTGTAGTAGTACTGGGAGCCGGCGTTGGAGTGGTCGCTGCCGGGATCGAGATAGTTGTTCATGTTCTGGACGCCGACACGTAGCTCTTGTGCCAGGGCTGGTTCTAGCGCCAGCGTCGCGGCGGTAATGGCAAGGGTACCAAGTAGCAGTTGCTTCATGATGCTCTCCAGTGGAGCGGCCTGGGCCATTTTGGCTTGGCCTGCACGGGTGTTGCGGGTTGCGTTATCTGCGGCGTAGCTTGATATCGGCACGATCACGTAGGAAATCGCCGAGTAACTGGACGACCAGTGTCAGTAGCAGAATCAGTAACGACGGTACGATGACCAGCCAGGGGGCACTCGGCATGTAGTCACGGCCCTGTCCGACCATGCTGCCAAGGGTTGCCGTGGGCGGGCGCACCCCTAGCCCAAGGAACGACAAGGTGGATTCAAGCAGCACGATTTGCGAGAAGTTCAAGGCGAACATCACCACCAGCGGTGACATCAAGTTGGGCAGTAGGTGACGCGTGGCGATGCGCCATGCTGAAGCACCGCTGGCATGGGCTGCTTCGATGAACGGCTGGCCGCGCATCTTGATCACTTCACCGCGCACCACGCGGGCAAATGTTTCCCAGCCGGAGATGCCCAGCACAGCGATCAGCACCAGTAAATCGCCGCCGAAGATGGCCACGGCAAGCAGGGCAATGAGAGTGAAGGGCACAGCGATCTGCATATCGACGATGCCGGCGATGATGTCGTCGACCACACCGCCCTTGAGTCCTGCCATTAAGCCTAGCGTCAGCCCTAACAGCATGCCGATGGTCGCACCGGCCAGGGCGATGCCTAGGGTGATGCGCAGGGCGTGAAGCGTGCGGGAGAGGATGTCGCGTCCGAGTTCATCGGTGCCCAGCCAATGGCCCGCTATGCCACGTTCGAAACCGACAGGGGGGCGGAGACGGGCCAGCAGGCTCTGCTGATTGGGATCGAAGGGGGCGAGCCAGGGGGCCAGTAGAGAGGCGGCCAGCAGTGCCAGGCCAAGGATGATGGCGAGACGCACCAAGGGGCCGGCGTCATACCAGATACCCAGCCACTGGCGGCGCGATGAGATGAGCAGTGCAGGATGATTCATGCGGCGCGTGCTCCCAAGCGTACACGCGGATCGATCAGTGCATAAGCGATGTCGATCAGGGTGTTAAGAGTGATGACCGCAGCGGCAACTGCCAGCACACCGAACTGCAGCACCGGGTAGTCGCGACGGATCGCAGCGTTAACCAGCAGGTCGCCGATACCGCGCCACGAGAAGATGCTCTCGATGACCACGGCACCCGACGATACCAACCCCGTCACCATCAGCCCGGTGACTGACAGCACGGTGATCAGGGTGTTGCGTAACACGTGATAAAAGATCACCTCGCGCTCCGATACTCCCTTGGCGCGTGCCGTGCGCAGGAAGTCCTGGCCGAGCACATCCAGGGTGGCATTGCGGGTATAACGAAGCAGGGAGGCGATATAGGTCAGCGACAGCGCGGTCACCGGCATCAGGTAGTGCAGCCAGGTGGAGTTGCCAGCACTGGGCAGGATCTGTAGCCAGTAGGAGAAGACCAGCAGTAGCAGCGTGGCCAAAACGAAGTTAGGCGTGGCATAGCCGATAAAGGCGGCTGTCATCATGCCTTTGGCCGAGGCATGCTGGCGCCGTACGGCAGCATAGATGCCCGCCGGAATGGCGACCACTAGCGTCAGCAGAATGGCCCCACCGATCAACTGCAGGGTCGGCACCACACGCTCACGGAACATGGTGGTGACCGGGCGCCGCTCGATCAGGGAGATGCCGAATTCGCCCTGAGCGATGCTGTGCAGGTAGCGCCAGTATTGGGTGACGATATCTTCTTGCAGGCCATAGTAGGTGATCAGCTCGCTACGGCTCTGGGCATCGAGCCCCTCGCCGGCGATGAAGTCGATGGCATCACCGGAGAGCCGCGTGGCGAAGAACACCACCGTAATGATCAGAAACAGTGTCAGGGCCATCTTGCACAAGCTTTTGATTAAGAAGGTCAGCACGGGGAGCCTCCTGTGAGGTGCGGGAAGCCGGCATTGGGTACGACGCTGGCATAGGCAATACCCAAGCCATGGGCGCCGGCACCATCGGTGCTAGCGTTATCACCGATCATCAATGCCTCGCGTGCCGTTACCCCGGCACGTGCTAATGCCAGTTCGAAGAGAAAAGGCTGGGGTTTGCCGATGATGCGCAGAGGGGGGTCCGGTACAACCGCCCGTACAGCGGCCAGCAAGGCCCCTGTCTCGGGTACCGGGGGGCCGAGTAGGCTGGGGTGTGAGGTGTCGGGGTTGGCGACGATCAGCTCGGTGCCGCGCTGGAGATGGCCGACGAGATGAGTCAACGCCGCATAGTCGAAATGCACATCGCGGCATAGCAGTACCGTGTCGGGACACTCGCGGACGATTTGCAGGCCATGGTCCTCGGCGTAGTCATGGAGCCGCTGGCTGGCGAAGAGCGCTACCCTGGCTCCCGGGCGGCGGCGAGCGAGGTCGGTAATCGCCTCGGCACCTGCTAGCAGCACACGGCTCGGCGCTACACAAAGGCCCATGCCGGCGAGGCGGGCTGTCAAGCTCTGGGGGGTGTCAGTGGAGTTGTTGGAGACGATCCATAGCCGGTCATGTACCTGACGAGTGAAGACCTGCACGCCGGACAAGAGCGTATCACCGCTGATCAGGCAGCCATCCAGATCGCATAGGATGGCACGCCAGGTGGTGTCGGTAATGGTGCCAAGCGGTAGAGGGCGCTCGACATTGGTGTTCACGGACAGGGTGGGCAAGGTTCGGCTCCAGTTGGCAGCGTTGATTGACTGCAGACTAAAGAAGGGCTTTGTCACTTTTGTTTCAAACAAAAGGGTTACTTTTGGTGCCTGCAACCTGTGCTTGGAGAAGGCATTGATGAAATTATCGATCGCCGCGCGCCGCGCTCTGCATGCGGTGGTAGCCACTGGATCGTTTGCAGCGGCAGCCCGGCACACGGGGGTGAGCCAGCCGGCTATCGCTCAGCAGATCAAGGAGTTGGAGCGCCATTGTGGGGTGCCGTTATTTGAGCGCCGCAACGCTCAGTGGATGCCGACCACTTTTTGCGAAGAGCTGACCGAGGTCACTGCGCAGATCGACTCTCTGGAGGAGCAGGCGGCACGTATCCTGGCGCGTCGCCACTCCATCCACTCTGGCCAGCTGCGCATTGGCCTGGGCAACTCTATGCCGGGTATGGCGCTACTCGCCGCTTTTCAGCGCGACTATCCGGGGGTAACGCTAACGGTGGCGCTCAACGACTTCGCGCATATCATCAAGGGGGTGCTGGACGGGCAGCTGGATATTGGTGTGCTACCCAATGTGCCATCAGATAAACGCTTCGTGCGTGAGACGCTGCTTAACCAGGAGGTGGTGGCCATCGCTCATCCCGAAGATCCGGTGGCACGCTTCGAGTACCTCAATTGCGAGCAGTTGATGCACGTGCCGCTGATCTTTCGCAGCCGTGGCTCCTCGACCCAGCATATTGTCGATGCGGCGTTTCGTCGGGCGGGACTTAGCCCCACCGCGCGGCTGGCACTGGACACCCGAGATGGCGTCTATGAGGCAGTGGCCAATGGCCTCGGGGTAGGCTTTATGTGGCGCCACGGCACTGGACGGACCGATGCGATCCGGCGCATTCCGGTGCGTGATATGGGGCCACCCTGTCCTGAGTCGGTATTCCGCCTAGCTGAGACTCAGGACCCCGTCGTGAAAGCCTTCTTTGTTTCGGCACGCAATTTTCGGCGCAGCTTCGAGACCGCTGCCAACGCTTGACGTGCTGGGTTACCACTCAACGCATAAGGCCCAGCGGGGGATGGCGCTGCGGGTTGCTCAGCGCTTGCCCTGCAGGTTGGGGTCGAGCTTGTCGCGTAGCCAGTCGCCGAGCAGGCTGATGGCAAGCGTGGTGAGAAAAATAACCACGCCGGCGGGGACGCCGATCCACCAGGCGGTGGCAAGATAGTTGCGGCCTTCACCCAGTAGCAGCCCCAGGCTGGTTCCCGGGGGCTGCACGCCAAGACCGAGGAAGGATAGCGAAGTTTCCAGCAGGATGATCTCGGGGAAATTCAGGGTGACCTGGACCATGATAATACCCAGCATGTTGGGCACCACATGACGCCAGTAAACCTTGGCCGGATGCACACCCAGGGTGCGAATGGCAAAGGCGTAGCCCTGGCTACTGGTGGAGAGGACCAGGCCACGGGCGATACGGGCATAGCCGTCCCAGCCGAACAAGCCGATTAGTACCACCAGCAAGATGAAGTTGTTGCCGAAAAACGCCAGCACGGCGAGGGCCACGATCAGGAAGGGAATCGAGGCCTGAAAATCGACCAGCAGCATGATCAGATCATCGACCCAACCACGGAAGTGGGCGGCCACAATGCCTAGCAAGGTGCCTACGGTGGCGCCGATAAGCGTGCTCATCAAGGCGATCAAAATGCTGGTGCGCATGGCGTAGATCACGCGGCTCAACACGTCGCGGCCGAGATTGTCGGTGCCGAGCCAGTATTCGGCTGTGCCGCCCAGAACAGCGGGCGGTTGGAGGCGATTGAGCAAGTTCTGCTGTGCATAGCCGTAAGGCGCCAGGAGTTCGGCACCCAGCGCCGCCACCACGATCAGTACCAGCCAGCCAACGCATAGGCCGATCACCAGCGGCGGGCGGGTTTTCCAAAGGCGGGTGAGCCAGCCAGGGCGCCGCCGGGCCAGCATCATCGGGGTGACTGCATCGTGGCGACTCATGCCTTTGCCTTACGCTTGGTATGCAGCTCGACGCGCGGGTCGAGCCAGCCATAGGTGAGATCGACGATCAGGTTGACCGTGACCATGGTCAGTGCGATCAGCAGGACGATCCCCTGGACGATCGCCAAGTCGCGCTGGTTGACGGCGTTGACCAGCAGCAGGCCGACGCCGGGCCAGGCGAATACGGTCTCGATGGTGACCGCACCGCCGATCAGCCCGCCGATACGCATGCCGACGACCGTGACCACGGGGATGGCCGCGTTGGGCAGCGCATGGCCGATGACCCGGCGGCGATGGGGGATGCCCTTGGCCTTGGCGGTTCGCATAAAGGGCTGATGCAGCACATTGAGCATGGAGGAGCGAGTAAAGCGCGCCACGGTAGCCGACGCCGCCGTGCCCAGGGTGATGGCCGGCATCAGCAGGTGCCAGAAGCTCCCCGTCCCGGAGCTGGGTAACCAGCGCAGGGTGATGGAGAACAGCAAAATCAGCAGAATACCGAGAAAAAAGTTGGGAATGCTGTGGCCGAGTATGGTGAAGGACATGGTGGCCTGGTCGACCCAACTGCCATGCTTGAGTGCGGCGATGATGCCGGCGGGAATACCCAGCGCAAGCGTAATCAGCAGGGCCGAGACTCCCAGCTCCAGGGTGGCCGGCAGGCGCTCGGCGATGACCGTCAGGGCCGGGCGTCCATCGCGAAATGAGGTGCCGAAATCACCTTGCAGGATGGCGGCGAGATAGGTCAGGTACTGGTGAAATATCGAGCGGTCGAGCCCCCAGCGTTCGCGGAAGGCGGCGATGGCATCAGCGGAGGCGTCGTCTGCCAGCATCATCTGTGCCGGGTCGCCGGAGGCGCGCAGCACGATGAAAACGAAGGTGACGGCGAGCAGCAGGGTGAGCAGCCCGCGCACCAGCTTGGTCATCAAGAACGCTAGGTTCATGGGTGCCACCCTCCACTGCCGGCGGTCCAGCCACAGTCGACGATGGTCTGGCCGTCGATCACCCATTGGCGCAGATACTGTTCATGGCCTCGGTGGGTGGCACTGAGTAGGCGTGTCTCAACATCAGGCACCCGGCCTGCGCCTGCGCTTACGCCGGTCAGCGCCTCGACCAGCGGACGCCCGGCGGTACCGTCGAGCGCCAACCCCATGGTGGTGAGGATGGTCGGCGCAATATCGGGTAACCAGCACGGAGTCTCGGAGGCGAAAGCGCCACGATAGTCGCGCCCCTGTGCCGCCAGAACGGTCGACAGCTCGCCTTTGTTGAGCCCCCCATGCATTCCGCCGCCCACGGGAATGCCGCTAGCGAACAGGCACTTATCGAGGTCGGGCCCGTACTGCTGTGAGGAGTCTGAGGCGCGCAGGGTGAAGCCGACATCGGCGTTGCGAGGATGCGCGTTACGCACCGCCGACCAGGGCAGTGCGCCCGGAATCGCGGCTCCGTCGTCACTGCTGGCAAATACCAGACCGCAGAAATCTTGTTGAACGAGCCAGTCCACGACCTTGGCTTTGTGGCTAGCGGAGCGGTGATGAAGATAGATGCCGCTGAAGGCACCAATGGAGGCGTGGCCGAACTCGGCCGGGACGATATCCAGGGTGGCGAGCTGGCGTTGGCCGGTGATCTGCCCGTGGTCCGACATGACGATGATGTTTTGCGGTCCATTGCCGGCGTGCCACCACTCGAGGATGCGTGCGAAGTTGTCGTCGCAGGCGCGCTGGGCAAGCTCGGTCTCGGCTGCGGTGACCCCAAAGCGATGAGAGGTGATATCGGGGTCGTTCATCCACAACACGCACAGGTCCGGTGCATAGCGGGGATAGATGACCTTGAGCAGCGCATCGGTGGCGTAGGTCATGCGTTTGCTGTTGGGTGCCGCCGGTTCGGGAATGGCGCCCAGGGTCGAGGTGACCTGCTCGTGCAGCTGCTGACTGGACACCGGTAGACCGTGCATCGAAAACACCGGCTGGCCCAACGCATGGGCCCTGGCGTTCATCATCCGCGATGCCCCTGGTGAGGCGGTGCTCAAGACCACCATGCTGCGCCCGGCCTCGGCCATGCGCTGGCCCAGGGTCAGCCGATCGACAAGCTGTCCGGCTTGGGCGGCGGTTTCCAGGTGGTCCCACTCAGCGGTCTTGAACAGCGCGCCGGGCTTCACCGGATGGATGAACTGGTTGGCCACCAGGCCGTGATCGCCAGGCGGGCAGCCGGTCATTGTCGAGGTAACGGCGACGCGAGTTTCACTAGGGAAGACCGAGCGTGAGTTGAGAAAGTCAGTGCCTTCGGCCATGAACCGGGCCAGGTTCGGCATCAGTGCGGTGGTTGCCCGGTCGCGGCGTAGTCCATCGAAGGTGACGATCAGGGTCGAGCCGCGGCTCATTGCAGTGCCTCCAAAAGGGTATTGACCAGGGGAACATCGTTGACGAGCACACCCTCGACACCGGCGCGGTGCAGGGCGGCAAGGCTTTGCTGGTCAGTGTCACCGACCCGCCGGCCGGTTGGCTCTCCGCCGGTGGTGACCCAGACCTGCGCGCCCAGCGCTTGCAGCTGTTCCACAAGTAGTGAGGTGACGTCGCGTTCCCAGAGACGAATAGTGGTGGCGCCGGCCTGGAAGACCTCGGCAGCGACGTCGGGGGTGGGGATCAACCCAAGGATGGTGACGCCGCCGCGTGCAGCAAAATACTCCACTGCCGCAAGGCTATGGCAGCCGACAACAATCAGTGGGCGCCGATCATGGGGAACGCGTTGATCGATGGCCTGCCAGACGCCCTCAAGTGCTGCGGGGCTTTCTTCCTTGAGGTCGAGTACAACGCTTTGCCCCTTACGTACATAGGCCAGCACATCGGTGTAGAGGCTGATGGTCTCACCCTGCGCACCGGCTAGCGAGGCGAGTTCGGCATAGCTCAGCTCGGCGGTGCGTTCATCACGCTTGAACAAGCGCTGCAGGGCGGGGTCGTGGGCGCAGATGCCGACCCCGTCGGCAGAAAAGCGAATATCGGCTTCGATCGCATGAGCGCGGTGTGCAAACGCCGAGTCCCAGCCGGCCGGGGTGTTTTCGGGGTAGTGTGCGCTGTTGCCACGGTGAGCGATGACCTTCATGGGCCTGCCTTGGCATTCGAAACAGGGTGCGGCGTCTGGAGCGAGGCAGCATCGCGGATCTTGCGGCTACGCTTGCGCTGCGGGGTGTCGGTGGGAATGGCCGCGAGTAGCTGGCGGGAGTATTCGTGCTGAGGGGACTCGAACAGGCGCGCGGCGTCGCCGACCTCCAGCAGTTTGCCGCGATGCATTACCCCGACGCGGTGACTGATATGGCGGACCACCGACATGTCGTGGGAGATGAACATCATCGAGAGCCTGAAGCGCTCGCGCAATTCGAGCAGCAGGTTGATGATCTGTGCCTGCACTGACACGTCGAGCGCACTGACGGCTTCATCGCAGACCACCAGCTTTGGCCGTAGGATCAGGGCGCGGGCAATGACGGCGCGCTGCAATTGACCACCGGATAGCTGGTGGGGGAGCCGCTTGCCCATGCTGCCAAGCCCCACCAGGCTGAGCATCTCCTGGGTGCGGTCGTCAGCCTCAGAGCGGGCTAAGGTCTCGTGCGTGGTCAGCGCCTCGCGGACTTGCGCATGGATGTTCCAGCGCGGGTCGACAACCGCGGCGGGGTTTTGAAACACCACCTGAACATCGCGGCGCTGCCGGCGCCAGAGTGGCGTATCGATAGGGGCATAAGCGCTACCCCAGAATGAGACATGGCCGCTGCTAGGGGCTTCGATACCGGCGACCATGCGTCCCAGGGTCGATTTGCCGCTGCCGCTTTCACCGACAATGCCCAGGGTTTCGCCCTCGGCGAGATGAAAGCTCACCTTGTTGACGGCCTGGAACATCGTGGGCTTGGCAAACAGTCGCCGTCCGACCGGGTAGGCCTGGACAAGCTCGGTGGCCTTGACGCCGGTGTGGAGCTGTTGGGTCATCAGGCGCTCCTCCAGAGATGCTGCTGGGCTAAATGACAGGCGGCCAGGGTGCTGCCAGCGGGAGCAAGCGCAGGGCGGGTGGAGCAAATGTCCTGAGCGAGCGCGCAGCGCGGGGCAAAGGCGCAGCCGGCCGGGCGAGCCGTGGGAGCCGGAACCGTCCCGCTAATCGACTCCAGTGGTGTGCCGGGCACTCGGGCGAAGCCGATACGGCTGTTCATCAGGGCCCGGGTATAGGGGTGGGCGGGGCGTGCGAACAGCGCCTCGGCCGAGCCGGTCTCGACGACCCGGCCGGCGTACATGACGGCAACCCGGTCAGCGATCTCGGCCACCACGCCCAGGTCATGGGTGACAAACACCACGGCCAGGTCGAGCTCTTTCTGCAGCGCCTGGATCAGACCCAGAATCTGCGCTTGAATGGTGACATCAAGCGCAGTGGTGGGCTCGTCGGCAATCAGCAGTTGTGGCCGGCAAGCGAGCGCCATGGCGATCATCACGCGCTGGCACATACCGCCGGACAGCTGGTGGGGGTAACTTTTCTTGCTGCGCTTGATGTCGGGGATGCCCACCTGGTCGAGTAGCTCTTCCATGCGCTGTTCGGCTGCCTGGCCGCGTAACGCGGTGTGCTGCTTGATGGCCTCCACGATCTGGCTGCCGACCCGCCTGATGGGATTGAGCGCCGACATCGGGTTCTGAAAGATCATGGCGATGCGGTTACCGCGCAAACGGTTCAACACGCTATCCGGAGCGCCCACCGTTTCGGTACCGAAGAGCTTGACCGAGCCACTGGCCTTGAGGCCCTCATCGAGCAACCCTAGTGCCGACATGCAGGTGAGGCTCTTGCCGCAGCCGCTCTCACCCACCAGGCACAGCGTCTCGCCGGCATTGACCGACAGGCTGACCTCTTCCACCAGGCGGGTCGTGCCGGCGCTGACCACCAGGTTGTTAATGTCGAGGACGGGGCCGTTATGCAGGGGCAAGGGCGCCACTGTTGGGGCAAGGGAGGCGCTAAGCCTCCCTCTGAGTGTTGCTAGCACAGCCATTACGGGGCATCGCTTTCGAAGCTGAGGTTATAGTCCCGCAGGTCCATGTAGTAGAAGGTGTAGGGCTGCCACTGCACGTCCTTGGCGACGCCGTAGGTTTCAAGCGGCTGGTAGAGGATGGTACCGGGAGCATCGTCTTTCCAGATTTCCAGCATTTCCCAGGCCGCTTCCTGGCGCACCGGCAGGTCAACCGAGGTCTCGAGTGTCTTGCCCAGCTCGTTGAAGCGTGCGACGCCTTCGGTATCTACCCATGATTTGTGCAGGCGTTGCGGGTTGCCGTATGGCCCCCACAGGTTCCACAGACCGCCGACCGGGTCAGGGTAGCGCGTGGAGTTTGACCAGGTTCTGACCTGGATGTCGGCACTGTCGATACCGGCGAAACTCTCCACGACATTGAGTTCGACGTTGAGCCCGATTTCCTTCCACATCTCGACGATGACCTGCGCGGCATTGAGCGCATTGAGATAGTAGTACGGCTGGGTAGAGTAACGGATCAGTTCACCCGCGTAGTCAGACTCGGCGAGCAATGCCTTGGCGCGCTCTACATCATATTCAAGGCCGACATGATCAGGGTTATACATGTCGCCGAACTCGATATATTGGTGGCCGTTAGGCACCACGGCTTCTCCACCCCACAGTGCTTGGTTGAGCAGCTCACGGTCGATCGCCAGGTTCATTGCCTGACGAATGCGCGGGTCATCAAGCACCGGGTCGGTGACGTTATAAACTAGCACATGCGAGTTGGCGAGAACCACTGAACGGGTCTCGATATCGTCGTAGCTATTGATCTGCTCGATCTGGTCGGGGGCGACGTTGGTGATGATATCGAACTCACCCGAAATCAGACCGGCGACACGGGTCGAGGGCTCGGGGACTTCGCGGAAGGTCACGCTTGCTGCGGTAGGCTGGCCGCCGAAATAGTCATCATTGGCCAGCAGGTGGATCGCCTCGTCGGCCCGGTAGGTGTCGAGCTGGTAGGGGCCGGTACCGACCGGAAACATCGGTACGCCACCATCGGTTTCCGCTTTAGCCAGCCAGTCTTCCTTATTGATGATCCACGATGCCCATGAAGCCAGACGCTGCTCCAGCAGCGGGTCCGGCGCCTTGGTAATGAAGTGCAGCGTGGTCGGGTCGATGACCTTGACCTCGTCGAGGACGGAGAAATAGGCCGGCCCCTCGGGCAATAGCGCGTTTTCACCACTCAAGCGTTCGGGTGAGAAGGTGAAGGCCACGTCTTCGGCTGTCAGCGGCGCACCATTATGAAAGGTGACGCCCTCACGCAGCGTGACTTCGAGTGTCAGGTCGTCGAGACGTTGCCAGGAGGTGGCCAGGGATGGCACGAGTTCGGAACCGCCGCCGCCTTCCGCGGAGAGGAAGTCACGCCGGATGAGGGTATCGAAAATACTATAATTGACCCGGGTGCCGACATTGGATAGTTCTTTGCCAGGCTCAAGGGTTGCCGGCAGATCAGCAACACCAATAATCAGCTCTGGACGATCCTGGGCAATGGCCAAGGCGGAGAGCGAGGTAAGGGCGGCAGCGCTCAGCAAAGGGAGAGTCAGGCGACGCGATAGGATTGAGTTCAGCATAGGGCTTCCCGGGTTGGTCGAATGCGACAAGCCTACGCATCCCCCATGACCGCTGGGTGACATCTGTGCAACAGTTCGGTTAATTGGAAGCGCGGTGCAAGACCTGCTATCTCGGTGGATTAGCCCGGTGCTTGGCAGGAAAAAGCCTTTATAAGGCGGCGGCGATTGACTGAATTTTGCGGATTGCCAGCCTCGGTAGTGAACGAATCTGCAGTGAACGGTGTTGGCTACACAGGCTGATTGTCCAGCCGGCATGTTGCCACTGCCAGGCGTGAATATCCCCCTCGGGAGAGAGCCGGGCTAGGCGAGTCGCCAGCACATGGTCAGGCGGTGAGCCACATAGGCTATCAAGCTTGAACAGGGCTTCGTGACGTGTCCAGGCTTGATAGAACGCCTGCAAAGGGTTGCTCGACTCGAGGATGGCATGGCGAACAGCGGCTTCGGGCAGCAATGCCACCAGTTCGGCTAGCCGCTTGTTATGTCGAGGGCGGGTATGCTCGATATCGATGCCGACCGGTACGGTGGCGAGCCCGGCGACAACCCGGCGGCCACGGTGGGTGAGACAGGCCTGCCAGGGAGAAGGCAGCGCCGGGTGGTGTGGCGCACCTCGGCCTCTGGGCGACCAAGCGCTTACCGGGCAGTCGTAACCGTGGTAGGCGGCTAGCCGAGAGAGTGATTCTCTCCCCAGTCGAGACAGACAAGCCCCGCTGCTGCCAGCGGGCGCTTGTACCAAGAGCATATCGAGGCGCGGCGTCACCTGTTCAACGCAGGGTAACGACATCGCCGCGTAGGGCTACACCAGCGATGACCGCGCCGGCATGGCACTCGTATTCACTGCTCGATGCCATGGGCTGACGCTTGTAGAAGCTCTCGATATTGATGACGGCATTGCCGCCTTCAGCCTTGACGCGGTCCTGCAGGCTGAGCAGGGCGGAGAGCATTACCCACTTGCAGGCTTCTTCATCGCTCTTGTTGAAGGCGTTGGTTTTCTTATTGGTGACGAAATTGCCATGCTCGGCAATGACCTCGCCGTGCGGCGTATCAGCGAAGAAGAAACCAATGTTTGGATCCAGGCGCTCCCTTGCGGCGGGAGTACTCATGGCCTCTTCGATGGACAGCATGTGCGTGGTATCGCGTGCATGACTGGTCGTGGTAAATAGCAGTGCACCAAGCAGTATACCTGAATCCGTGATGCCGGCGTCGACACTTTCCCTATCGCCGTCAGCGAGCATTTTTTGACCTCCGATTCCGTCTCAACCGCCGAATGCATCTCTGCCATGGCCAACCATAGCGGCATCGGCCGGCGACGATGACCCGTTTGCTCATGCATTGCTACCCGCCGGGTACGGTGATGCTGGCTGCCGATGACCGTCAGCTCTCTGCGTGGTGCCTTTGTCCGACAGACGATCAGCATGGCGTGCTTCGGGGATAGCGCAGGCGGCTTCGCAAGGTGTTCAATACCGTCATGCGTCCGATGTCCTGCCCGAAGTCGAGGATGATCTGCCGCGCCTTGTGAATCACGAGCGCCGCACGATGCACCAGCTCTTGTAGCACGGTGCGGATCCGGCGCCGCTTGGCGGGATGGCGCACCGGGCTCAGCTCGCCGGTCATGCCCAGCTGCCCCATCAGCCGCAGGATGTTGTAGGCCAGCTGGGCGAGATGCAGGATCAGATCGTTGGTGGCGAACTTGCCCGACGGCAGCCGCTCCAGGTCGAGATCGGTCTTGATCTCACTGTGGAATTGCTCGTGGGTGGCATGCGCCTGGTAGCGTTTGATCACCGCCTCCGGCGCCTCGTCCAGGCTGGTCCACCAGCCTTCCAACTCATAGT